>JACCDT011388559.1_pt1 | contig 61627 bp, 34 predicted proteins | sample 7446291 | NCBI WGS metagenome assembly JACCDT01 (sample SAMN15323446, study PRJNA562643) | freshwater metagenome | isolation source: river surface water | place: USA:Blue River Watershed | collected 2017-08-17
AAATTTGTTGATTTGGAATGCACTATTGCCCCTGAGTAAACAGAGCCAAACAAAATTGCATCATAACTTTTCCAAAGGTTATGATTAGTGGCACATATCGTTGTAGCTGTACGTCTCTCCTTTTCATTGAGATAATTGTATGTTCACTCATACAATTAGGTATTGCCTCTTTTTATTACTCTGAATCTTCGGCTTCGGTAATCTGAACTCCAGTGGCATTTGTTTCAGTAGTTTGGTCGTCGGGAGCTTGGTCGTCGGGAGCTTGAACATCAGAAATGTCTGACTCAACCAGTATAGTTTTACGGCGCACTACTGGTATGTAGTTGTTACATTCAAATGAGCACCATACAATTCTGTCATTTGCATTATGTCTATAACTGCCGACTAATTCGTCAGACCAATCATTTACACCACACAAATGAAACTTATCTGATGGCATGTTAAAGTCTCCACCAATACAACCTATCTTTGTTGTTAAAGAAGGAAGAGACATTATAAAGCTCTCCAACAAAGAACTGTACACTTCAAGACCAATGTACGTGGTTGGACTCTCGGAAATTGCAAAAGTTCTCTTTTCGGAAAAGTCGTGTTCAAACACATCCAATAAATCTACTATATCGCTTGGATTATTATTACTAATTGCATTTAGTAGACATTCAGATGAACGTAATTTGGTGTGACCGTGATAGTTAATAACTCCATAGTCTTCTATTAAAATTCCACGACAACTGACAAAAAACGAGCCTAACATAACACCATTATGTAGGAGACCGCTGGTAGCCCCGCATATTTGAGTATGCAACATGACGGGTCTTGACCTAACGAATTTTGCCTGGTTGCTGGCACACCTGTTAGCACTCACTGCTAAACTAGCAAAGTCTTCTTCAGATTTGGGTTGAATCGAAGGTTCAAACCAAATATTGACACAGTCTTCATCTGGTTGGTGAACCAAACTTAAGAACGACCCATTAACTGAAAACCTTCCTTGGTGTTTAGCAGGGTTGTACTTGGACGGAATTTGTTTATCCAAGTCGGAAATGTACCTTTCAATGCCAGAAATGTCATTTGGTTTGCTACCTACCAGCCCAAGGTTTTCCAATTGGTCTCTGTCATAGTCCAAAAGAACTTCGACAACATGTTGAGGAACCAACTTGGTCATTTTGCATCTAAGACCTTTAAGATTACGACCCAACCAAACAAACAGCGAAGGGGAAACTTCCTGAAGATTGATGACAATTATTCTATCAGAATATTTAGACACAACTTCAGAAATGACTTCTTGAATTTTTCTATTCTTGAAGGCAAAAATCTTTTCGACAAAGATATTGATTCTTTCCTGAGGTAAGACCATGTTTTTGGGGTCGCCGCCACAATTAGAATTTACGGAATGTACAAACCGCATAATTCTATGTAAAGCATGTGCGTTATGTTCCACATTGAAGGACACACAAACTGAACTCTCTGGTCTTGCTGGTTTTGTTAGAACCAACGCGTGGTCCGAACAATATTTGTTGTACAGAGAAATTAGTCTACGGGAACAACACTTAGGGTCAATATTGTTAATATCATCACAATACCCAAGTAACACGCACGATAAATTACTTAATGGTGGTTTATAGGTTGCATCTTCGGCCATGTTTTTGAAATACAGACTTTCAATGTCAACCTCTGGGTCATTAATTAGCTCTCGTAAAGCATCATTAACTAGTTTATCCATTGGTGACTGATAGATTGAAGCTGGTACATCAGATGCTGATGAATCACCGTTTTCATCAAGCTTGCCAGGATGAGTAAACTTGCAGGTGTCAATTAAACGACACCATTTGCCAAATTTACAAGGCTTGTTGGGCATGGATATGCTTGATTCATTATTTTCAGTCGAAGAAGATGATTCTAAACATGTTGATGTAGTATTTTCAGAAACAGCTGCACCACCACCAATTGGTAGTACGCTATGACCAAATTTACAAGTTGTGTACATGTAACGACACTTAGTATCGAACTTGCACAGTTTTTGCTTCTTTAAAGCAGGAGCACTAGTCTCAGAGATATCAGCCTCAAAGGCAGACTTGGTCTTTCGCATAGGAGCAGGAAGATTGTTGGAGGGGGGTGATTGCACTTGTCTGGCGGCCTCTGGAAGGGCAGTGCAATCGGTAATACCAGAATTATTAATTACATAAGAATTAAGAGCCATTAATAGATCAAAATCTAAGGAACCACCTTGAACTAAAAATTTCAATTTTTTTAGAATTATGTTTAAAACTAAAAACCATTGAGTATTATACTTATAAATAAACTGTATCTGTTGTTATATTTTTAATTTTTTCTCTTAATGTTACAAGTTTAAGAATTTTATCTTTTGATGCTTTTAACATTTCAACATAAAAATCAGGAAACTTTACAATTTGATTTAATTTATCAATTGAATCTATGACAATGCAAAATCTGTCAATACGATTTTGTTTTTTATAATCAGATAATTCTTGTATTGGTGTTACTTCATTTATTTTTTCTAATTTTGACATAAAATGCACATATAAACTTTCATATCGATAATAATATCCAAGTGACTTGTTTTTTTCCATAAATATTATTTCATTTGGATCCAGTTCATAATTTTTATCAAGAACTAAACCAAAATCAGTTAAATACAATTTACCGGTTTCGTCAACTAAATAATTTCCCCAGTGAGTGTCTAAATGTAATACTCCGTTAGATTCTAAAAAGTCCAAGATTTTTTTTGATTCTGGAAAAAATGTTTTAACATAATCTTTATTGTTTTCAATTATCTTGTATAACATATGAGGTATATATTCTAAGAACATAACAACTTTATAATTTGCGTTAGCTCTTTCTTCCAAGTATTTATGATATTCTGGATAATTAAATCTTGCTTTTAAATCTTCACTTAGTCCAGTTTCAAAATTTTTTTTTGAATCAAAAACTATTCTGTAATGATATAAAAGTGGAAAGTTTTCTATTTGTTTTGTTAAAACCCAATTTGATGTTTTTATATGAGTTATTAGTTCTCTCCATGGATTTACACCTGCTGTTCCAAATCCATAGTTACAATTTACAGGAATTTTGTACAAGTTTGATGTATTAAACTGATTTGATGCAAACATATCAGATAAAGGTATTTTTTTATAAAACACATTTATTCCATCGATTTTTATTGTACCGTATACACCCCATTTTATTTTTTCTGATTCAGCATTTGGATTTGTTATTTTGTCAATTTCATCATCTGGTAACACAATAAGCTTCCCGCTTATTTTATTATATGTTTCAAATCTATCCATTAATTATTAATTATTAAATATTACTATATATTAATTTTTCTAAGCAAAATTAAGAATGTATAAATTTAATAATTTACCAAAATCAACTCAAAGGAAAATTTTAGAAGAAACAGATTATGAATTAAGTTTTCTTAGAATTAATCAAAAAAGCTCTCTTCAAGCAAGTCAAAAAATATTAGATAAATCAACTAACATATCAACATCTGGTTCAACATTTGGTTCAGTATCTGAAGTTTTAAACGCTAAGGTTGAAGCAATTATGAACAAACCAGCTATTAGGACCCAATATGTTTATATATTAAATGATGAACCAAAAAATAATACATGGAGAACAAGGTCAAATAAAATTAACATTGATGGAATGCTTATTTTGCCAAACAAAGACCAATATGTTTTAGTTAACAAAGACGCACTATATGAAGAAAAGCTAAAAGCCGATAATATTAGTTTTATTAAAAAAGAGTCAATTATAGTTTCAGTTATTCAACCTGTACCTGGTGGTTTAAACCAGTTATTTGGTAAGATTACAGAACCAATTGATGTTTTATTTTGTAATGAACTTGGAGATACTTGCTTTATTTTACAAAACCCATTACATAATCAGGCTGTTATTCAACAGATTAAAAATATTATTTAATTTTCTTTACTATTTTTAATGGTAACTGTTGAAAAACTATCAAAAAATTCACGTGACAAAATATTAAAATCAGATATTGTTGCTGATGAATCAGGCGTTGGACTAAAAGTAACTGAACAAGAAGTTCAAAAAACACTCGATATTTCAACCTCTAATATTATTGTTGAGTTACATAACGTATATGCAGATAAAATAAAAATTGCACAATCAAAACCACCACTTTCAATTCAATCAGTTTATGTTTATCAAGATAATTTTGTTAAAGCAACAACAAGAACTCGTGACTACAAAATTAATGTTGATGGATATGCTATTGTTCCAGGTGGATATTTATATTTTATGGTTAGTAATAATAGCTTGTTTGAAGAAATCTTAAATAAAGAACAAATTCAATTTAGAAAATTACGAGCAATTAGTGTTGGTGTTGTTTATCCAATTCCTGGTGGATTTAATAAAATATTAAATGTTATTACCCAAAATATCGAACATGTTTTCCAGTCAGAAATTGGAAATTTAATTATTGTACCTACATCAGATGCTGATGTTGAACCTAGTTTAGAAGCAATAAGAAAACTTATGGGATTATAATTATAATTTTATTTGTAAAACATTATAATAATGTTTAAGTTTACAGATTTACCTAAAAAATCTCAACAAAAAATATTAACAGAAACAGACTATGAGTTAAGCTTTATTAAAATTAACCAAAAGAGTTCATTACAACAAAACCAAAAAATTCTTGACAAGTCAACTATTCCAACAATAGTTGATGGTAATTTTGGTACAGTTTCTAACGTGTTAAATATGCGACTTAATATTATAAGGGCAAATCCAGTAATTAGAACACAAACTGTTTTTGTTTTTAAAGAAAGCTTAAAAAAAAATACAACAAGAACAAAAAATAATAAAATTCTTCTTGATGGGGGTATTGCGGTTGGTGAAAATTTATTTATCATGGTTAACAAAGAAACCCTATACGAAGAAAAATTAAAAGAAGATAAAGTATCCTATACAAAAACTCGGGCAATAATCATATCAGCAATCCAACCAGTTCCAGGAGGATTAAGTGAATTTTTCGGAAAAATATCAACAACAATAACAGAACCAATAGTTATTATTTTTTGCAATGCACTTGGAGATACTTGTCTTATTTTGCAAAACCAACAAAAAAATAACGAAGTTATGCAACAAATTAAAAACTTATTAAATTAATTTCTCAATTAAATTTAATGGTTAAACTTGACGAGTTAAGTAAAAAAACACGTGATAATATATTAAAAACTGATGTTGTCACGGATGAAGTTAATGTTGGTCAAAAGCTAACTGAACAAGAAGCACAAAAAACATTAGATATATCAACATCAGATGTAACGTTTATACAAAATGATATTTATTTACAAAAAATATTATTTGCACAAACCAAACCTCCACTTATCATACAGTCAGCATACGCGATTAAGAATAAATTTATTACTGTTGTTTCTAAATCAAAAGACTATAAAATTAATTTTGATGCATATGCTGTTGTTCCTGGAGGTACTGTATGGTTTCTTGTAGATAATGAAAAATTATTCGATGAGGCATTACAAAAAAATAATTTTGTTTACACAAAAAAAAGGTCAATTAATATTGGTATAATTTATCCTATTCCTGGAGGTTTAGATAAAATTCTTAGTATTATTACACCAAATATTGATTTTCTTTTTCAATCATTAATCGGTAATGTTATTATTGTTCCTACTGTGGATGCAGATGTTGAACCAAGTTTAGAAGCCATAAGAAAACTAATGGGTTTATAATTTTATTAAAGTTATCAAATTTTAATAAAATAACTAATTTCGTATCATAACACATGATGCTACTGGAGCTACTTGGTTAGAATTTGCTTTAACTGTTGTAACTGTTGTATAAACTGTTCCACAACCATTACACTGTTCTTGTGTATTTGAAATTTTAACAAACCGACCTAACATATTTGGTACACGTCCAGTACTGCGACAAACTCCACACTCATAATTTGTTTTTATTCTTCGGCTACTATAAAACATATTATTAGATGAGCCAAATGAGAAAAATTGTTTTATATAGTTACCGATTGATTCCATTAAATAGGTTAATTTTAATTATTAAAAAATTAATTATTCAATATTTTCTTGTTTAAAATGTGCTGATTTATAAAAAAAATTCTCGCGCGCGCGACCCAACTCCTCAGTTATATATTTTAACTCATTAAATAAAATACTTAAGGATATAATTTTGTTATATATTATATATAATTAATAAACTTTATGGAATATAAATGTAATATATGTATAAAAGAGTATTCGTCGTATCAGAGTCTATGGATACACAACAAAAAGTTTCATAGTAAAAATATTTTAAAATCCTCAATTATAAAGAGGCCATCCTCACCAACCCAGAGTAACGAAACTATAGTTTCCCCTAGTAAAAAGTCAGGTTGTGTTTGCGAACACTGTTATGGAGAATTTTCTCGTATTGATAATCTTAAACGCCATTATAAAACATGCAAAAAAAATCAAGAACAAAAACAAAAAATAGATAATACTGTTTTATACCAAGAAATAGAAAAACTAAAGGAAGAAATAGAAAAACTTAAAAAGAAACCCAATAAAAAAATAATAAATATTGGTTCTATAAACACCCTAAATAATCACAATAACAAAATAATTAATTTATGTGGGCTAGGCGATGAAGATATAAATTTATTGTTACCCGCGGAAAAACAACATATAATGGATCAAGGATTAAACTCAATTATATCGCTTGCTGAGCACTTAAACTTTAATGAGAAAATTCCTCAACACCATATATTTTACACAAGTGCAATTAACGACAAATATGTAAATGTTTATGACAAAAAAACAAATACAATTGTAAAAAAAAGTAAAAAAGAAATATATGATGCAGCACTTATAAACTATTTAACAAAATTAGAACAAATTCATAAAGATTCAAAAGTAAAACCCAAACAATTTGGGGAAAAACTAAGCACATTAAAATCTTTTATTTTCCAAAAAAAAGGAAAAAACGAATTTCACAACCAATTAAATATGATATCTTATAATAACAAAAACATAATATCCAGCACATGGAATCAATTATTAACAGATGATAATATAACAATTGATAAAGTATCTGAAAAATATAAGTCAGATATAGAAAAAATTGGTGAGATTGATGAAGTGGAATTTTCAGAAGAATCAGAGAGTGATTCTGAATCTTCTGATTCAGATATTGATAACTTTAAATTAGTCTCCACTAAAGTAAAAGAAAAACACTTTGATATATAATTCTATTAAAATTATAACCCAAATATTTTATCCGAGAGTATATGGTGAGGATGGGATATATAATTTTTGAGGAGATTATATTTTATATATAATATAATTTATTTATGGAATTTACATTATATAATTTCAATTATATTTTTAATAACTAAAACTCCATTAAAATCACATATAATTTTTTGTTAAATTATATTTGTTTTGCTTATTTAATATTATCAAAGTTATATAATTGAGAAAAAATGACACGCGCGAATTTTTTTTTAAATTATCAAGTTTGATTAAATAAATATTCCAATTAAAATCTTTGGTTTAAAATAGATAAAATTGGTACCTTGTTTTGTTAACTGCATAAATGGCATAAAAAAATAAGTTAGCAAAAAATAAATATTTTATAACATAATTATATACATGTCTATAATTTTATTTATTGATCCAAACATTCCAGATTACCAAATATTGAAAGATTCTGTTAAAATTAATACAATAGATTTTAATTTAAAAAACTTTGATTATTTGGCAAGTAGAATTGGCTTCATTTGGGCAAATTCCAATACAAGAATGCCATTCGGTTCAACAGACTACTATTTTGATGAACTTGATAGAGATAACAATAAAATAAAGTCAATTTATTTTACTGGAGAAATAGTTGAGCTTATTGAATCATACGGTCAAACTCCATTAACAATAGATTTAATAACCTGTAATTTTAACAACAGTTTTTTTGAAATTGAATTAGGTTATTTGAATACAAAGTTTCCAAATTTAACTGTTAACTATTCAACTAATCTTACTGGAAATCCAAATAACGGGGATTGGATAATGGAAAGTTCAAATGAAAATATTGCTGATATTTATTTTAATGAACATATTGTAAATTATAAGGAAACTCTTGACATTATCACACCCATAAGCATACCGTCTGGTAATAGATTTTCAGACACTAATACTGTTTGGACAACTTTAACCGAAACATTTACTGATATTGAATCATTAGGTTTAGGAATACCAATTCAAATTCTCAGTGCTGGTGTTGATGATAAAGTATCAACAGTTTATCCAATTGGTTTTAAGATTGTATTTTTCAACACAATTTATGAATATTTTTCAGTGTCTCCAAATGGTTTAGTTCAACTTTTAAAATCAAATTCAACAAATCCAATTACAACCAGTTATCAAAGTGCAAACATAAACAATATTTCAACACCATCAATTGCGATTGGATGGAGTGATTTATATTTGATTGGTGATGGTATTAGATATGTTTCAAATTTAACATCAAAATCTTTAGTAATTGAATGGAACGCTAAAAAATACGACGACACATTAAACAACATGATTAAAATGCAAGTTAAAATTGAATCAAATGGTAATATTAGTTTTAACATTCATCAACCCAATACAATTCAATCAACTCAACCTTTTGTCATTGGTATTTTTAATTCACTTACAGAATATTATACATATGACACAGTTAATGTTTACAAAAACCAATATATGTACTACACACAATCTGGAACAATTAGTTTTCCCCAAATGACAAATAAAAAAATTAAAATGCAGCCAACCTTAACTCCTGGTTTGGGATATAAATTTGTTGAAGGATACTATAATGGAATTTCATCATATTTTACTTATGCTATACCTTACATTACAGGCAATAAAATTACTGAAATAGCCACAATAGCAGGGGGAGTTAATAATGAAGTTGGTACTGCAAGAGATTATTTTTCTGTTGAGTGGACAGGTTATTTTAGACCTAATCGCACAGGAAATTGGAAATTTAAAACAATATCAGATGATGCATCGCATTTATGGGTTGGTGCAAATGCTGGTAGTACTGAGTTAATTGCAAGTAATAGTGATGGTTCAATTTATATGAAAGCTAATACAGATTATTTTATAAGAATTAATTATGGTGAATATGGGGGCGGAGAAATTATGGAAGTTTATTTTAAGTTTCAAGATGATTCGCAATACATGACAAATGGATATGGTTATTTTTGGCAAGAAAATCCGGACTTAAAACCAACTTTATTTTGGAAAAAAAATTCAAACAAGGAACCGATTTTAGATAATTTTAATAAGCTAATTATAAATTCAAATACACAACCATTTACTATCAATCCACCTACATCAAATAGTCTTGGTGCATTTGTATATACATCAAGTGATACTTCAGTTATAGATATCAACCAAACAACAGGTTATGTTCAAGTAAAAGGCGTTGGTACAGCTATAATTACAGCAACTCAACAAGCCTATGATATTTATTCATCCGGTTCAACTTACACAAAGATATTTGTTCAACAAGCCCCAACTTTTACAAATTTTTATACAGATCCAATAACACACGTTAATAAAGTAACTTTATTGTTGAAATTAAATGATTATTATCCCATTACTAAACCTGTTTCAAATAGTTTGGGTGCATTTACATATACATCAAGTAATCCATCAGTTGCACAAGTTATCAATGATAGTATATATATAAAAAGTAAAGGTGTAACAACAATAACAGCAACGCAAGCAGCAACTGACGAATATGTTGAAAGTTCAATTAGTGCTGAATTTACAATTAATATTAAACCAACATTTGATTACTTTTACACAAGTAAACAGATTGGTACACGTCCGCAAATATTTACAAGTAATTCTTTGGATGCTCCATTGGTTTTAACTGTTAAAAATGATATTTATGCAAGTTGTGTATCTATAGTAAAAGTTGGTGAAAAACAAGTTGTTTCATATGTTAAACCAACACCTCCCGGTCAATATGTAACTATAAATATTTCTCAAGCAGCAAGTGGACAATTTGAAACATATAATGAAGATATTCAATTCCAAATTACAGTAGGTAATACAAGTAAAATCTATTCATTGAAATCATTACAAAATATGGAATATATTGATAATAACGAATGTAGAATGAATAAAAATGATTTACTTACAAGAATTGGTAATGGTAAATGGTTGTCAAAAAACTTATTTACTGTAAAGGATACAGATTTATTAAAATGGCTTGTAATGAATTTTATTAAAACATCTGACTATAATTACAAGGTATATTCTTTTTATTATGATAGTGAACCAATGGAAACTATCGATATAAACTTTGATCAAACTACATGGACTGATCAAGGTAATTGGTTTGGTGTTTTAAACACTGTAACAATAACAGTATCACCAGATTCAAGAACAGTAACATATGGTAAAAGTTTATCCCTTGGTGTTATTTCTGATGAAAATAAAACTGGAAATTACACTGTGACTAATAGTCCTAATTTATTTTTCGGAAAAGATAAAGTAACATCAGTAAGATTATCATATGAAACAATAGTAAACAGTCAGTTAAACTCTATGAATATAACACCAACAAACTTAAATGCAGGATATTATTCAAATGTAATAAAATCTTCTGAAATTTCAGGTTTGGGAACAAACATAAACGATTACATAATAGTTTATAATTCTAACCACCTAACTGTTGAAAGAGAAACTCCAACTTTTAATTCATACCACGACCATTTAGTTCCATTAGGCCAGTCTGAATTTGCTTTATCAGAAATTACTAGCACTAATACTGATTCACTCAAACCAGCAATAACTTATGCTTTATCAAATGAATCTGTTGCAACAATAAACGGAAGACTAATAACTACTAAAGCATTAGGAACAACATCTATCATTATCACTCAACCTGCAAGTACTAATTTTAATTCTGTTACAATATCAAATTATACATTAACTGTAACAAAAGCTGATACAAATTTAGGAACATTTTCAATTAGTAATAAAGTATATGGGGCTTCTGATTTTCTTGTTCCAAAACCATCTACTAATAATTCTACAGGAGTTTTTACTTTTTATTCCAACAAGCCAGAAATAGCATCTATTGGTGAATTTACTGGAATCATTACAATACATAAAGTTAATGATATTATTGGAGTATCTTCTAATACTGTTGAAATTGAAATTAGACAAGGAGCATCAAATACTCATAATGCGTCTAATCCCGTATATGCTTCCTTTACAATTACTAAAGCAACACCAATTTTGACAACTTTTACGATCGGTTCTAAAACATATGGTGATGAGCCATTTCCTGTCCCTCATCAAACTAGCGCAAGTGATGGGGCATTAATTTTTGAATCATCTGACCCTTCGATTGCATCAATTGATTCAAATGGTTTAATAACAATTCATGATGGTGGTAGTGTAGATATTATAATAAAACAATTAGAAACAAACAAATATCTTGATTCAGCTTTTGTAAGTGCAGAATTAACCATAAACCCGGCTGTAGCTTTACTTGAAACATTTGAAATTTCCGATAAAACATATGGTGATGAACCATTTAGTTTTACTTTACCAAAAACTAATTCTAATGGTACTTTAACATATAGTTCAAGTTTATCTGGTGTTGCATCAATTGGATCAGATGGTTTAATAACAATTAATGGAGCAAATCAAGAAAATCAAACCGTAACAATAACAGTTGGGCAAAACCCAACATCTAAATATTCTGCTCCTACTCCCAAAACTGCAACATTTAAAGTAAATAAAGCAACCTTAAGCACAACAGCGACATCAAGCAAATTAAAAATTACTCAATTGGATTTTTCTACTGCGACTAAAAAAGTTGGATACTCATCATTAATTAGTGCTCCTACTTCTGCAAGTACTGGTGCATTTACTTATTATTCATCTAACCCCGAATTTGTTAGTGTGCTAGTGTTAGAATCAGTACCAACTTTAGTATTTAAAAAGGCAGGAACATCATTAATTACATTTAAACAAGCAGCAACATCTAATTATAACGAATACATATCCGAACCAGTAGAATTGATTGTTAGTGAAGCAAAACCAGTTTTATCTGATTTTACTATAAATGACTTAGAACCTGTTGTATTTACTCAAGGTAAAATAAACTTTACCAAACCAGTTTGCACAAGTAATGGTAATATTGTAACAAGCCATCAAACGTATACTTCATCTGATACAACCGTTGCTACAATTGATACAAATGGTGAAATTACTATTTTAAAAGTTGGTACAACAATAATCACAGTTAGCCAAGATGCAATTACTGATTACTATGAAGCACCTAACCCAGTATCAACAGATTTAACTATTACTCAGGCTCCAGCTACTTTCACATTTAAATACGAAGGTTCCGCAACAATAACAAAAACTTATTTGGATGAACCATTTGATATTTACTATCCAGTAACAGGGGATTTGGGTGATTTTGTTTATGATTTTACTTCTAGTTCAAATTTGGTTAAATTAACTGACAAACCAACTGAAGGAAAACTAACAGTTGAAATTTTAGGTGCATCAACAACCCCAATAACAATTACCGCCAAAAGATATGAAACAACAAATTATTTAGAAGGGGAACAAAGCATAACCTTAACTGTGAACAAATATACCCAGACATTAACTGGATTTGGTATTGTTAAGGTTGTTAATGACAGCGCATTTGCTTTATCTAAAGACGACTTAATCGGTAATACTGATTCAGACAGTACTGGTGAATTTACATATGCAATTAAATCGGGCAATTCAAATGTTCCAGTAGTTTCAATTAATTCCGGTTCAATCTCATGGGAAAAGTCAGGTTCAGTAACATTAATTGCAACACAACAAGCAGATTTGAATTATACTGAAACATCTGTTGAATTTGATTTAACAATTGGCAAAATTACCCCAACATTACCAGAAATAACTCTAAGTAAAACACCATTAGAGTACAACGATAAAACATTTACAGTTGTTATTCCAGAAGAAACAGATACCTTTGGTGGAGAAACATTTACTTATACATATGAAGTATTACCAACAGTTGATGACAAGTTAATTGCCGAATATAATTTTGACCAAAACAAATTTAACATTTTAAATACAGGAACAACAAAAATCCGCGTAACACGAATTGAATCTGAATACTACAACTTAGGAACCAAAGAAATTGTTTTAGTTATTGACCAGTCAAGTCCATCATTTCAACTTGACCCAATTAGTTTAACATACGGACAATCACCAGTTAGTCCAGGTGTACCAACATCATCAGATGATTTTGCTGTAGGAACAGATTTTATTTACTCTTATGATATTGAAACTGATTATCAATCATACTTAACTATTGGAACTGATGGTAAATTTGAAATTCATCAAGCAACTGGGGTAGTACCAGCTGTAATGGTAGTATCAAGAGAAGCAACAGATTTTTATACAGCTGGTACAATTTCAGTTGAGATAACTATTAACCAAGCTCAAGCAGCTTTCGCGTTTGAATATAATGGTTCCAATACAATAACAAAAACTTATTTAGACAAACCATTTGACATTCCCTACCCAGTAACAGGAGATTTAGGTGATTTTGAATATATGTTTACTGCCGATTCAAATTTAGTTGAGTTAACTGACAAACCAACTGAAGGAAAATTAACAGTTGAAATATTAGGGGCAACAACAAGTGAAACCCCAATAATAATCACTGCTAAAAGAACTGAAACAACCAATTATTTAGAAGGGGAACAAAACATAATTTTGAATGTAAACAAATATACCCAGCACTTAACTGAGTTTAGTATTGTTAAGGTTGTTAATGACAGCGCATTTGCTTTATCTAAAGACGACTTAATCGGTAATACTGATTCAGACAGTACTGGTGAATTTACATATGCAATTAAATCTGGTGATTCAAATGTACCATCAGTTTCAATTGATGAATCAGGTTTAATCTCATGGACAAAGTCAGGTTTAGTAACATTAGTTGCAACACAACAAGCAGATTTGAATTATACTGAAACATCTGTTGAATTTGATTTAACAATTGGCAAAATTACCCCAACATTACCAACAATAACCCTAAGTAAAACCCAATTAGAATACAACGATAAAACATTCACAGTTGTTATTCCAGAAGAAACAGACACATTTGGTGGAGAAACATTTACTTATACATATGAAGTATTACCAACAGTTGATGACAAGTTAATTGCCGAATATAATTCTGACCAAAACAAATTTAACATTTTAAATACAGGAACAACAAAAATCCGCGTAACACGAATTGAATCTGAATACTACAACTTAGGAACCAAAGAAATTGATTTGGTTATTGACCAGTCAATTCCATTATTTACTCTTGACTCAATTAGTTTAACATACGGTCAAACTCCACTTGCTCCTGGTGTACCAACATCATCAGATGATTTGGCTGTAGGAACAGATTTTATTTACTCTTATGATATTGAAACTGATTCTCAATCATACTTAACTATTGGAACTGATGGTAAATTTGAAATTCATCAAGCAACTGGGGTAGTACCAGCTGTAATGGTAGTATCAAGAGAAGCAACAGATTTTTATACAGCTGGTAAAATTCCAGTTAATATAACTATTAACCAGGCTCCAGCTGATTTTACATTTGAATACGAAGGTTCCACCACAATAACAAAAACTTATTTAGATGTCCCATTTGATATTCTCTACCCAGTAACAGGGGATTTAGGTGATTTTGAATATGTGTTTACTACCGATTCAAATTTAGTTGAATTAACTGACAAACCAACTGAAAGAAAATTAACAGTTGAAATATTAGGGGCAACAACAAGTGAAACCCCAATAACAATTATAGCAAAGAGAACTGAAACAACCAATTATTTAGAAGGGGAACAAAGCATAAGATTAAATATTGCACGTGCTCAAACCGAACTCACTGATATTGTGGTTACAGGTAAAACCATGGGAAATAAAGTTTTTACAATTAACAAGCCCACAAGTAATAATTCAGCAGGTGGTTTTTCTTATGCCATTTCTAGCGACAGTGTTGGAACAGCAACAATAGAAAAAGATTTAGATGAAAATGCAGTAGTGACAATGATTAGCGGAGGTCTTATAATTATTAATGTAACTCAAGCAGGTACTGATAACTTTTTATCTGGTTCATCAACTATCACAATTGATGTAGCAAAAATCAGTGCAGATTTTTCAAACCTACATTTTGCTGGTCCAGTTGTATTTGCACCTAACACATATATTGTAATTGATTTTGAAGATTACGATAATGAAACTGGGTCACCTATTAAATTTGAATCATCAGAAAGTTCAGTAGCAGTAATTGATGAATCTGTAGATCCAGAAACTCAAGTAAAATCTATTATTATTAGAATTGTTGGTGCTGGTAGTTCTACTATTAGTGCAACACAAGAATCAGATGGAACATTCTTAGAAAAAACAATTACATATGATTTAGAAGTTAGTAAAGCCGATGGTAATTTTACATTTAACACTGACATAACAAAAACTTATTTGGATAAAGAATTTAGAATTTCTTACCCAACAACTGAGGATATTGATGATTTTACATATGTATTTGAAACAACTAATGAACTAATTGCTACTATTGAAAAAGTACTTGATGAGCCTTATTTAGCCGTTAAAATATTAGGAGCATCAGAAACCCCAGTTAAAATCACAGCAAGAAGACTTGCAACAACTAATTATAAATTGGTTGAAAAATCATTTAATTTAACCATTAATAAATCAACCCAAACACTAACTCCTATCATTATTAACAAAGTTATTTCGCTCGGTAATTTTATAATTGAAAAAGACTTTTTACTTACTGAATCTGAAAGTTCGAGTACAGGTGATTTTACTTTATCTATGGACCAATCTGAAATTGCATCTATCAGTACTGAAAATAATAACAAAATTGAATTAAACTCAATTGGACAAGTTCAAATAACAGCAACTCAATTCTCTGATAGTAATTTTACTGAACAATCTGTTATGATAACTTTAAATGTCAATAAAATACCTCTTCCTATTGGCGGGTTTAAATCATCACAACTAACATATCAATTTACAGATGGTGAATTTACTTTGGAACAAATAGATGAACTAGATATTTTTAGAAACGATCAATTTAATTATACTTTTGGTGTTTTAGAAGAAGTTAAACATATTCAATATGTTTCTGGAACCAAATTTGCAATTTTAGGAGCTGGAACAAACAAAATTATAATAACTAGAACTTCTGAATATTATGAAGAAACCACTATGGAAATTGATATAATAATAAATCCATCGGTTCCCACATTTACTGGCAATTTTAACCAAATAAACGCACATACAATGGATGGTAATATTGACGTTAAAGCCATTTGTAATCCTGTATCAAATTCAACAAACCCAGTTAAATTTTCATCTGGGAATTCAAGTATTGCAACCGTGAATGAAACTTCTGGTTTAGTAACCTTGACTAAAAAAGCAGGTACTGTAATAATATCAGCTTATGTTGATGCAACTGATAATTTTACTTATGGTAATACTGAAATTACACTAAAAGTGGATAAATCCATAGGTAATTTTTCTTTTAGTATTGACCAACAACTAAATTATGAATCTGTTAGTTTTGATATTCCTCAACCAGCTTCATTGGATATTATGGATAAAGATATTAATAACCAACCAATACCATTTGTTTATAGTTATGAAATATTACCAGGAGATAATCAAGAAAAGGTACTTAAGATTGTAAATGATAAATTTGCAATTGATGATGTTGGTTCAAGTACAATTCGTGTTACCAGAGCAGCCACAGGTATTTATCAAGAATCTTTTATTGATGTTCCTGTTCAAGTACTACCAGCAGATGCAACATTTAGTTCAGAAACAAAATTAACTTATAACTTTGAATATATTGATAACACATTTGAATTAGAATTACCAAAAACAACCGATACAAGTGGTGACAATAGTGAATTTACATATAAATTTGTTTCTACAGAAACTTCAATTACAGTTAATGAAGATACTGGTTTTGTATCAATTAATAAAGCGGGTAACTCATTAATAGTTCAAGTGACAAGATTAGCAACAAAATATTACAATGCAGGAATAATAAATTACACGATAAATATTGCAAAATCAACGCCTGTAATTTTAGATACATTAAATGAGACTGTTTTCCCATTATTAACTAAAACAATTATTGACCCTAGTTTTACAATTACTGATATTTATGGTTTGGAATCAAATAGTTCTTCAGGCTTTACATATTCATTAACTCCAAATAATCAAGTTGCAAGTATGGAAGATAATGTAATTACAATTAATTCATTGGGCTCATGTGAAATAATTGCATCATTGGCTTCTGATGATAATTTTGTTGCACGTGAAATAAAAACAACTTTCACTGTTATTAAAGCAAACTCAACATTTACCTTTACAATATCAAACACAAAGAAATACTCTGATGAAAACTTTTCAGCTGACACATTAGGAACAATTGACACATCTGATATAACTGATGGAGAAATACCTTTCATTTATAGTTATTCTATTGTTCAACTAGACGATAAGCCTTTGGTTGCAACTGTTAATGAATTTGGTATTGTAAATATTTGTGATGTTGGAGAAAGTAAAGTAATTGTAACCAGACAGGAAACTTCCAAATACTATTCTGGTACAGCAGATGCAACCTTATCTGTTCTTCCAGGAAATCCAACATTTGTTACTGAATCATTCCCTTTGGTTCAAAAAGAATATATTGACAAATCACATCAATTGGTTAAACCACAAACTACTGATGTTAATAAAGACTCAAGTTTATTCACTTACACATATACATCATCCGATTTTAAGATTGCACCAGTTAATGTAAATACTGGTTTAGTTACATTTAATAAGGCCGGAAATGTTACCATAACTGCTCATAGAGCTGGAACAAAATATTATGAACCAGGAACAATTAAATGTGATATTGAAATTTCTAAATCAAATCCAACTCTTCAAGTTGATGAAAGCATTAATACAACTTTTGAAGAACTTGATCCGGTAATTGCGGTATCAAATACTAATTCTGGAAATAAAGTTCCCATTGGAAAAATTACATTTAAATCGGATAATCATGATGTTGTACGTATGCAAGGAAATAAAATGTTAATTTATGGTAGTGGTGATGCTCAAATTTTAGTTAAACAAGAAGCAGATGCAAATTACAACCAAGTAACCAAACCCATTAGTGTAACCATAAATAAAAAAGAACCAACAATAACTTACACTAATGTAATTTCTAAGAAACTCAATGATTTACCATTTAATATACCAAATCCTAAATCAGACAGCTTGGGTAAGTTTACTTTTGCATGTGCAGAAGTAGATTCCCCGGTAATAACAATTACAGAATCTGGATTAGTTAATATAATTGGTTTAGGTACAGCGAACATAATAGTAACTCAAGAATTCAACCAATGGTTTGAATCTAAACAAGTATCAATTCAAATCGTTGTAAAAGAAAGACCACAATTATCGTGGGTAACAACAATTATGAAACAAATTGGGTCTGCATCATTTGAACTAGTACATCCCACAACTAACAGTAGTGGATTGTTTACATTTAGTTCATCGGATAGTTCTGTTGCTTCAGTTAACGGTTCAATAGTAACAATTGTAGGTTCTGGAAGAGCATTTATTAAAGCCCATCAAGCAGAATCAACAAATTATTGTTCTGATGAAATATTAACTACCCTTGTAGTTTATGCAGAAGGAAATAACTTGTCAGATTTAGATTTATCCGGTGCCAATTTATCCTATATGAATTTATCTGGTTTTAACATAAGTAATTCTGACTTGTCACGTGTTGACTTTTCAGGCTCAAATTTATCCGGAGCTAATTTATCTAAATCAGATTTAACAGGAGCTAAATTACACCTTGCTAACTTAATTAATGCACAATTAGGTGAAACGGATTTATCGGAAACTGATATGCACTTAACTAATATTATTGGCAATTCATACAAAGTTACTAATGTACCAGAAGTTTTACCATTTGGATGGTATTATAATGGAATAATACAAAATATTGTTAAATCATCAAGAAAATTAATAAGTTCCAATATGCTTGATGAAAATATTAATGAAAAACTTGTTAACATGGATTTTGTAAATAACACACTAGCTAACGAACAAGTAATAACATTCGGTAAAACATTAAAATTAGAAACAATAGTAATACCAGCGAATGAAAAACAAATGTATGATTATAATTGTTTAATAAAAGAAAACTTATTACCAGAACAAACATGGTCACCATCGTTTATTTTACCAAATTTAAATATTGAAGTAAGTATAGAAGTTCCTGCAAATAGTCAAATTAAAAAGATTGCAGTTGGAATTAAATCATTAAATGAATTTAAAAATGGAAATAAGAAATTTAACGGAAGAGATATATTATCTTCTTTATTAATTTTACCAATTGATTCTGCAAATCAAGTTGTAAGAAACTTAAACTCAAGTATAAATGTTACTGTTACAAACTTACTAACATCACTAGATTTTACTCTTTTATGTTTGTCTAATAATCCATTAACATATTTTAAGAGTCAGTTTAGAGTTGGTAATTCATACAAATTTGTAGTAAATGAACTTGGTGAATTTCTTTTAACAAATTATTTTGTTTTTAGTCAAGTTTGGTAAATGGGTAAATTTTTAAACTTCAAATAAATTATAAAATTAAATTATGTACTATATTTAATTTTATTTTTTGCGATATATTTTTTTTAAAAATAATGTATGAAAATTTTTATTGGTTTGTTATTCGGTTTTTTAAAACAATATAAAATTATTTTATATATGTTAATATAATATAATATGTCTATAAAAAGTAAAAATAATTTTATTAATACTGGTTATTTTGATGGTAACACAACAAATGCAGAAAAAATGTCATTTAATGTATTTACAGATTCAAATACAACTTTTAGTGCTACAACAGATATCCCCCTTGATGTTTTAAATTACAACCAAGATATTTGTGTTTCAACAGTTATAAACACAAGTACATCATTAATTCAAAAGCCGCCCACAAATAGTGTAAGCTTTAAAAATGAAGAAGGTGATGACATTTTTGTAGATACTGGTTTTTGGGGATCTGGAAATGCATTAATAAAAACTAATATAACAGACATTTCATTTACTGCATATGCGATTTCAAATAAATCTTCAGATGGATTTATTGAATCATTTATTCACATAAAAAAATCACGTTATATTGGTACTAGTGATAGTGGTGACGATATATTTACTCCTATTACTGATTCATTAGGCAGACAAGGTGTTTTTGTTAATAAACTGCTTTATTCAGGACAAACTCATAATTCACCTGCTTTAGGAACTTCTTTACCATTTAAATCTTTTATTTCACTTGTTTCCACACCATACATTTCAACTGCTGGTAAAAAATTTGGAGGTGCAAATGATAATAATAAAGATACTGCAACATCATTAATTGTTACAAACAAATTATCAATAGCAAAAACATTATCATTTAAAGTATATTTGTGTTCAACAAATGACCAAACAAATGATGATTCATATGATTCAATTACTAATCCTTATTCAGTAGGCTTATATTTGAATGATAGTACAAGTTTAGTTAAAATTACAAAAGGAACTTTTACGTCAGAAGATGGTATAACACTAATTGGTAACGGTTCATCTGAATATACATGTAATGTTACAATTAATCCTGGTTCAACATGTGAAATAGTTTTATTTAAGTCTCTTGAATACGCAACTGATACTCAAAAAGAAACACCCGATACCTCTGCTCTTTTTATTGATTTACAAGGACTTTTATTTGTGCCACCTTCTTTACAATTAGTTTCTTCAAAAAGTCAATATTACTATGCGAGCGAAAACGAAATGTCTTATACATGTGAATTTACACCTTCAAATATTAATGGTGATAGTATTGTTGGTCAATATGTTAAACTAAATTTTAGAAATTCATCAGGAGATATCATTACTTTTTCAGATCCAAGTCAAATTATAGAAGTACATGATGGTTCTGTTACTAAATATATTGCAACTTTTTCTAATTTTGATTCAAGATACATTGCCAGTGGTGATTATACAGTATATGTTAGTTATGACCCAAATGATACAAAAAATAAATTAATTACCGATAATGCTTTATTGTATCCTGATGGAGTTTCTCATTACTCTATGGGAAATAGTAATGTGATAAACATTAAAATTAATAAACAACCAATGGCAATTAAATATAATGGTCCTGAGCTTAAATATTCATTTATTAATGAAATTGCATTTAGTGATTTTACAATTTATGACAACTACAATGGTTCTACTATATCAATACCAGAAAAAAATAATACAACTCAAAAAATTAGACTTAATATTTCAATTTATGAAGAAGGAGGTACATATATTGGTTTAATTGGAGGAAGAACTTCATTTTCCAATATAAAATTTAATCCTTCAAAACCATCTGATGTACAGTTAAATAGTAACAATACATTTAAAACTGAACAAAAATATTTTTTTAATGTTACCGCATATGCTTTTTTTATAAACGGTGGTTTTGATCCTAATGTTGAATCTATTACATCTCCAAACTATAAATTTAGTACTGATAGTTTGATAGTAAACTATAAGGGTGCCGATAATTTATCCCATTCATTTTTAAATGAAGTTGTACTTAATAATTTTGAAATTAAGTCAACAATAGGAACCGTTTTAGAAACAATGCCATTAACAAGCACTGATTTAACCAATATTCCATTTTACGTAACTTTAAACGTGTGTCCATTAAATTCTCAAATCCCGATTTACTCAATAACCAGAACTAGAACCTTAAATAACCTTAAATTTACACCCTCTTTAATTTACACAGAACTTGACAACATTAGAACATATACTTTTGATGTTAATACAGAATACGTATTTAATGTTGAAGTTGAGTCTACTTCTAGTTCTGTTTATAAAGCAAAATCACCAAACTACACATTTAAAACATTACCGGTTGAAATCTTAAAATCCATCAGCGAAACTTATCCTGGATACGATGAAGAAGTAACTTTAAAATTAAAAGTTTATGATAGTTCAAATCAATCTGTATTTTACCAACAAAAAACTTTACCAGGAACTTGTACTTTTACAATCGATACACCGGAACCAACTGTTTTAACTGGCCAATTCGTAAATGGGCAATCAGATGAATATACTGCCGTGTTTTCTCCTAAATTCTTAAATTTCTTATACAATAACCAAACCACATTCAATGTAAATTATAAATTTGTTCGTGCTAATGGATATGTTGTTGAAGATTCTTTACCTTTTACATTTTTGGGTGTTGGATTAGAATCTAAATTATCTAAAAGCTCTGTACATACTTATGAAAATGTAACATTAACATCTTATCTTGTTGATAAAAACTTATTACATAGAGGGTTATTAAATTGGAAAATATTATCTACTACTTTATCTGGTTTGGTTGAATACAAAATTCCATCTGATTCTTTAAATCCATCAAATATATTTGATATTGAACAAAATCAAACTAGTTATGAATATAATAAAACCTTTATGCCCTTTGACTTGAGCTTTAACTATGCTAATTCCCCATTAGCTATTTCTGCCATTTTTAAACCAGAAGACACAGACATTACCACAATTAATTCTAATAGCTTAGCCTTAACAATTAATTTAATAAAACCAGAGTTAATAGTTAAACCTAGTTCAGAAATAAATCAATTATATTATGAAGAATCATTTAGTGCAAAAATTAATGGAATACCAGGATATGCTGATTTGGGTAGTTTAACACTTTATGGTCAAGATATTGAAGGTAATGTTAATAATGCCATAAAAACTATAACAAACGTACCACTAAACCAATCAACATTTACATTTATTGATAATGTAAGTATTATTGAGATGTTACCAAGAGAAAAAGTTAATGGTTTAACTGGTGTAGAATATATTAATGGAAAAGTAACATGGGTACCAAATTCTGCATATGTGAATGTTTATGAGTCAGTTGAAACCGGTTTTACCATTCAATTAGAAAAAACTCCAGTTACTGTTGATTCTATTGTAATTGGTAATAATTCATGCCCATTTACTGAAAAAATTAATGTGTCTGGCAAAGTTAGTACACCTTATACTTTATTAAGTGATGAAATTGTTGAAGGTACCATTGAAATATATGAAAAGGATACTTCAATTAAACTAGGAGAATCTGCGTTAAGTACAAATTCATTTTCTATTGACATAAGTTCAAATGTTGTTAAAGAATACCAATTAGACATAAAATTTGTTCCTAAATATGATAAGTTATACTTACCTGGTTTAAACAATTCTAAATCCATAAATTTTATAAAGTTAAATTTATACCCAATTGTTAATTTATATAATAATAATTCTAATGAAATAAATAAAGAATCTAATGTATATAATATTAGTTATATTGATACATTTTCAGGAAAGATTTCTGGAGTTTCACATATTGCGGGAACTAATGTTACTTTAAAAATTACCAATGGACCAAATACAGTATATGAGAGCCAACCTATTACAATTGATTCATTAGGAAATGCAATTATTCAATCAATAAATGCCATGTCTGCAAATAGCACAAACAAATACAATGTAAGTAGTTTAACAAGTAATATTGAATTAATTTTTTCCAATTATAATACAAGTTTATACATAATTAATGTTCCTGTTACCAGAGTTAACTTTTCAACCAATTCAACAAAACCCGCATTTACACAAACTCAAATATATTTAAGTGAAAGTATTTTGCCAGTGTCGAATGGCTTTTATCAATTAGATTATATTTCTAATTATACAATTAAAAGTAAATTTAATGAAATCAATTATAACAGTTCACCGTTAAACACTACTGGTACAATAAAAATGGTTAGCACTAATTTAACTTCATTAATTATATCAACACAAACAATAGCAAGTAATGTAACTATTTTCAATAGTACAACTGAACAATTAATTTGTACAATAAATCCAAAATCCTTAGGTTTATCTGCAGGCACTTATAAAATTAAATTTATATTTGAACCTGTAGATAAAAATCTTAGAACATTTGAATCTGAAGAACTAATCATTCAATCAAATGTTGCATCATTAGCTTCATTAGCCTTAAGTTTATCAACATTATCAATTGGTTCTCAAACAACTACAAAAACAACATATAGACCAACAAGATACGGTGAACAATTTAAAGCGGACATTACTTTTGTTAATCCTGGTCTTGATGGCGATTTTGTTATTAAATGCCAAGATCCATCAAACACAGCTCCTTTTGAAAAAGATTTAATATTAGGAACAACTAGTATATCTAGTAGTTCTGGTTCTTTGTATAAAGAAGTAAATACTACAGTAACATTAACAGTAATTTGTTCACCTATTTCATATAATACAGATGAATTAACTCCATTTAAAATTTACGTTGATTTCGTTTCATCAAGTTTAAATTTTAGCAGTAAACAATTTACACATCCATCATGGACATATATAGTAAATAAAAATGTAGTTTTATGCTCAAATCTAAAAGTTGACGAAACCTCTATTTATGGTACATCATCAATAACAAGATTTACAAATGATACTATGAAGATAACCGGTACAATAAAACCAAATATTCAAACTTTAAATGATGAAATAACAATTTTAAAAGTAGTAAAAAATGGATACGTTTTTATTAAGAACAACAATACCGCACTAGTTCCTGATAATGGTATGGCGATTCCCGGCGATTCAAATAAATATTATTGTCAAGTTGATAGTTCTGGCAATTTTGAATTAATATTTTCATTAAAAACCAACTCTATTTTATATAGTGCAACTATTAGATTACTTAATATTAACTTTATAAGTAGTTATAACTATTGGATTTCCAAAACATCAACAACTTTTGGGGCAATTCCCAACAATAATGGTGCATTAACCGGATTTAATGGTATTACGCTTTCTATTTCAAACAAAGATGCAAAAACTTCATTAATTTTAGAAAAATCACCAATTACTAATAACACTAAATATTTTTATCACGAAGATATTATAAGATGTTCAGTTGTTATTGACCAAAATTTTGATAATCTTACCGATCCTGAAATTATTTTAACTGTTAGAACAAAGCTTAAAAATGAACTTGTTAAAACTTTTAGTGGACTTATTTTGTCAAAAGATCAAAATGGAAAATGTACAACAAGTTTTTTCTTTAACCCTAAAACAGAAGGAATTACTTACAATACTCAAAATTATAATTTAATTGCTACATTTACTTGTACCGGATATAATCTTTCAGTTTCAACAGCAAGTTTTGATGTATTAAAAACTATTCCAAAAGTTACTTTATCCCTTACTAATGACAATGGAAATCCAATTACTTCAATTGATTATGAAGGTTCAGTTAACGTTAACGTAAAAGTAGAAACAATCCATCCTATTCAACCTGATGTTAATCAAACAAGAGATATTCCTTGTGAAGTTGATTTACGTAATTTTACAAATAATTGGTGGGGATACTTGATGAAATTCACTCGAATGAAAAAAACTGTTGCTGAACCCAATGTATCAAGCATTATTTTTGATTCCGATTCTGAACAATATAATACTTTTTCAACAACAGGTGTAACCATAAAATACTATCCCAAAAACAATACTGCAAGTGTAATTAGTGATCAAAATGGTATTTATGCTGTATGTAGACCAAACCCTGCACTTTATGAAGAAAACCAATTTATAAGCGCTAATTTTACAATTAACAAATATTCCCCTGAACTTAAGACAACTGATATTAAACCAAAACCTGATGTTGAACATGCTGAAACTACTGTTGGTAACGTTGATATAAAGGATGTTTATAATTATAATTCTGATTTTGTTAAGTTTAATGGTGTTATTAACTTTGATGAACAATTTGAAGTAACTTGTACATTACGTAAAAATATTAAGGGTGTTCTTAATTACTTTTATTCTTTGGATGGAATTAACTTTACACAAGTAAACCCATTGGTAACTGCAACTACTGGTAATGTAACAAATATTGATACAGACACCACTATTAAGGCCATTTTTGATAAACAATTAATTAGAGCTCAAGGATTTAACACTTATAACTTAAGAACAAGATTTATTCCAGATGCTTCAATTCAGAATTTTTATAATGAAATAACTGCAACTAACTTAAATTTTAACATTTATCAATCAAACATTTTTGGTTATAGTGACATGTATTATGACACACTTTATAATCCTGATGGTACTGAAAATAAAAACATTAGTAAAACAATTTCTTATGTGATAGGCGAAATTTATAAAATTGCTATTAGATTTAATTTTGATACTAATTTAATTCCAGAAAACAAAAGAATATGTAAAGTTGAATTATATTGGGATGAATATAAAGAATCAAATAAAATTCCTATTGGGGATGAAGTTATCTTAACAAATACAAATAATAGTACAGTATTAGAAATTAGTAAAAAATTTTTACCATATAGAAGTAATCCATACACAATTAAAGCATTATTTATTCCTTTAGAAAGTGATTCTAATAGAATTCCAAATCCTGATTATCCAACAATTGCAGAAACAAATCCATTAACTTTACAATTAAAACCCTATTTAACAATTGGGAACCCCATTTCAAAACAAACATATCAATATTCTAAACCAGTTAGATATGACATTACTTTAAATTCTGGAACGGCAAATATTAACCCATACACAAAATTTATTATTAAAACAGAAAATAATACCGAAACAAATTTAAATCCAGTTCTTAGAACACATGAAAGAAACTTTACTTTATCTGGTTCTGAAATAAATCAAACAATTGTTATAACTGATTTTGAACAATTAATGTATGGACCTAAAGTTTTAACTGATCGTATTGATGATTCTTTATCACCAGGAGACTATAAGGTTACTATTTATGCAACCAATTCTGATAATACTAGTGCCATTAGAACCGATGAAATTGTTAGATACTTTACTATTGTGAAAACTCCAATTACCATTAGTGTAATACCAAATGATTATTATATTGAATATTTAGAACCAGTTATTTATACAATTAGTTCTGGTAGATATCCAATTAATACCGGAACTATTGTTTTAACTCACACTAATGTATTAGATTCAACCACACATACTAAAACAATTGGATATGCTGACTTAGTTCTTGACCCATTAACTAATACAAACTCTGACACAAATTCTAATATAAATTATGTTTACACATATAATTCATCCAATAAAACAAACAGCATAAATATTGGAAGTCATATTTTAAGTGCAGAAATATTAAATCAAAACTTTATTAGCACGTATACTAATGATATTAGTGCCCAAGTTATTAACAAAAACACAAAATGCTCAATTATTGTTAGTCCTAATTTATTTAATACAAGATACGCATATTCCGAATACACTAACATAATTAACTTGAATGCTACAGTATTAAATAATTATACCGGTGATAACATAATAAATGGCAATATGTATGCTTTGTTAAACTCAAGCACTACTCCTGTTCAGATGGCATTTAATAGTCAAACTTTATCTTATTCCACTTTAGTTGATGCAAATAATTTAAATAAAGGTCAAAACTCTGTTGTTATTTATTTTGCACATGAGAAACATTCTTGTGCTCCAAACATTTTCCAAATTAATATTGGTAAAGAAACAAAACTTTCTACTGATTTTACTTTAGAAGAAGTTGCCAGTACTAACCCTGATTATTTTTCACTTAAATTTACTACAGGAGTTGTATCATCTAGTTCAGTTTTATTTTATAGAACAGCTAAAGTTGGTCAAATTTATCCAGTATTTATGAATGGTCCAGTTTATAATTTTAAATACACAGATATTGATATTGGCACAAATGAAATATATGCAGTTATTAATAATTCTATTTATGACATAACATCAACTATGGTTAATGTACTAAGAACTAAGAGAAACGTTGATATCACATGGTCAAATGCAGTTAATGAACTTGAAACTCAATATAAATCAGGAACAAAGATAAATCTTGAATATATTATAACTGATGCAATTAACAAAAACTTAATTACTGAAGGAAATGTTGAATTCCATAAGGTTATTTATAATTCTGAAGGTATTAAAACTGACGACCTAATAATTGGTTATGATATTGTTGACACTTACGGAAAAGGTAGAATTTCAGGATACACACTTACAAATGCACCAAATACTGGGTTTATTAGATTTTATGGAATTTTTATGAATGCTCCAAACTATAATAATGATACTTCTAAAGAATCAATTGAAATTGTCGTTAATGAAAAATATGATTTCCATATTATTAATAATACATTGGTTAATCCCAATCTTAAAGTTGGAGACACAGTTCACTTTAATTATGGACTTGTTACTTCAATTGACAATAATAAATCACAACTTAATAAAGAAACAACCGATGCGCAAACAAATCTTGCTAATGCTCAATTAAAATTGAACAATGCAAAAGAACAAGAAACACAAGCGGCAAATGATTTAGCACAAGCTAAAACCAATACAATTAATTCCGTATTTAACAACAATACTAAGAAACAAGAATACGATTTGGCAATAAAAACATACACTGATGCAAAAACCGCTTATGAAACTAAACTTGCTGAATATGTTGGAAGTAAAAATGATTATAAGGGAATTCAATTGGATAAATCTGCTGCAACATTAGTTAAAAATAATTATAATTTTAGTCCTGATATTAAATCAAATATTCAAAATCTTAAAATAAATTCAGACAAAGAAAAAGATGAATATTTACTTGAACATAACAATAAGATATCTGCAAACACATTAGCACAAGAAAATATGGATACAGCAATTGCTAATTTATTAGTTGAATATGAATCATATTATAAGCTTGTAAATGAAAAAACTAATAAAACATATGAATATAATCAAGCTGTTAATAAGAAAGATTCTGTTGGGTCACAAATTAGCCCTGCCGAAATTGTAAAAACTAATGCAAATACAAACAGAGTTACAAAACCAGATACAACAACTATCACATACACTAATTTAGTTAGCGTACCATATCAACAAATTATTAACGTGATAACTAATTTTAACATTAAAACTATTCAACCATTTAATGAAGAATATGCTGACAAACTAAATTTAAGAGAACTTTATTATTCAGTAATTGCTACAAAACAAGAAATGGATTCATTATATAATGTTCCAATTGAAATAACTAATCAAATTGAACAAAAAGAACAATCTTACAAAGATGCAAAAACAGCCTTATATAACTATGTTAATGCTTTAGAATTAGCAACAAAAAATATGGAATTATCATTCAACGTATTTGCAAGTTTAATTAATTCATCAAATCAAGATAAATTACTTGTTCCATTTGATAACTACCATAGCAAAGTTTTACTTGGAGAACAAGCACATGATGAAAAATCTGCACTTGAATTAGCGATAGTAAATTTATCTAATGGTGAACTTAAGATAGCAGCCAATAAGATAGATGCTTTATTATCTGGAAAAATAGCATCAGTTGAAAAATCAAATGAACTTGCTGGTTTATTAGCAAGCTTTGCACAGGTTTTAACTTCTGGTACTGATTTATCAGATGCATTTGATAATTACAAATATGTTATTTCTGCCGAATATCTTGATAAAAACTTAACTTTAACTGATTCATATCAAATGGTTAAAAATGAATTAGATAGTTTAATTCAAGAAGAACATGCCAGTGCAATTAATCAAATATATCAAGTTCTTAATGAAAAAATTACTTTAGATAATGCTGAACAAGATTATACTTTTGAAATGATTAAATTTAAACAAATGATAAGTTTATTACATGGTGAACAAAAAACTAATTTGTTAGATGCATTTAACACTTATGAAACACTTATTAACACCAGTGTATTGGCATCTGATTTACTTGCAGATGCAGTTTATATTAGCAATAAAAACTCTCTTGACCAAGCTATTGAACAAGTTTTAATTAACGAATTAATTGATGCGGTTAATAATATTTATGATAGTGTTGATGCTAAAACCACAGCTAAAAATAATGTTAACACTGCTATGTTAACTGAGTTAGATGCTAAATCTGAATTGGACAACACAATTGAACTCATGTATAGTCAAGTTGATTCAAATGTTTTATCAAGCTTTAAATTAGCAGAATCCAAATATCGAGAACTAAAAACAGCTTATGAACAGGCCCCAGAAGAACACAATGAAACTGTGTTTAACAATATTAAAACATTAAAAGAAAACAAACAAGCTGAACTTGATGCAAAATTTTTAGCTGTTAAAAATACAATGGATAGTCTTTTAACTAGGTACGATACTAATTTAGATCAATATACCAAACAGGCATTATCAGCAAAGAAAACCAAATCAATTAAAAATAGAAAATATACAGATGCATTAGTTGAAAAAGACAGTTATGTCAACCCAACAACTGGTTCTATTGCATATTGGAATAATTTAAAAGCACAAGCTGAAAATGCTTGGACAGATGCAAATAATGCTCTTAACACTGCTAATGAAAATTTATTAACCAAATACCTTGAATATATAAATGAAACCGTTAATAATGATCCATTAGTTTGTTTGGCACCAAGGGATTACTTAAATGCTTTATTTTACAATATTGATGCACAAAACAAATTTGCTTTAGTTCAATCTAACTTTAATTCTGTTGTACTTGATGTGCTAGATGAATCAGTTAAAACTCAATTTGAACAATTAATGTTAGAATATAACAACACTGTATCAACTGGAATTAAAGCTGACGTTGATTTAAAGCAAATTCAAATAAATGAATTTGTAAAACAAATTGCAGATGTTGAAGTAAGAACAAGTATTGACCAATATATTTTAGCAACAAATGCAAAATTAAGTGCCAAATACTTTTTAGACATTCAAACTGATAACTTACATAATGTAATTAACTCTAAAGGTAATGGTCCATTAATTGATAGCAAACAAACTTTTATAACCAACACAAAATCTTTAACAGATGTTAATTTAATAAATGGACATTATACAACATTTAATAATTCAATTATGGTTTGGTTAGAAAGTCAAATTCAATCTGCTTTAAATAATTATATCAACGCAATTAAAAATAAAGTAATTAAAGAAATCGACCTTAAGAATGCAACTGTAACTAAACAAAATGTCATTGCAAAACTTGCAGAAACAAATACTAACTACAACAGCTTTAATACTTTACTTGTTTCCATTAAAGCAGACTCTGATTCAGCAGATTCGACCTATAATAATTCAGTAAACATGGTTACAAGTACACAAACTAATATTATCAATGACAAATCAAAACTTAATAATTTGGCAACATACTATAATACTAATGAAAACTTTAATATATCAAATATAGCATCATTAGTTACTGATTATATAAATGCCGTTACTAATAGAAGTTTACCAAATATAACTTATATGGAAAAAGAAAATGATTATGAAATAGCAGATGAAATTTATAATTACATAAATGAAATTTATACCGGTGCAGTTACAAGTGTTGGTGATACTAATACAAATAAAACTACTGCCACATCAAATGTAAATAATTTTACTTCACATGAAACAAAAGAAACTATTCTTAATAACCAATATTCTTTATACCAAAATAGTTTTGTTCCAGTTTATCAAACACTTACCGTTAAATTTGCTAATTATATTCTTGATAAAGCTTATGGATATTTGATTGATGGATTGGCTCAAGAATTAGTTTCTATATCAGATTCTATTGAAAATGAAATGAACAAACTTATTAGCGCATGTGTATTAAGCTTAAATTCTTATGGTTCAACTGTTACTTCCAAATATAATAACGTTGTAAAATATTCAAGTTATTTTACCAATAGAATAAATTCAGAAAGCGCTATGAGAATAATTGGTGATAATAGCTATGCTACTTTTGTTGCTTTCCAAAATGCTGAAATAAATGAAACCCATAAAACTCAAGTACTAACAAATGCACAAAATAATGTTCTAATATTAACCGAAGTATATAATAATGCATATGCTATAGCATCAAATTACTCTAATAGCTTATTGGTTACAGAAGGTTGTATAGAATTCCATAAAGTTGTTGAAAATGAAATTGATGAAATTATTGGATATTCATTCCCTAATGTTCAAGGTATTGTAACATTTGATTATAAACTTGTAAATTATAACTCCAATATTAAATTTTATGGAATATTTACTGACAGTGTAAATTACAAGAATAAATTAACACCAGACGTTAATGTTCAAGTTAGTAAACAATATGAAACAATAATGTCAGATTTAACTGAATTAAATATCACCAACAAATATAAAATAAAAGATACAATTAATTTAACTTACAAAGTTACTAATCAATATAATTTACAAATTCCCCAAAATGAAGGATTTGTTGAATTTCATAAGCAAATTGGCAACATTGATGAAATTATTTTTATTGAAAGACTTGGAACTGATGGTATTGTATCAAAAGAATATACTTTGGTTGATGTAAATGATAATGTTAAGTTTTATGGTAAATATGTTAACTCACAAAATTACAGTGATAATTCTACACTTGGAACTGTTAAAACTGTTCCAACACTATCGAGATATTATACTGAAATAACAAATGATTTACCAATTGTTGAATCAAACTTTTACAAACTTGGTAATGCTATAACTATCAAGTGCACAGTTAAATATAATAAAAAAATATCTGATAATATTTGTGATATTTATGTTAATCAAGGAGAAATTGAATTCCATAAAGTAACCATAAATAATAATAGTGAATGTGACGAAATTGTTGGATATGTTCAAATAAATAATAGTGGATTTTCTCAAATAACATATAAACTAACTGATATTGGAACAAATAAATTTTATGTTGTTTATAAAAATTCTATTGACTATGCAGAAAATAGTTTAGATATAGGAACTATTAATGTTTCACAATACTATCCCAGTGTTATTACAGACACAACCGTTATATCTGATCGTGTTGTTAAAATAGAAAGTTTAGTTAATTTAAGTTACAATGTTAAAACAAACTATGGTAATGAATTAAATGAATTATCTGAATTAACAGAAGGAGGCATAGAAATTCATAAGAAAGATATTGGTTCTGGTATTGATGAAATTATTAATTACCAAAAACTTAATGAAACAAATAAAGGTAATGTATCATACACATACAAACTAGTAAATTTAGGTGATGTTTTATTTTATGCAAAATATGTTAACTCTGAAAATTTCCAACCAAATACTACTTACAGTGAATTAACCATTGATGAAAATAAAATTACAGTCTACAAACAAGAACCTAGTAACATAAATAATGAATGTGTTGTTGATGAACCTTATATTGGCTCAAATGCTAACTTGAAGTTTTCAGTTAAGCAAGATGATCAAACTCTAATAAACCAAGGATTTATTGAATTCCATAAAGTACAACAATTAGAAAATTTCTCAGATGATCAAGTTATTGGATATGTATCAGTTACTGAGGGTATTGCAAACTTGGAATATAAATTAGTTAATGTGGGAATAATTAAATTCTATGGTGTGTTTGTTGGTTCTAAAGATTATGTAATAAATACTTCTACTGATATTGAAGTTGAAATTAACCACAGAACTGCATCCATTATTGAAATTACAAACGATATGGATGAAACAGTACAACCTGATAGTTTACCACGTAAAGTAGGTAACACAATTTACCGCAAATACCACGTAGTCGATCTAATTAATAGTCTTGGTGTATCTGTAGGTACGGTTGAATTCCATAAAGTAGTTACACGTGACAATAATGTTACAGACCAAATTTTGGATTATGGTGTTCCTGACTCTAATGGATTTGTTGAATTTACTCACGTGTTAACTGATTTTAATGCTGATGTTACATTTTATTGTAAATTTACTAATGCGGTTAACTATCTTAGTGCTGAATCAGATAGAAGAACTATTTATGTTGAACCTCATTATTTAACAACAATTATAGAAAATACCCATTATAATTCCAATCGTAGACATAAACTAAATACAAACATTATGTTATCTTACAAGGTTATGTCAAATGAATCTAATGTAAATGAAGGAGGTATTGAATTCCATAAAAAAGACATTGATTCTGGTGTTGATGAAATTATTGGATATAAATTAACAAGTACTGCAAACTTAGAAGGTTATGTTACATTTGACTTTTTATTGGTAAATGTAGGTGAAATATTGTTTTATGGTAAATATGTAGATTCAATAAGTTACCAAGATAATACAACATTAGATGAATCTAACATTGAACAACAAAAAATAGTTATTTATAAACAAGAACCAACAACAATGACTGATATTAGTGTTTTTGAAACTAACAGTTACATTGGTTCAACAATTGAATTAAAATATCGAATTGAATCAGCAAATACAAATGAAATTATTAACCAAGGTTCTTTTGAATTTCACAAAGTACAACAATTAGCTAATGGACGTGACGACCAAATTATTGGCTTTGTTAATGTTGCAAATGGAACCGCTAAACTTAATTATCTTCTTGTAAATCTTGGAGATTTTGATTTTTATGGTAAATTTATTGGTTCAAAAGATTTTGAGTTTAATCAAACTTCTGCAAATTCAAAACACATTAATATTGCTCATAGAATTGCATCAGTTACTGAAATTGATTTTACAAATAGTAATTACTACAAAGTTGGTAATGTATATTCATCCACATATAAAATATTAGACACATTATCAAACACAAATGTTTCAGTTGGAATTGTTGAATTCCACAAACAAGTAACTATTGAAAATAGAACAACTGACCAAATTTTAGAATATGCTCAACCAACTAATGGAACTGTAACATTTAACCACATTATGTCAGACCCTAATACATCAGTTTCTTTTTACGCCAAATTTATAAATGCAGTAAATTATTCAATTGCCGAATCCACAATGAGAACTATTTATGTCCATCAATATTATCCATCAACAATAACTGATTTAACAATATTTAGACCTGGACGCAACCATAAATTAAATACTGATATTGTGTTAAGTTACCATGTTCGCTCTGAAAATATAAATGTTACTGAAGGTTGTGTTGAATTTCATAAAAAAGATATTTTAACTGGAATTGATGAAATTATATCATACAAAACTCTTGACTCGACTGGAATAGTTTCTCACACTTATAAATTAGTTAATTTGGGTGAAGTATTATTTTATGGTATGTTTATTGACTCAATAAATTACCACCCAAGTACAACTTATAATGAACAAACCGTCTCAGAAAATAAAATTACAGTTTATAGACAAGAGCAAACTGCTATAGTTAGTACAAGTGATTATGGAGATAGACGTATTGGTACATTTGTTAATTTGTCTTATTTTGTATCACATGTTAATGAAACAACAGAAATATCACAAGGATTTATTGAATTCCACAAAATAGTAACTGTAAATGGAGAATTAAATGACCAAACTATTGGATATGTTGGCGTAAACGCAAATTCTGCAACATTAAGATACAAGTTATCTAATCAAGGAAATATTGGATTTTATGGCAAGTTTATTAATTCAAAAGATTACGCAAATATTGAATCAGACCCTGATAACGTTGAAGTCACACACAGAAATGCAACAATTACTAGAATTACAGATAGTTCAGTTCAAGCAGACCACATACCACACAAAGTAGGCAATGTTATTTATCGTAAATACCAAATAACTGATAACTTAACACAAGATGGAGTTATTGATGGTATTATTGAATTCCATAAAGTTGTAAGCAATAACAATAATAGCACCGACCAAATTCTTGGATATCAAGTTCCTAATAATGGTTATGTATTATTTGAACATATATTGACAGATATAGATGTTAACGTGTCATTTTATTGTATATTTACTAATGCATTTAACTATTTAGATTCAACTTCAAATTCAGATGTAATATATGTTAACAAATATTATGAAACAGTATTTGATGACTTAACAGTTTACAACCAAAATAACTCACATAAGCTTAACACTAACTTAACTCTTAAATACCAAGTTAAATCAAATAATATTGGAATTAGTGAAGGTGGTATAGAATTCCATAAAAAAGATATTCATACTGGTATTGATGAAATTATCTCATATAAACAATTAGATGCGAATGGAAATGCAACTTGTGTATTTAAGTTAGTTAATATTGGACAAGTTTTGTTTTATGGTAAATTTGTAGATTCTTTCAATTATAAACCAAATACTACATATAATTCATCAAATATCATTACAGTTTATGAAAAAGATATTGTTACAATAACTGATAACTCAAATTTAACATTAGAAACATACTATATTGGTAGCACTATTAAATTAAATTACTTTACAACAAAATATCAAACTTCTCAACCAGTAAATCAAGGCTTTATTGAATTCCACAAAAAACAAAAAGTATTAGAAAATGTTGATGACCAAGTTATTGGATATGTTAATGTAATTGACGGCAATGCTAGTTTAGATTACTTACTTGTGAATACTGGAATTGTTGAATTTTATGGAAAATTTATTAACTCAAAAGATTTTGATTCAGCTAATTCAGAACCTATTAATATGACAATTAGACATAGACAAGTTACTATAAGTAAAATTACTGATGGAACAACCGTCCCAGATACTTTACCCCGTAAAGTTGGTCACACAATACACCGCAAATATAGAATTACAGATACATTAACAAATCAACCAATTACAGTTGGTTTAGTAGAATTTCATAAAAAGATTGTTAATGAAAATAATAATTTAGACCAAATATTACACTTTGTTCAACCAGATACTAATGGAATAATTAGTTTCTCCCATGTATTAACTGATTCAAATCAAAGTATAATGATTGGAGTTAAATTTACAAATGCCGTAAATTACCTTAATAATGAATTTTATGAAGAAATATACGTTAAAAATAAGTTTAACTCACAAATTAGTGTTGACCCAATTAGTTCACATTATGATTCTGGTTCAAACGTTAATCTTTCATGTCAAGTAATTGATTTGCATAATGGTTCTAATATAATTAATGAAGGTGTTGTTGAATTTTACAAAATAATCAAAGGTACTACTGAAACAACAGTATTATTGGATTCAATTGATGTTTCTAATGGAATTGCAAACATAACTCACAAATTAAATAAAATAAATAACTTAGAAATTGTTGATAATATTAATTTTGTTCTTAAATTTAAAAATTCAGAAAACTACAATAGTTCAGAATCTCAATTACTTTCTACACAAGTAAGTAAAAAAGCAACAAATATTACATGTTCAAGTGTTCTTGATGTAAACCATACATATAAAGTTGGTGATAAGGTTGATTTAATTTTTAATGTTTACCATGGCAGTAAAACAAAACCCATTACAGAGGGAATTATTGAAATACATCAAATTATTGAAAACTCTACTGTCGATATTGTTTTGGGACAATTTACTAATACCACAGGAACAATTCAGTTATTTAACTATATTTTAACAGAGGAAGGAGATAATAGTTTTTATGCTAAATTTATAAACTCAAATGATTTTACTTCAGTAAGTAGCATAAATAATAAATTTACTGTAAATGTTATTGACAAATATGACATTTTAATTGAACCAACATTTACATTACCAAACAACATTAAATTAGGTACAGTAATTACATTGGCATATGCAGTTAGAACCAATAACACTAAAATATTTAGTAATTTGTTACCAACAGTTCCTGTAACTGAACAAGGTGTTGAAATACATAAAAGTATTGATGGATTAGATGAAATTATTGAATTTGTACCATTGGATTCTTTAGGTAATGTATCAATTAACTATCAAATAATAAACTCTGGAAACATTACTTTTTATGCCATTTATAAAAATTCAATTAATTACAAAGAAAAATCAAGTGAAAATACAACAATTAATAATATACCTGCACAATATACTCCAGTTATTCAATTAGTTCCTAATACAATAGAAAATAATTATATATTAGGTGATACCATCAATATCAATTATGAAATTACAGGAATTAACTTACAAAATGTTAATGAAGGAGTTGTTAAATTCTATAAATTAAATACATTAACACAAACAACAGAACTTATTGGTACTTCAAAAGTTAATAACGGACTTGCCAGTATTAATCATAAATTAATTGATACAAGTTTAACAGGAACAGTTCCAATTGAATTATATGGATTATTTACAAATTCCATTAATTACAAAGATACTTCTTCACAAGTAAAAGAAATAACAATCAGACAATCATTAAATACTGAAACAAGTTTAACTGCAAACAGTACAAATGTAAAATATGGAGAAAATGTAATATTAACTGCAAATGTAAAAGCATCAAATAACGAAATAGTTACTGTTGGATATATTAAATACTACTCAATAATAAGCGGAAAAGAAGAACTAATTGGTGTATCTTATATATTTAATGGTTATGCTTCACTTGTTTACAAAATCAATGATTTACCAAGCGTTAACTTTAAATGTGAATATGTTGGTGGAACAAGATATACTAATTCAGTATCAAACAATAGCGTTACTGTTAGTGTTGGAAAAAGAAATATGGGTCGCATTTATTTATCAGTTTTAAATACCCCATATTATCTTAATACACTAAGTATTTCAGCAACTGTTGAATATGATGTTACAAATTGTACTCATAATGCTGGTACAGTTACATTTACTATAGTTAATAATGGAACTACCAAATCAATTACATGCGATATTAATAATAATGTATCTTTACTTGATATACAACTTGAAAATGTTAATAACTATATTATTAGCGCAACATACAATGGAAATGACAACTACTTGCCAATTTCAACTACTGATAATACAACAATTATCCCCATTGTTAATACAAGCGTTTATAAATCACTTAAATATACTTTATCAAATATCAATATGACAGATTATACAAACGTTACAGCAACATTAAGTCTTAATGGTAACAATTCAAATGCTCCAATTTTAAATAACTTTGGATATTGTACATTTTACCAAAAACATAATGGAAACATAATTAATACTTATAATGTACAAATTAGAAATGGTGTTGCAAATGCAGTTATGAAAAATAATCCTGCTAATGGATATACAATTGAAGTTAAATACTTTGACAAATTAACCAATCCTAGCATTACATTGAATGGTTCATTAGCTTAAATTTTATAAAATTATATTATTAAAAACTCATATTTGTTTTTTTAATAAATATTTACTATTGGTTCGATTTATTTAATTTTTTTAAGTGGTTTTTTAGCTTGGAGTATTTGACAGATTTGGACTTGAGTTTAGATTCTAAGTACACTAATTTTTTTTCTAATTCTACAATTTTACCATTTGCAGTTTCCAGTAATTTTAACCCATGTAGTCTAGATTCATCTAATTTCATCGCGTGAGATTTCCACTTGGCAATCTCAATTGACTGTAACTCAACCTTTTCACACTTTTCTTCTAGTTTATTATATAAGGTTGTTAAGTCAGAATCATTGGATGATTTAGGCATTTGTTGATTTATTATAATTGTTTCTAAATCAGCTATACACTTTTTTAAATTTACAATAATCGGTTCCATAAATATATTATAAATTAATTTTGTTTTTAAGTGCTATTTATTAATCACATCTGACAAATAAAATTCTCCAACATTAGCCATAGTTTGTCTTATTGATTCAATTGATTTTTCAGTTCCATTTGTTTCTATTGGATCTAATACTGTTACTTCAACATTAATTTTTCTAAAACACCACATGTCAAAATTTAAAAGGTCAAATACATTTTGTCTATACTTGAGTACAACTGGTTGAACTGGGTATCCAAGTTTAAATGCAGTGCTTCTAAATCGTCCAATCGTTTTGTGATGAGTTAACATCCCTTCTGGACATATCATTAGTTTAGATTCTTCGGGGTAAGATTTAAAATACTTTCCAACTGTTTGGTAATTTGATTCTCCATTAGTTTTTCCATCTTCTCGAATAATAATATTTGGTAAAACTTTTACAACAGCTCGCCCAAAACTAATTTTATTAATAATATCAGAAGTAACAAAACCAAAAACATTTTTTGGATTTAATAATGAACCCATCACTAATAAATCATGATAATTAGTATGATTACATATAACAACCCGTTTATATGTTGAGTCAAGCAATTTTGTCCTTGATTTATCATCGCATGAAATACGAATATCAAACAAATTAACCAAATAATTATTTAGAAAAAATAAATAATTAATATCTATTGTACCGACTAATAATTTCCAATATAATTGCACAATAACCGGTAATGATTTTATAAGTCTTAATAAGCCACGAAATCTATCAGTCCAAGTGAAACAAATTGGTTTTCTTACCACACTCATATAATTAATATTTTTTTGCGAATATGTTGGAAAATTTTTTGGATGTTGTAACAAACCTCTAGATTGTTCGCATTGAAAACAATATGTGGTATAACATTTTTTTGTTATGTGGTTAAGGTGATTACAATCTGTATAAATACCAACTGGTTTATCAGATGTGGAAAATCTTTCTTTGCATATTTGACATTTACTACTTGTTTGCATTGAATTTAATGTTCACTTGACCCAATAATAAAACAAATCAATTTTTTACTTGCTTTTGTTCATTGTATTGACCAATTGCATGCTCAAACCCCATGCGTGCTTCATGAAATAAACTTAATGAAATTACTGCTTTTGTTATTCCAATACCTTGACCACGAAACATTCCACGCAAGCCAAATTTTTTACTATCTGACACCAATTCTTTTACTGCTTCTGATAATTTAATACTCGGCCCAGAAATTGGATTTGTTTGCATAATTACTTCAAGTCTTGACAATGGATTTGTAATAACCACATAAATTGGACTAACGAGTGCAGATGCAATTAAGTTTGCACTTGATTTGGAAAAACTAAATAGGCTATTTGTTTCTGACCCAGATAATTTTCCTTGAATAAACTTTTGTAATTTAGGCTGACCAACTAGCCCGGTAGTTGCACTTGCAGCTGAGTGAGCTATTAATGGTGTAGTTCCACGAAATAATGGTTTGTAATTATACTTAGCTGATTCTTTAATGATGAATAACATAGGTTTGCTTTTACCACTGGTTTTTAATTCAACACGTTGTTGTTTTTCAATCATTCTAATTGGATTAATACAATAAGCCGAGAAAACACTGGCACCAATAGCAGAAAGCCAGTTTGGTTCTGCTTGTCCAGTTAACGCGGTTATTCCCCAAAAAAATCCAAATTTTGGCGCTGATTTTGTGCTTGCGCCAAAAAGCCTTGGTGCTAACCCGGACAAACTTGCGGATACTGGGGATTTAGCAAAAACCCGATTGGCTTCAGCTCGAGCTACAGCAGGGTCAACCATTGCACCGGTTGCATCTTTTGCATATTGTTGAATTAACTGACGATATGAAGTAATTGGATTATCCAAAGTAATTTGAACTGTGGAACCTCCCATATATGCCAGAAAGCTTTGCCATTTTGTTAATTTAATTTGTTGATTTTGTTTTTTGTCTTCCATTGGAATATTATCCTAGTTAATCTTTAAATTGTGTTTTATTCATTTTTTTAACTTGGATAACAAATAAAAATTGATTTAGTTTTTTCCATTTAATATTTTCATTTACATAATAAGAATGAATACAATTAATTTTTTATTTGTTTTTGGGTTTTTACTCGAACTAATGACTGGGTTTGTTGAAGCAAAACCAGTTTCTGTCACTGAACTAAACCTAAATCAATATACTGGTCGATGGTATCAAGTTTATGGTGCTCCAACTAATGTTCTTTTTCAAGGATGGGGCAAATGTGTTACTGCTGATTACTCAATTTTACCATCCGGAAATGTTAGTGTTGTTAATTCACAACTTGATAAACAGGATGAGCTAGAACAAATTTCTGGTTATGCTTACTACCAAAATTCTAGTGAACCGGGACAATTAACAGTACATTTGTCTGGTGTGCCTGTTGATTCGCCTTATTGGGTTGTTAAATTGGGTGAAGTTGTTGATGACAAATACCAATACTCAATAATTACTACTCCATCTGGTATTTCCAATTGGGTGTTATCAAGAAATTTAACCGAATTTGCTAGCAAATATGATGGTGAAGTTGTAGAATATCTAAATGGAAACAATTATAAATTTGTTGAAATTTCTCAAGATGGTTGTGATTATAATTATGAACAATTAAAGTTTTATCCTAGTTTAGGTACAAATATTAAATCCGAATGCCAAGTTGCGACTTATTTATCCAATGCTGGTTTTCCTCAATCTGCAATTCCAACTATGGTATGTACAAGCAAATATGAAAGCTCATTTAATTGTGATGCTTATCATAAAAATACTGATGGCTCATCTGATTATGGACTAATGCAAGTAAACAGCTATTGGTGGTGTTCTGGTGACCCTGCTTCCAAATATAATGGGTGCAGTAAATCATGTTCCAGTATGTATGACTGCCAAACTAATGCTAATTGTGCTTATACTATTTGGAAACAACAAGGATATAACGCATGGTATGGTTACAAGTCCCATAAAGCTGAATGTGATTCATATAAATTAAATTGTTAATTATTTTATAAAACAAACTAAATTATGTTTATAAAATAATTGTTTTAAATTGTTGGAACAATTGTACAAATGTACAAACATATTTACTTAATTTTTCCAAAAAACTTGGAAACTCGGATAGAGTTGGGAATAGTATTGGGATTTTTTTCAATGTGTTTTACCATTTGATTTCTCAAGTTTCTTAATTCTATTTTGGTTTGTTTAACAATTGTACCAATATATTTGCTTAATTTTTTTAATTGATCAATAGTTAAAATTGTAACGACTGCTTTTGTAATTGATTCAGGATTTTCAATTAGTTTACTTGGTAGTTCAATAGAGTCAGATGGATTTTGAAAAGTAAAGCCTAATCTTATTCTTTCACCAATTTCCCTACTCATCAAATTAACAGACCGATTTAATTTACCGAGTTTGGTTCTTAATTTTCTCCATTGGGAATCAAGTTGTGAAACCTGGATAACTATTTCTGTATCCGGCAAACTAGCTTGCTGGGATTGAACAATGACAACATCAGGACAGGTTCTTGGGAGGTTGTTATCAAGCATTGAGAATTAGTTATATTCAAATTCAATTGCAAACAAAATCAATTTTTTGCATTTATTTATGAATTTGACTAAAGTCCAATGAATTATTTCTTTGAAATGATGAAATCGACTAAAGTCCAATGACTATTTCTTTGAAATAATGAATTCAATTGCCTCAGTAATTGGATTTGGTGTTTTAATGTCTGGGTTTATGTGAAATTTGGTATCATAAGCTTTACCTGTTCTGTCAATTGCAAATGCCGAACCAATATTTAAATAAGATTCCGGGTCGGAATCAAGCCAATGGATATTTTGCCATGTGCACAATCCTGCAGTTTTTTCTCCAATAATTTTAACTCCTGGTCTTCCTTTAAAAAATAATCCCGCAAACTCTCCTGCAGAACCAGTATATGCGCTTACAATAACTGCAATTTTAACTGGACTGGTTCTGTTGTCTAATAATTTTTTTGGGTTAAATGGAACCTGTTTAATCCAAGAGTCAGGGTCGGAGATTTTTCCTTTTTTAAGTATATGGGTAAAACAGTTTGAATCAGAATTTTTATTATACCCATGGGCAATAATTGTTCGACCAAAAATTTGGTGAAATGGGGCAATTATTGGTGCATAGTTACCACCCAAGCATTCTGATAAATCCAGTATTATTCCAGAATATTTTTTATAAGATTTTAGAACATGATTTATTGTTTTAAAATAATCAACCCAATATTCTGAGTCCCATGTTCTTGGTGCATTAATATACAAGATGTTGGATTCTAGGATTTTTACATCTGGTTCTTCGGAAAAATAATTTTGTGGTTTTGCATAATGCTTTTTAAATTTGGATTTCGCATAGGTTGGAACATGGGTGCTTGCGTACATTTTTTTCCCATCATAAATTTTAAAGTTAGAATGGGAATTATCTTTTAGTTTTGGTATAAGGTATTGGTCTAGAAATATTCCCAAATCTTTTTTTGTTTTAATTTTTCCCTGAGCTTTTTTAACAGCTCCCCATGAAATTCCATGGGAATTAAAATGGTTTTGGCTGATGTATTGGATAATTTCCCCAAGAATTTTTTCCATTATTATTAAACTATAAAAAAATTTACTGGAAAATAACAACCATTAGTTATTTATAACACAGTTTAATATAAATCAAATGAATTAACAATATGTCCAAGTATATATCCAAAATTTGTAATAACATGTGATAAATTATTTTTGGATAAATACTTAATAAATTTGCCCATTCCTGGATAATCAATTATTTCATTTAAATATTTTTCTGGATTAGCAGGTCTGTATGTGCCCATATCTTCTGGAGATTTTTTACCCGAATTTAAACAACAAATTTTAATTGGGTGGGGAATATTTTCCACATCTAATGTAAAAGTAAATTTTGGTTCCGGTTCGGTAAATTCTTGTGTATAAGTTTGAGAAACTCGATCGTATTTTTCATAAGAGGTTGGGCAAACATTTAATTCCCATTTAATTTTTTTAATAATATGGAAGTTAACTCCATCAAGTAAAAAATTTTTTTTAGTATTTGCTAAAAATAGTTCAAGTAATTGGTCTGACATTAATTGGTTTCAATCTAATGCAAATTGAAAATTTATATTTCAATTTTTTATTTGAAAAACAATTTTTTCTAGTTGAAAATAATATAATGGATAACAATAAATTAATTATTTTAATTTTTATTATATTGATATTGATCAGTTTGTGTGCAGAATTTCTTAATCGATTTGTAACCAAGTATAAATTAAAATTATTGGAAGAATTGTATGGACCTGAAAGTTTTATTACTGTGGACAATAAATTACATGGAGACCAATATAATTTAACATATGGCGAATTAACTGGTTCGGGTATGGCTAATATAGTTAATTATTTGAATGAAAAATCAATTAGTCCAGGTACTAGGACATTTGTTGACCTTGGTTGTGGTAACGGAAAAATTCTAGCTTATGCGGTATTTTATGGTTTCAAACAAGCTCAAGGGGCTGAAATTGTTGAAACCAGATATGCATATGCTGAAAAAAAGCGTGCCCAACTGGAAGAAAGAATGCGTGAACGAATTCAATTAACAAAATCAGATATTTTTAATTTACCTAAAAACTACTTTCCTTCTGGATCTGTTATATTTGTTAGTAATTTATTATTTCCTGAAAAAACTAACCAAAAACTCATCCAATTTCTTAGTGAAGTAACGCAATCTGATGTTATTATTATAGTCAGTAAAATTCCAAATAACTTGTATAAATTAAAGTTAATTGAAAAAATTCCAGTGCCAATGTCATGGGCAGCTCACTCTGAATGTTATGTACTTAGTCGTTAGATAGTTAAGTTATTAAGTCCACATCAATTGCTTTTAATAAAATATTGAAACAATAATATATTAATATGGTTTCAATAGTTTTTCAATGAATAAAATTCCATCTAATTTAATTAAAAGAACAACAAGTACTTTTTATAAACCAAATTCTTGGTCTAGAATTAGTCCTTCTCTTCCTGACCCAATTTTGGGATTAAGCGTGGCATTTAATGCTGATACTAATTCTAATAAAGTAAATTTAGGAGTTGGGGCATACAGAGATAGCGAAGGAAAACCTTATGTACTTGGATGTGTTAAATCGGCTCAAACTAGACAACTAGAAAAATCTATGGAATATGCACCAATTGATGGACATAAAGATTTTATTAAAGCATCACAAAAGGTTGCATTTGGTGAAAACAATGACCTGGTTGAAAAAATAGCTACAGTACAAACACTTTCTGGAACAGGTTCATTAAGATTAGGTGCAGAATTATTAAATGCTTGTAGTAAATCTTCGAACCAGCTCATAAACATTATGTATGGTCCAGTATATTATCCAGGTCCAACTTGGCCAACTCATAGTAAAATAATGGGTAACGCAGGTTTGTATCATGGTCAATATTCTTATTGGGATAGTTCAACAAACTCAATAGATTTTGAACAAATGATAAATGACATTAATATTATGCGGTCTGGTTCTATAGTATTATTTCACGCTTGTGCTCATAACCCAACTGGTACTGATCCAACAATTGAACAATGGAAAGAATTATCTTATGTTTGTAAAAAAAAATCACTTATTGTTTGGTTTGATTCTGCATATCAAGGGTTTGCATCTGGTAATCTAGAAACTGATTCAAAATCATATAAAATATTTATTCGCGACGGTCACCAAATTATTTTGTCCCAATCATTTGCCAAAAATATGGGATTATACGGGATGAGAACAGGAGCTCTTCATATTGTAACTGGAAGCCCTGAAGAAAAATCTAATGTAGTTGATAAATTAAAAACTTTGATTAGACCCATGTATTCTAGTCCTCCGGTTGAAGGAGCCAGAATTGTAACTGATGTTGTTAATGATCCTCTATTATATAGGTTATGGACCAGTGAGTTGAAAGTTATGTCAGAGAGAATTGCAAATATGCGGGTACAATTAGTAAATGCGCTAGCTTCAGCAGGTTCTGTTCATGATTGGTCCCATATTACTAAACAAATCGGAATGTTTGGATATACTGGGCTGGATTCATCTCAAGTTAATCGGATGATTAGTCAATACCATATTTATTTGACTCAGGATGGACGAATTAGTATTCCCGGATTAACTGGGGGAAATGTTGATTATGTAGCTAATGCAATCCATCAAGTAACAAGGTAATTATTTTAATTTTAATTTAAAATCCAATTTAATAAAATATCTAAAATTACTTATATGGAAAGCAATATTAATGTTTTTACCTTATTTGCTCATGGGGCCAAATATATAAATTTAAAATCACCAACAGAAATTGATAATATAGATATATCTGATACAAATTATTTTTTTTTATCAATTGTACAATCAGGTTCAACTCTTGATCTAGCAACCGGGTATATGTTTCAATTAGCTTTACAAAATGGGGATTTTGCTAATAAATTTATTGAACCACTGGAACCAATTAAAAATAAAAAAATTACTAATGATATACCTATTTGTTCAACAAATAGTCTTGCAAATGATATAATTGTTTATGGGCTACACATGATGTTTCTAAAAGAAATAAAACCTGATGAAACCCCGATAATTAAAACTCCTTATTATGTTTTATATTGTTTTCTAAAAGAAAAAACCCCCAATACAATTGATGAAATAAAATTAAATTTAGCATTACCAATATCAACATTATCAAATACAATTCAACGGTTATTGGCAACAAAAATGGAAATAAAAATGGAAATAAAAATGGAAAAATTTGGATTAGATTATAATGTTATGAAAGAAAAAGCTCAATCGGGTTTAAAAAACACTAAAATTATAAATTACTATTTGTCAGATAGTTTTTTTTCTAATATAGAATGTAAATTATATTGGAAATTTGTACCGAATAGAGAACTTCAATTTACTGAAAAAAAACGTTTCGTCAAATTAGGCGTTGTGAATATTAAAACTCCAGATTTTCAAAGACCTGATAATGTAACAAAAGCTGAATATATGATGAGAAATAAAATAGACTATTTTACTAATGGTTATTCTGATATTAATGGGTACTTGAGTTGTAAAAATGAAAAAACAAAACTTGCTCAACTTGCCGAACTTGACAGACTTGACAGACTTACCAGACTTGGTGAAATGGTCCAACCAACCAAACCAGCAAAAATAAAATTAAGTAAAGCAGAACAAATTATTGAAGCAAATAAAAAAAAGCAATGGGAAAAACAAACACAACTAATACAACAAACAAGTAAATTAAATATATATGATGATGAAATGTTATGCAAGCAAACCAAGGTGTTTTTATCAAATTTAATGGATAATGAAATTGAGTTTATTGGTAATAATGCAACAAGGTACCAAATGTTAAATGAAATAATTGATGAATTAAAAACAAGTCCAAAAATAAATAATTTGCCAACTGCGAAAAACTTATTCATTTTAATTAGTTGTGAAGGTTTGTATGATGTTGAAAACAGAGACACTGAAATAACCGACAAAAAAACCATTAATTTATACAGGTTAAAATCAGCAGAAAATAGAGAAGAACAAATTGAAAAATTTCGTAAAAAATATTTAATTTACAAAACAAAATATTTAAAACTAAAAGCCCAGCTTAAAAATTAAACAAGTTAATTATTTTACAATTTTCCAATTAAATTATCTATCCCAATGTAATTAATAAAACCTAATGCATTTTGTTTATTTAATAATTTTAATGATTTCAATGGTTGAAGCATGTGCACAATTTTGTCTTAAAAAAGGCTCAGTTGATAACCATAAATTTTTATGTTCGGTTGGTTTTATATCATATGGTTTTATTGCTTATTTGTTATTAAAAACTTATAGGTTAAATGAAGAAGTAGGATATAGTAACTTGATTTGGTCTGCATTATCTATAATATTAGCTTGTATAAGCGGAAAAATATTTTTTGGAGAAAAAATAAATTATTTAGCTGTTGGGTTAGCAATGGCGTCAATTTATGTTATTAATACTACACCTGCAGAATAATTCTGGGAAAAATTGAAATAAAATATTTTTTAATAATCAGAATAAATCTATTAATGTTTTATTCTGACTACTATTTAAAAAAAACTACTGAACCCAACTATGCTTTTGTAAGTTGGATTAACATTGTTGAAACTAAAGTTTTAAATCGATTTGGACTTAATTTGTTAGACATTCCAGATGAAGATTACATGTGTTGTTTTGAAGACAAATTAACTCCAGATGATATGGTCCAAATTATTAAAGAATCAAATGGATTTAAGCAATAAGGTTATAACCTAAAAAAAATGAAAATACCAAATATTATTAATTAATTTATATAGATTTTAATGGAATCCACAACTAATTCTAATAACTATGAAGATATTACTAGAGCTATTATTTCCTCATCAACTGATAATCCAGTTCAAATTAACTTGGATATGGTTTTACAAGTTATAGGGAAAATTGAAGAAATTACTGGATGTAAATTGTATAATCAAGACCAATTGACAAATTACCTTGTTGAACTCGGCGAAGAAAATTTTGTTGAAAAAGCAAAAAAAGCCATTATGGAAAATCTAATTCCACAAGTAAATTTTAATACTTTGTTCAAATCAGAAATGGGTTTTACTTTGGTGTTTGACCAAGATGATGTGATTGTTTTGTATAAAAATAAACCAGTTACTATGGAAAACCTTGAACAAATTAAATCTAATTTATCAAGAAACAATCTAAATGACTTTCCAATAATTTCTGAACTATATGTTGATAACATAATCAATGTTATTGGCGGGTTCATAAGTAAAAATCTTACAGTGCAGTTTTACTGTTCAAATATTCCGGCTCCTTATTGGAAGCTATTTGAAATAAAATGCAAAAAAGCTAATGCAAATACTCCCGCTATTCATTCCAAGTGCAAAGAACTAGAAAAAATCGTAACAGGGGAAAACTTTAAACCTATTCCTGTAAACGTTCAAGTTCAAAATCAAACTCTAAGTTCCGACGATAACGAACTTAAAGCAGCGCTTATGCAAATTGAAGAATATGAAAATAAAAATAAACCAGTTGCCGATGCTTCAAAATTATCAGATAACGAAAAGAAAGCACTAGACGATGTTTATCGAATGGAAGTAATGTCTTATCTTGATGATATTGCAATTATTAGCTTTTTAGACACTCTTGAAAAAATAGATAACCTTGACAAGGAACCCAAGTTTAATGAACAAACATATATGACCAATTATATTAAAATGCTTCTCGAATCAGTTGCTAATATGGGAAACAAAATTGCCAAATTTTATTACATTTACAAGATGTTTAATCTAATTGGTGCTGATAAATTAATTGTATCCAATGATAACTTTCGTAAAACCATTTCAAGTAAAATTAATGAAATTTCAGAAGAACTCTATATTTTACAATCAGCTGACCTAAAGTTGTATCATGGAGTTGTTAGTTCAATGGAACAAGCAAAGAAAACCATTGATTCTATTGAGTTAGAAAAAAACCCAAACTACAAATCTAACTGGGTAACCAATAATCAGGTGAGTATTTTAAATCAAATTATGAATGGTATTAACGGAAATTCCAATAACCAAAATCTCATTGTTGAGTCTGATGATGAAGAAGAAATTGTTGTTGAAGAAGTTGAAGAAGTTAATCATGTACATTCAGATAATGATTCTGATGATTCTGACGACCATTCAATTGACAACTCTGATTATGATTCTGATGTTTAAGTTTTTTTAATTAATTTATATTAAATGTAGTAAATGTATTTGATTCAACTGGAAAATAATATGGACCAACTGGTTCTGAACAAACAATTACTCTAGACTTTGATATGTCAGAACAATAGTATAGAGAAGGTGGTTCTTGTTTTGTTTTTCCTTTACCAAATCCAGTCGAAACATATCTAATTATCATTATTTTTTTCATATCGAAAAAAATAAGATTACCAACTAATTCAATTGAGTTATCTGCAAATAGCTTAAATAAATTTGTCCAAGCCATTTTATAAATTTCTTCACAAGTATATCCATCTTCAATATGTTTTTCACCAAGTTGGTCGATAATAGTTAATAAACAATAAAATAAATGTTCTGTATCTGTTTCTCCAGAAATTTTTTCAAAATATTTATTGGAAACAAAATTTAAAATTTTTTCTTTGTGTTGGGTAAAATTTTCAATATATCCATTATGAGCTAGCAAATATCGAGAATAAATAAATGGATGAGAATTGTTTATACCGGGAGCACCAACAGATGCAGTTCCTTTATTTCTCAAGTGAGCAATTACTAATCTAGATTTAACCAAATGGTCTCGAATTTCTAGAAAGTTTTCGTCAGCACAATAAGCATTAGCACTTTTATATATAGCCAATTCATCATCTGGGTCAAGCCACGCAACGCCATACCCGTCCATATGATAGTCCGCATCTAATGGATTTGATAATCCAGGTGTATTGGCTTTTTTGTTAGATTGAGAAAAAAAATTCATTATAGTAATTTCATCAAGTTGTTTGTTAACCGATAAAAATAATCGACACATTAAATTAAAGTTTTTATTTATTTTTTTCTATATTAAAAATATGAATCAAAACTCACAAAATGATTTTTACTTTAAAAAATACATGACATATAAAGCAAAATATTTAAAATTAAAAAATTTTAAAATAAATCAAATTGGTGGAACTGGATTTTATGGGATAAATTTTGAAGGCGGTAAAATTATCACCTGGCAAACAAAATGTTCTAATTGTGTGGGATGGGCTAATTGTCAAATTGCAATGGATGCTCCTTTTCATGAAAGAGTTGCTGATGAAAAAGTAAGACAACAAGCTAGATCTGAAGAAGTTTTTGGATATGATAAAGAAAAATTTCAATTGAATATTGGAAAAATTTTCAAATTTATTAAAACCAAATATCCTGGAGTTAAAATTCAAATTCAAATTGCCAGAGGAAGATCTGGTGAATCCATGTTTTCCGATACATTAAAACCTGTTTTTGATAAAATTAAATTAGAAAATTATCAAGTGGTTTATGGTTATAGAACAGCTGATTATTTTGACTGTAGAGATATTGCGGAACCGTTTGTTTTTGTTAATATTGGAATGTTTGCAGTTTTAACTCAAGTAGACCAAATAGAAGTTGGAGAAATATGTAATCCAGTTAAAACTTGGGCCATTGAAAAATATAACAGTAAAAATAAAGAATTTGTTATTAAAGCAGAACCAGTCGATTGGTCTGATAATGATAAAAATATTTTAGCTGATTCAGAATTTTCTGACATTAAAAAAATTAATTTGTTCGGGATTGCCGACTGTATGGAATTTATTACTCCTGATGTATATGCTAAGGAAGCTATTGATAAACTAATTCAATTGTAAAACAGTAAAATAATACTTATATCAAGTTTCTAAATAAACATAAAATAAATATTTATTTAGTGAATGATTTTACTTGTTTCAATAGCTCATTGGCTTCCTTGTTATCCATAAAATGTTTTCTAACAGGTTCAAGTAATTGGTTTATGTGATTGCACATTGCGTCTTTTAATCCTTTTGGTTGTACTTGACCAGAAGCAAATGCGCTTTCTAATTGGTCCCAAGATTCAAATCGTGTTTCTGGTTCATTGTATTTGAGATTTTCTGGTACAATTAAATGCCCAACCAAAGGAAATACAATATGTTTGGCCCAGTCAAGTAGCGGATTTTTATCAATATTATTTGGTTCACAAAATGCCTTAGTTATTTTTCTTTTAACATCAGCCTCAGAATCATCCATAAATACTGTGTTATCCGGATTAGATTTGGACATTTTATCAGAACCATCTAAACCCATTATCATATGATGAGATACAACGATGGGTTTATTTTTTCTTTTAATTTTATCACAATATTCTAATGCTAATGCATTAACTTTAATTTGGTCTAATCCCAATGATAAAAAATCACATCGTAAGAAAAACACATCAGCACATTGCATTACTGGATAGAATATTTGACTAGCAGCTAATTCCTGTGGTGCAGACTGAGTTAACTGGTTAAGTAATTTTAAAATATGGTCTTTTCTGTAAGTGGGAATTTCCATTTCCAATTCTTTAAATAGCCCATTGATTTCTTCATTTAGTTCAAGCAATAACTTAAAATTATCAGCTTCTTCTTTTCTTCCCATGATTTGGGTGCATTTTTTGATTCGATTCAAACTAAATTTAGTGGCGATATCTAAGACCAACTTCCAGTATTCATCAGAACGGGAGTTAATTTCTTCACTTGACCAAATAAATTCAATCATGGGGTTTCCTTCTGGGTCCATAGCATCCAACTTCATCCCACATGCTTTCCATGTTTCAATCATTAGTTTTCCTGCTTTTTGGATTCGATTTAGGTCTCCTCCTAATTTCAAATTCATAAGTGCGAACCAATCAGCAACCCAAAACTTAAATTTAACGCCTGATTCAACAAATTTATTGGTATTATGCGCGCGTAATAATCCTTGGGCAATATGCATACGTCCAGATGGTTCAAACCCGTCATAAGCAATACATTCTTTTTTATTAGTAAGTAGTTTAGCAATATTTTCACCTCCAATAACTTCTTCACCAATTGATAAAATTCGTTGGACTGAACTGTTTATGTCAGTTAATTCAGTAGGGGTTGTTGTGTTAGTTGGGTTAGTTATTTCAGTTGTGTTTGCAATAAATTCCATTAGTATTTGAATTATTTAAAATAATTTGATGTTTTTTCAATTTTATTATGTTACCTTTTACCTCTAACAAATAAACTATTTGTTTTAGGGTTAGCAGGTTTGCGCAAAATATTTTCCAATTTTTTTAATTCCTTTTTTTTTATTGGGGAAACAGTTGGCCCGGTAGGTATTACCGGTGGGGTTGATAAATTTGGAAACTCAACCACATCCAATTCACTAAGTGAGTCAGAACTTTCATCAAACTGCGAATTTGACATTTTTGCTCTGTATTTTGGTGAAATCGGTAAACTTTTTATTTTAATAAATTTTGGGATAGGTGATGAATTTAAAACATCGGTAGATATTATAGGTAATTGTGCTAAAGTAGACATTAGTTGATTGATATAATTAAATTAATAAATTAATTATTTCAATTTTTTTAATAACAAAATATAGAAATTAAAGAAATTAAATAAATTAAAAGTCGAAATAAAAAGCACATAAGCTTCCATCAAGCTACGTGGATTTTAGTTAAGAGATACAGCGAATACAAATTTACACCAGCGAATGTGGTGAAGTTTAGGAACTTAGTGTCGGAAAAGCATTTTGCTTATTAGTTTATTAGTATACCATCTGATATCAATATCGATTTTTTTTTCTTTTATATCGTTAACTTTAAAAACTTTCAAACTGTGAATTTCTCCAAGACCTTGGTCTGGTTTTTCTGGCACTTGTCTTTCCTCGATATATTTGGTAATATTAAACTTGCCTTTATCATTATATGGGATAAGTTCATAATGTTCAGTTAGTAGTTTTTGAAAAATAAAATTTAAACCGGCAAAATTAATTAAATAAGACATTCCATGTAACTCATATTGTCTCACAATTAGTTTATTTCGCCTTAAACCTTCAGCAATTTCATTAACATTGTTATATGTGGGTTTCAAATTAAAAAACTCCTCAATGGTTTCTCTTACTGCAGTATGTAATGTTGTAGCATCTTCTTTTTCATACCTTCCGCCAAAACTCTCAAATGAATTAGAACGCTTAGGAACATTTGACTTACCCAAAATAATTACTTTTTGACCTTCGATAAAATCGGAGATGAGTACACTTCCTGATAGACCTTTTAAGTCTTTTCCAAAGATTGATTCTACATTATTCATTAAAATTTATGTTATCCTATTAATATAAAGATATTTTCAATTTTTTAAATAACATATGTTATTAAAATAATTATATTGAAAACAATTTTTTATAGTGATAAAAAATTACTTGATTTTATAAATCATGTTGGGATTATCCCGATATTTGAAAACAATTATATTTAAAAACAATTTTTATAGTAAAATAATTTTAGTAAAGCTGTTTCCAATACACATGTATATTAGCAAACACAAAATATCTGCATGATTCAGAACAATAATAGCCATCAAATGCAAAATGTTTTGGACTATCAATTGATTTTTTACAATGTGGATTACAACAAGCCATAATTCCGTTGTTTTTATTTTTAATTAGTTCTTCCAAAATTATCCTAGCCTGCGAATTTGAAGGAACCAATCTGAATAAATTCCCATATGTGTGAGAATAAGTTAATAGTTTTTCGTGCTTATGTGCATGTGCGGGAAAAATATTACTTTGCGATTGAGATTTTTTTATGCTTGTGTTAACTTTAACTGGGCTGGTTAGCTCTTGATTTAAACGGACAATTGGACTAATTGGGTTAATCGGGTTAACTTTATCAACCGATTCGTTTAAATCATCTGGACTTTCACAATCTGAATCAGTATCAGTGTTAGTATCAGTGTAAGTTTCTAATGATTTCCACTTGATAAAATTAATCCAATTGATAAATTTAATGTTTTTAAAATTGCCTAAAAACATAAGTGCAAACAAAACAAATCCAGAAGTATAAATTGTAAATTGGTAAATGTTATTAATATTCAACATAATATTGATATTAATATTATTTAGTTAATATTTTTTCAATTTTTTATTTGTAAATTAAGCGCTAGTACTGGCTTCACAGCTGACTCTATGGGATAAATAGTAAAGGTGGTCGTCAGTATTGGTTTGGTAAAGTGCGTATTGATCAGCACATTTGGAATCTTCACATACAGTTGAACTACAAGTATGAAGAACACCTGACACATCTTCAAAAATTTCACCACAAGAATGATAATAGTTTAAACCTTCTGTTGGAGGTGTATGGGGGACCATGTCTTTATTGTGAGTTGTTCTCCAGTAATTAGGTAATTTAGTATTAGCAAAAGAAGCAAAAACCTTATCTCCTGCTCTGGGTTGGCCATAATTATATACATGAGCTTGAATACCTGCACGAACTAATTCCATCGCAATTAAATGTCCACATGAAGCTCCGTATGAATGACCATTGACATACACGTCATAACCTGGATTTGATTTTAATAGTGTATTTACAGTAGCAATAGTGTTATTAGTAACTCCCAAAGCAGACTTGTAAAATCCATTGTGAACTTTGCAGTTGCATTCGGGCCATGTGGTGTATGGGACTTGCTGAACTTCAAAATCATCTAGCCAATTCATAGTTGAACTTGATCCGCGTAATACTACATGAATGGATTTAGTAGAGCTCATCAGTCCAATAAAACCTTGTAAATCAGTTTTAGGATCATAAATAGTGGATTTATAGACAAACCCAGTTGCGGGTCCTGCCAATTTCATAGTGGGGTACTTGTCTTTGCCACAATAAGCAGCACCAGATAACCAAACCCCATTGGTTAATTGAGTAGGATTATAAGTATTGGTTGGAACTACAGAAACCAATATAGAGGATAGCAATAAAGCTCCTACAGATAATAACTTGACAAAAGCATTTAACATTATACTTAATAAGATAATAATAAAATAATTTTTAAATCAACTTTTTTATTTAATTTTAAATTTTTTTGGTACATACTGTGCTAGTTTGCTATCATGTTCAATACATTTTCCATAAAATTTTTTTGTTTTAAATTGCACAGGTAAACATTTCAATGCATATTCTCCGCCTATTTTTACTGCCTCAAAACAAAGTTCATGTGTTTTGAATTTTTCTGGAATAATTTTTAATGTTTCACAATTGTTTTTAATTGCTATTAAACATAATTCTAAAGTTAATAATTCTTCTGGTACATATTCTATGTCAAAGCCATATGCTTTTACAGCCTCTAAACATAATTCTTGAGTAACAAATTTTTTTGGCACACCTTCTAAACCACAATTATCTTTAACTGCTTTCAAACAGAAATTATAATTTAATATTTTATCAGACAAAAAATGTAAATAATTCATATCATTTTTAATCGCATCAACACATAATTCTAAACTTTTAAAATTTTCTATTTTATAATCTAGTTGAATACCATCTGTTTTAAATGCTATAAAAATTAAATTATAATCAATTAAATTTTCTGAAACTTTATACAGATACAAACCTTTTATTTTTACGCATTCTAACCAAAAGTTATAATTTTTAATATTGTCTGGAATAAATTCAAAAAGCCAATCGACATCAAAGTTATAAAGTTCAGAATTTTTAATCGCTTCAACACATAATTCACACGTTTTATGTTCTTCTGGAACTTCCCTTAAAAACATACCATTTATTACACATTCTAACCAAAAATTATAATTTTTTACATTATTTGGAATAAACTTTAAAAGTCCAAACATAAACATATGAGGCATAACACCATAACAATTAGGTTTTAAATTTTTAATTGCTTCAACACATAATTCAAATATTTTAAATTTTTCAGGAACTTTTCTTAAACACTCACCATTAAATTTTACACATTCTAACCAAAAAATATAATTTTTTATATTATCTGGAATAAATTTTAAAAGCCTAATAAAAGGCATATCATCATAATATTCAAGTTTTTTTATTGCTTCAATACATAATTCAAATGTCATAAATTCTTTTGGAATATCCTTTAATTTTAATAATTTTAAACTTGTTGTTTTAACTTGTTGTAAATATTCATTATATTTTGCCATATTTTGTGGTTCTAAAATACTTAATTGTTGTAAATATTTGATATTATCTTCTTGTTCAGTATTATATGGTTCTTGAATACCAGATTCTTTTTGTTTCTTTTCTCTATATTTTCTTTTTAGATTGTTTATGTTTTCTTGGCTTAATAATTTGTAATAAATATTTTTTTCTTTAAAATATGGTTCAATTAATTCTTTTATTTCAAGTTTAAAAAATTCTGTCCCACCATTGATGTAAACATTAATATTTTTAAAATTTTCTTGCAATACTTTTTCAATTAAATCTAATTGATCTTTTTTTACTTCAAAAACTAATGTAAATACACCTTTAACTATTTCTCCTGTAATATATGTATTTTCTCTTTCTGGAATACATTCAGTTTTACCTAATTTACAAACCGCATAATTATTATATGCTTCATGTTCTCTTATATAAATATATCCAACTTCTCCATCCATTTTATATATTGATAACTTGATAATTTATAATTTACATTAACTGATAATATAATCAACTTTTATAAAAAATAATAAAACCCACATAAAAAATTATTGTATGAGTATTAATATATAATGATTTCACGTTTGCTTTTTTCCTTATTTACAATTGCGAATGCTATCGGCTATGTCAGTTGCAATTTAAATAATTTACAACCTTTAATTATTGCACATAGAGGTGCCAGCGGATATATTCCAGAACATTCTATTCCTGCATATCAATTAGCTATGGACTTGAATACGAATTATATTGAACCAGATCTTTGTCTTTCCAAAGATGGTGTATTTGTTGCATTACATGATTTATTGCTGGATGATACAACAAATGTTGCATCATTTCCTGAATATTCTAATCGTAAAAAAACACAAGAAGTTGATGGTCAAATGTTGACAGGTTACTTTGTTAGTGATTTTACTATTGGAGAATTAAAGCAATTAGGATTAAACCAACGTTTATCACAAAGAACTCAAACATATAATGGGCTATTTCAAATACCAACTCTTGATGAAATTGTTAATTTAATTCAATTCCAATACAACAAAACAGGAATTTTGTATGGGATATTTCCAGAATTGAAACACCCATCTTATTTTGCATCAATGGGATTTGCTATGGATGATATGTTACTTGACCAATTATCTGGTTACGATATATTTAACCCAACCAATAAATCCAATTCTTTAGCAAACCCAATAATAATCCAATGTTTTGAAGAAAACACTTTGATATCACTAAAAAATAAAACTGATATTCCATTAGTACTATTAACAGATAGTAATAGCATTTGGAACCAAGAATATTTAACACACATATCAACTTTTGCTAATGCCATTGGTCCTAATAAAAAACAATTAAATTTAAAAAAAATACAAATGGCCCATGATGCTAATTTACAAGTATATCCGTGGACATTTCGAGCAGATTCAGATATTGGTATTCGGTTTAATGGTAGTTTTGAAGATGAAGAATTATATTATATTTGTTGTTTAGGTGTGGATGGTCTTTTTACTGAATTTCCTGATAGGACAAGAGAAACAATAAATAATTTAGTTGTATGTGATAAATTTAATTGTTTATAAACTAACAGCTACAAAAATTTTGTTATTCCATGATTGTTGCTTGATTTCCTGAAATTTGTGCAACAAATTGATTTACTTGGCGCATAATATTATCCCAATCATCATCAGCATCGTTATTAATTACCAGTACAGGAGTTTTTGTCCAACTACCAATCCAGGCTTCGTGATATTCGTGTAATTCTTTTAAATACTCTAGTGGTACACCATCTTCTTCATGACGAGCTCTTTGATGCATTCGTTCAAAGCATTTCTCTGGTGAACATTTCAAATAAATAATAGCATGAGGTTTTTCGTAGAATTTTTCTTCTAGCCAATCAAACCAAAATTTATAACAATTGGTTTCAAGTTCATTCATTTTTCCAGATTTTATGCAAGATTTACCAAATACATGTCTGTCTGTCCAAATAGATCTTTCACAAAATCTAACAGGTTTGGTTTGTTCGTGTTCAATTGATTGGAGTCGAGTTTTAAAGACCATGGTTTGAAACAAGTATGCATATCTAGTTGGTTCTTCATAAAATTCCTGTAGTAAATTTTTTCCATCAGAGCCGGTTACTCCTAACCATAAATCAACCGGCTCTCTAATTACTTCAAAATTTTCATTTGATTCTAATTTATCAAGGCATGTGGTTTTTCCGGAGCCAATATTTCCTTCTACAATAATACGTAATTTGTTGGACATTAAATTAATTGAATTGCACCCTTAAATAAAACTAATATAAATCAATTTTTTTACTTTTTACCATGAGAGTTTCCATCCAGTGCTAACACCATCAGGGTTTTCGATTTCTGTAATAGCATAGCCCTTGTTAGTTAAAAAGGATTTAACTGAAGTAACTACAGTTGCCTTGTATCCTGCAGTTTCCGCTGTAAGAACCCGACAGCAATTTAAATTAGTACTGTTTGCATGAACCATTTTGCCTCTAATTAGGTCAAGGAGCCGATTAAAATTTTCCTGAAAGAAACATTCATTAACGCTGTTTTTGTCGGGAAAGTTAAGGCTGTTGATAGCCATGTTTAAATCAGTAAACCTGAAAACACCAGCTACATGATTATTGGAACTGATGGGAGCAACTTGGTTACCGGTATTATTTGATGAATTATCTTGAGTATTTGCCATTAAATAATTAGATTATTAATTATAAAATTAAAAACTTCAATTTTTTTATTTAATGGTTATTATTGCAATAGCAAATAAATTAAGTTGATAATAAAAAATCACCCAAAATAACTTTGTCTGGGAAATCTTCTGAAATATAATCTTTAATAGTGAAAATAAATTGGGCTGGAGTAAACTTGTTTTCTGGAATTAACCCAAGTAAATCAGCTGGAATATTTCTATTAAAAAACTTGTAATAAATTTTATTTAACTGAAAATGGTCTGCAAGTTTAAAAGTAATTCGAGCATCAAATCTACCATGACGGTAAAATGCTGGATCTAATTTTTCAATGTGATTTGTGGTTGCAATAAAAATTAAATTGTCCGGAGTAATTGTACCTTGTAGTAAATTTAACACATAAGCCAAAGATAATTTTTGGGTTGTGGGTTCTTCTACATTTGTTGTACCAACAGTTGAACCATTTCTATTATGTAAAAGAGTACCAACAGCATCAATATCTTCAGCAACAATAATTCCTCCATTACAATTTTTAACCACATGATCAAAAATCATTTGTAAATCTTCGTTGGATTCAATAGTATCACCAAATGACAAATAATAAATATCTTTTTTAAGATATGAAGCAATTGTTAAAATTGTTGAAGATTTTCCAGTTCCAGGGAGACCATCAAGTAACACACATAATTTATTTGGTAATCCAAGGGATTTTAATAATTCTTTATTAGTTTTGAATTTGCTTAACACTGACAATAATTTTTTTTCATCAGTTTCTCTTAAATACATGGTGTCAAATGTTTTATATCCCGAGTTAACATGTTGGGTTTTTACTTCTTTTTTTATTTCAACTTCCGAAATTGTTTTCCCAGGGATATTAGCTAATTCTTTAACTAATACATCTGATTTTTCCAATTTGATATTTTCCAGCAATTCTTTTTTCTCCAAGTAGGCCTGATATTCAGGGTTGGGTATTTCTTTTTTGCTCGCGGTCTTTTCCAATTTGATTTTACAAATGGAAATTTCATTTTTGTCTCCAATTGCAAATTCATACTTTTTAATATCAGAAATAAAACTGTTAAATTCTCCATTAATTTCTTCCACTGTTATTTTATTAGTATTGCCTTCACAAACAAAGGTTATTTCATTTGTTGTGCTTGAATTGGATGTATTAGTTGAGTTGGATAAGCTACTTGACCCATTTGACTTGCCATAAAGTTGATTGTTTATGGGTATATCTAACCCTCCTTTACAAATATCCACTAGATAATATCTTAAAGAAGTGGAACTACTAAAAAGCATATGAATTGGCATTTGTTCCAGTTGCTTAATATCAATCAGAGTTTCTAATTTGTAATTGGATTTAATACTTGGATTTTTTTGTTTCCAAATATTTATTACTGAATTGAACCAATGTGTACCTTGTAAACCCAAATATCCAATCATTGAACTTGCACAGTTAAATATTTTTATTTCAACAC
>JACCDT011046973.1_pt1 | contig 61478 bp, 55 predicted proteins | sample 7446291 | NCBI WGS metagenome assembly JACCDT01 (sample SAMN15323446, study PRJNA562643) | freshwater metagenome | isolation source: river surface water | place: USA:Blue River Watershed | collected 2017-08-17
CGGCGCGCTTCGCGCGCCGGGCTTTTTGATTGTTGTCTTTGGAATTACTTCCCTTTTCGCTTCTTGCCAGTTTGACGGCGAGAAACAATAAAGACGTTTGAGTATTTCTTCGGAGTACGAGTCTTTCGTCCACCGGTTACTTTACCCCAGAGAGTCTTAGGTCGGCGAGTTCCGCGTCCCTGACGTCCTTCACCTCCACCGTATGGGTGGTCAACTGGGTTCATGGCTGTACCACGAACCGTTGGGCGTTTGCCGAGGCGACGATTGCGTCCTGCGTTACCGATGTTCTGAAGAATATATTCTTCATTTGAGACTTCACCGATCGAAGCGAAGCAGTTTTCAGAAACCTTTCGGACTTCAGAAGACGGCATCTTGATCATAGTGCTGCCTTCATCGTTGGCCACAACCTGTGCGAAGATTCCCGCTGAGCGAGCGATCTTTGCGCCACCGTTTGGCTTGAGCTCAATGTTGTACACGAATGTACCCACTGGGATAGCTTTGAGCGGAAGACGGTTGCCCGGAGTAAGCGGTGCTTTCGCCGACACGATGAACGTGTCGCCTACTTTCACTGACTTCGGAAGGAGCACATAGCGGCGCTCACCGTCTTTGTAGGCAGCAAGGCCGATAAAACCTGAGCGGTTTGGATCGTATTCAATCGTTTTGATCGTAGCAGGGATTTCCATCTTGTTGTAGAGGAAGTCCACATCACGATAGAGACGCTTCACACCTCCACCTTTGTGGCGAGTGGTGATGCGACCCTGGTTGTTGCGTCCTGTACCGCGCTTGAATCCGTGTGTAAGAGCTTTGACCGGTTCACTTGTCGTTAGAATCTTTCGGAAGTCCACAACAGTCATGTTGCGGCGTGATGGTGATGTTGGTTTGAATTTTTTCATATTCTAACTCTTATGCGAAGTCGATCTTATCGCCCTTTTTAAGATAGACCATAGCCTTCTTCACGCCAGATTTTGTGCCGAGTTTCCCCTTCACAAAGACCTTGCGAGGTCCGCGATTGACGACTGCGATTTTCACCGGAGTGACATCGTAGAGCGCTTTGATCGCTTTTGCAATTTCAGGTTTTGTTGTTGTTGGCGCTACGTTGAATGTGTAGACATTCTGCTCAGCTACGATTGTGGCTTTTTCAGTGATGCGAGGACCGCGAAGGACAATGCCCTGGAGCGCTCCTGCTTCTTTCGTTGTTGTTTTTTTCGTAGCCATATTATTTCACTCGCTTCTCGATAACAGCAAGGCTGTCTTTCGGAGAAAGCACGATTAAATATTTGTGTGCAAGAATGTCGACCGGATTGAGATCTTTTGCAAGACCGAGGTCGAGCTGTGGAAGGTTCATGAAGCTCTTCTTGGTGGCAAGGTGCTTCTCAGGCATAACAACAAAGGCTGTTGTCTTCTTTCCTGCGAGGCGTTCGAATCCTTTGATACCAGAGAGAGTCTTGATGATTTCTGCGGCAGGCTTTGTCTTCGGTGCATCCATTTTCACATCTTCCACGAAAAGGATTTCTCCATCGCGGAACTTACGAGAAAGGACAGTGAAGAGAGCAGCTGCGCGCATCTTTCCATTGATCTTCTGTTTGTAGCTCTTTTCAGTGCGGGGGCCGTGTGACACACCACCACCTACCCAGATTGGAGAGCGAGTAGAACCGTGACGAGCTCGTCCTGTTCCCTTTTGCTTCCATGGCTTCTTACCTCCACCGCGAACTTCTCCGCGAGTTTTGGTATTCGCTGTACCGGCGCGTTTGTTGGCCTGCATCGCTGTGACGACCTGGTGAACCAAGTCGCTACTCCAGCGGCGTCCGAAGAGATCTTCAGATAGCGTCAGCTTCCCTGCTTCTTTTCCTTTTGTGCTGTAGATTATTGTTTCCATATTCTAACTCTAGCCTTTGATAGCAAGGAGCGTGCCGCGTCGACCAGGAACGGCGCCCGTAACGATAATAGTGTTGGTGTCTGCATCAACAGCAAGCACGCGAAGACCTTTGACAGTCACCGTGTCACCACCCATGCGTCCTGCCATGCGCATTCCTTTGATAACGCGTCCGCCATTGCGTCCGCCGCCACCAATAGAACCCGGTTCACGTTCAGAGTGTTTCTGACCGTGAGTGCGAGGACCACCGTGGAATCCATGGCGTTTTACAACACCCTGGAAACCTTTACCTTTCGTTGTACCTGAAACAGTGATGACATCACCTGCAGCGAAATCCGCCACAGTGATACTGTCGCCCACATTCATTTCAGGAAGACTTCCGGTCTTCATGCGAAGTTCACGGAAATGACGAAATGCTTTTTCAAGTTTCTTTGTGCTACCGATTTGTGGCTTTGCAACGTGCTTTTCTTTCGATTCGCCGTATGCGAACTGAAGCGCGTTGTAACCATCGGTGTCCGTTTTTTTGAGCTGTGTCACGAAGACGGGACCCGCTTCGATGACCGTTGCAGCGTGGACAACGCCCTTCTCATCGAAGAACTCTGTCATTTCACGCTTTGTGCCGAGAATAAATTTCATAGGATGTTCGGGAATTTGCTGTAGCCAGTTCTCTGTCTAGCTAGAGCATTTTCACATCAACGTCGACTCCGGATGGGAGCGAGAGGTTGGTTAATGCTTCTATCGTTTTTTGATTTGGATTCAAGATGTCGATGACACGCTTATGAATACGGATTTCAAACTGTTCACGAGTGTTCTTGTAGATGAACGGTGAGCGGTTGACCGTATATTTCTTGATTTCTGTTGGCATCGGAGTTGGTCCGTGAACCGTCGCCTCGTAACGTCGAGCGGTGTCGAGGATCTGTTTGACCGATGCATCAAGAATTTTATTTTCATAGGCGCGCACCCGGATGCGGAGCTTGACTGCTCCGTCATCCTTAGGCTTCTTTGTAGTTTTTGCGCGTGTTGTTGTCATGGTGCGGTAAAGAGTGAAGCTCGCGCTTCTCCCCTTTTAGTTAGGCAGTGATCTTTGTCACAACACCGGCACCAACAGTCTTGCCACCTTCACGGATAGCGAAACGCTGTTTCTCTTCAAGAGCAACCGGAGTTACGAGTTTAACCTTAAAGGTAATTGTGTCACCTGGCATAACCATTTCCTTTCCTTCTGGAAGAGTCACTTCACCAGTCACGTCCGTTGTACGGATGTAGAACTGAGGCTTGTACCCTGAGAGGAATGGAGTGTGACGTCCGCCTTCTTCCTTCTTGAGGATGTAGACTTCAGATTCGAATTCTGTGTGAGGAGTTACAGATCCTGGCTTTGCAAGAACCTGACCACGGGTGATGTCTTCTTTCTTAAGACCGCGAACAAGGATACCAGCGTTGTCGCCAGCCATACCTTCTTTGAGGTTCTTGTTGAACATTTCGATACCAGTGACTGTTGTCTTCTGAGTATCTTTCATACCAACAATTTCGATTTCTTCACCAAGCTTGATGATACCGCGTTCGATACGGCCGGTCACCACTGTGCCGCGACCTTCGATCGAGAAGATATCTTCAACAGGCATAAGGAATGGTTTGTCAGTTTCGCGTTCTGGAACAGGAATGTAGGTGTCGAGCGCATTTGTGAGCTCAAGCACTTTCTGTGCCCATGGGTCATCGATAGATGTTGCTTCAAGACCCTTAAGTCCTGAACCACGGATCACTGGACAGTTCTTGTCGAATCCCTGCTTTTCAAGGATTTCGCGGATTTCTTCTTCCACGAGATCGATCATTTCTGCATCATCAACCATGTCGCACTTGTTGAGGAAGACGATCATCTTAGGCACACCAACCTGTTTTGCAAGGAGGACGTGTTCACGAGTCTGAGGCATAGCACCATCAGTAGCAGCAACCACGAGGATTGCGCCGTCCATCTGGGCAGCACCAGTGATCATGTTCTTGATGTAGTCAGCGTGACCTGGAGCATCAATGTGAGCATAGTGACGAGTTTTTGTAGCGTACTCGTTGTGAGAGATGTTGATCGTGATACCGCGGGCCTTTTCTTCAGGAGCACCATCGATTTCACCAACACCCTTCAATTTTACCTTGTCTCCGTTCATGTTAAGAACGTGGAGGATTGCCGCTGTAAGCGTAGTCTTTCCGTGGTCAACGTGACCAATTGTACCGACGTTTACGTGCGGCTTGTCGCGATTAAATTCTTCTGCCATATATTTTTGCGGCTCAAAAGAGCCAAATAATAGAACTACTTATAATTTACCAAGTCATGCACCACAAAGAGAACACAACTCTTTTTTGTTATTTTACAGTACTACCTATGTCCCCGGGCATACGCACGGTGTTCATAGAAAGCCTTGTAAAATAAGGACAAATGGTACTCTGCGTGGAAGGTACGAGATGATTTTTCCCTCTCCGCCAAGTGCCAATTGAATCAAAAAAACGCACAAAATGCGTGTACGGCTATAGTACCCGAAAGGCAAGAATTTGTCAAAAAAAAAGCAGCCGGGCGGGCTGCTTTTAAGTATATTGGGGTTTTACGGAATTGGACGCACAGGTCCATGGTAGAGCAAGTCGCCTGTTTCGTTATCGATAAGGACAACAGAAACGGACAATTCGTCATCTGGACCAACAGACACAGGCATAGGCATGAGTACCTTAAAAGTGTGATTGTCTGACACAGCAAGCACTGTGTCTTGTTGGATTTTTAAAGACTCGTTTTCTGGAGTCTTACCCCCGGCAACATAGTAGGTCAGAACGAGTTCGTTCCCATTCTCAATCACTTCAAAAGTGATTGCAACACTATCCCCAACAATCTCCGTTGAGGCATAGACCTCTGCTCGATAGGACTGAGCTGAGGTACTCGATACAGCAGCACATAAGATGACTGCTAAGGCCAGAAATATTTTCATGATGTGAAGTTTTAGAATTCCTGTATATTATGCAGTATTTGAAGTATAAGTCAATACTTTGGTGGAAAAGTATTTCTAAAGAAAAAACCGCCCAAGGGGCGGTTTTTTCTTTAGAAAATCTATTATCGAACAGGGGTTGTCGTTCCCCCACTCGTAGTTCCTCCTCGTGGATTTGTTCCAGTTCCTGTTCCAGTACCCACAGAACCGTCACCTGCCCCTATTCCTGTGTCTCTATCAACACCACCCGAACCACCGCCGGAAACAGCAGCCATACATGCATCAGCAGTACACTGATTAATTTCTTCAGTAGTGTTGCCAACACCGTGACAACTTGATGTAACGTTCAAATATTGGTTTCCAGACATAGCATACGTAGTGTTGCCCGTATCATTAGGATCAGAAGTACAGCCAGAAGAAACAACGCAACCACCGGCATTTGAAGAATAGTTTGCAGTACATGGATTCTGTGGACCAACCTCAGCAGGACCTCCACAAATATCATACGTATTCAATTCTGCTCTCTGCGCTGTACTCAAAACATCACATGAAGACTGAGGAAGATCAACATTGAGGTACACAATAACACTTCGGATGCGAGAAACCCGTGGCACAGACACCGTACGTGTCCCGATGTTGAACGTACCCTTTTGGTAATTCACAACCGCATGGTTGATCACATAGCCTTCAGGAACAACATTCTCTAGAGAAAAGTTGGTGAGCGCTGCACCTGATGTGTTGCGGATAGAAACGACATAGTTGAATGACGTGTTGTGTTTTCGAGAAAAAATGGGTGTCGAAAAGAAACGTGTCGTGGTAAGACCTGTTCGCTGAGGGGCACTAACACAAAGACCAAAAACGGCGTTGCGTTGTACTTGAGTCGTACCTTTATTTACAACAGATTGACACACGGTCGTATCAACTGTGCGTCTTTTTACAGATGCTTGTGCGAGCTGGCTATCTTCTTGAAGTGGCATTACCACACCTCCAAAAATAACGGCTGAAATAGCGAGAAGTCCGACGACAAGCGCAAAAAATGATTTAGGATTTTTCATAGTCTTAATAGTATATAAAAATAACAATGCAAACAAGCATCAATGTTGAGAACTACTCAGCTGGAGCTTCTTCTACCGGTGCTGGTTCAGGAGAAGCGTCTGGTGTTTCGTCTACAGCAGGTTCAGGTTCAACAACGTCTAGTGTTTCATCCACAGTAGGGTCAGGCTCAACAACGTCTGTCACCTCTTCGACAACATCCTCTCCTTCAGGAACCGGATCTGGCTCTGTTAGATCTGGTGTCGATTCATCATCACCAGAGTTTTGCATAGTATTTCTTAATTCAAGAACTTCTTGAAGTTCGCTTTCTGTGATGCAGGTGTCACCCAGACAGAGCTCGTTTGTTTGCACACGTTCTTTAAGTGCTTGGAACATCTCTTCAACCTGTTTAATAAATTCTTGAAGAGAATTCACAACAAGTGCGAGCACTGACGTACTATCAAACGCATAGAATCCTTTATATTCTCCTTCTTCTTGAATAGTAGCTGCTTCCGGCAACACTTCGTGTACGTTCTGAGCTGAGAAACCAACACGAAGACCTCCCCCATCTTTATAACTAAACCTAATTGTTTCAATTCCAAGAAGTTCATCAACTCCACCTTCATACGCACCTCGAATATCTTTGAGACGTTCATCCGAAACCGTACAGATAATGTCACCACTTGCATTCACCGAAATAGTACCCGCTGTGGTACAGCCGGTCTGACGAATCGTACCTGAAACATCAAGGGCTTGTGCTGCAGTTGTTTTTTGAATACCAACATTACCCCCACCATCCACAATAAAAGGAGATGTATCAGTGCCGGCATCGTTAATAGTCAACACGTTCCCCGTACCATTTGCATTTTCAAAAATAATAGTACTCGTGGTGGTGTCACCTTCAACTCTTAATCCGGTACCGGCAGCATCACCAGAACCTGAAGTCATTGAAATACGCACAATATCACCAGTATACGCACCCGCGACAGTGTTTCCACCTGTAACAGCCAACGCAGTTGCGGTCGTATTACTGGAAGTACCAGTATTTATACCAACGGCACTGCCCTCGATCATAGATAAAGCATTAAACCGAAAAGCTACCTGAGTTGCACTTCCTGTGTCACCTGAGTTGAATTCCGCAGCAGTTCCTTGGTGTGAAGCAAACCCAAACAGTACACCAGCCCCTGTGCCAAAGTTTGGTTCAGTGCCACTAGAAAGAACGTAGAGAAGTGAGCCAGTACTACCAGAGGTAGAGATAGCAGACGAACTCGATGAAATAACCAGTCCTTTTCCACTCGTCAACGAGTTTGCAGTAATACTCACTGCATTACCCGTTAGAGTAGCAGAGTTCAAATCAAAAGCAGTACCAGTGTGTGCTCCCGTGAAATTCCAGTCCACAGCACCGTTATTGAGAGCACCGGTTGTTGAAGAGTTAATCTGAAGTATTGTTCCGTTACCAGAAACACTATTAGCAGTCAGTTCTACAACGTCGGCAGTACTTCCGGCCGAATCAATAGCGAGTACTTTTCCTTGATGATTCACTGCAGTAGCGTCAATTCGTAAAATACCATTCTGTGGATTTGACGCACTAGAGGTAATAAGAAGGCCTGACCCAGTTGTCAGCGAATCGGGACTTAAGGACAACATACTTGCTGTTGTGTTTGATCCATCTATCGCGAGCGCAACACTTGTTCCCGATGAACCCGCGTCTATCTGTACAATATTCCCTGTACTTGATGCATTTGTATTCGAGACAACAAGACCTCGACCGCTTGTTTTTTCAGTAATAAGAGTCAGCACATTACCAGTATCAGCAAGACTTTCTATTGTTTTGTCGCCAAAAATGGTCTGTGTCGTGTTAGTAACCAATCCTCGTGCTGTTTCACTTGCATCTGGAATATTAAATGTATGGGTACTACCACTACTACTTATCGCAAAATCTGTACCTGCAGTACCAACAGCAAATGTTTGTGTTGTCCCCGTAAGACCATTGAGGGATGCGAGTCCACCCACTTCAAACCACCCAGTGTTCGTAGCAACACCTGACTGTTTAATAAACAACCTTCCATCACCAGATCGAGTGTCTATCCACAAGTCACCAGGATTTGCAGTAATAATACTTTCAGGATTACTTTCATCTCCTGTAAAAATACGAAAAGTGGAATCCGTGTTTTCGAATTTCACAAGAGGAGTAGCACCGCCACTGGCTGTTGTGAGATGAAGAAGTGTATCTGGTGCTGTTTCTCCAATACCCACCTGTCCTGTATCGTAATAAATATCAGAACCAGTAGTTACCCACTGCGAGCTTCCACCACCTCCAAGAGCGCTCCATCCGGTATTCAGCCCATCGTCTGCTGTCTTCATATAGACAGTACCGGTAGCAGTGTCGACAGCCATATCACCAACATTACCAACAACGTCACCTTCAGGTGTTGCAATAGTAGCAAACAGTCGGAAGTCTCCAGCAGTGTTACCAAATGTCGTGATCGCTGTTTGCTGGTTGAGGAGTGACCGCACATCAAGACGTGTAGCCGCACTCGTCGTACCAATACCTAAAAATCCGTTTGTGGTATTTGTTGCCAACAACGTATCAGTGTTCATTTTATATACATGTACTGTATCGTCCTCAAAACCAACCAATTCAGCAACACCATCTCTTGTCACATCTTTCATGAACAGCAAACCAGGAGTATTGGGGAGAGTAATTGTTTCAGGTCCAGTAAAAGTGCCTGAGCCGTTATTTTTATATAATTCAATATCATTAGAACCCGTACCCAGAACAAGATCCATGTCGCCATCACGGTCAATGTCACCACTGACTGTTCCCTCAACATACGAACTCAGTCCGTTGTCAGTAGCGATAGCAGCAGACGGGGTAAATGTTGTACCATCACCGTCATTCACGTAGACCACAATATCCCCACCACTTCTTCCGATGAAGTCGATGAGGCCATCGCCGGTATAGTCGGCAACATCCGTTCCTGGAACCCACGCATTGGTACTGCTAAAATCAGGACCACCATTCAAGATGGAAGTCGCGCGGTCAGTATCAGTAATACTTAGATCACTCTGGTCATCGTACCCTATGAAAATAGCGGTCTCATCAGTATCACCAGTATTTCGCTCACGATTTACAAACAAGTCTGGTAAATCGTCGTTGTTGAAATCAGCAACCTGGAGTGTCGCAAGTGGACTCACACCAGATTCCACAAGAGCTCTTGAAAAGCTATGAGTTGCAGCACTAGTGAATGAGCCATCCTTGTTGCTCAGGTACATAGTAATAGTGTCACTTGTCCCCCCAGCAATAAAGTCGTCAAAACCATCGCGATTAAAGTCAGCAACAACCATTTTGTACGCGGTTACCGAAGCAGCTGATGATATTTGACTGAATGTGTTATTGAGAAGATATACTTCCCCTGAACCACTAGCGGAACATAGGTACTCGATTCTATGTCGGTTTATTGAAGAGATTGGTATAAGCACAGTGCACGCTGAACCACCTGATGTCCCATTAGCAGTATAATTACCCACGCTATCACTGGTATACACACGAACTCCGTTGTCATTTGCATAAATAAAATCAGTACCTGTACTTGCATCGTACTCATTCACGTGCGTGAACAAGAATGATTCTTTTTGTAATGAACCAATAGTGGCTGTCTGGTTGAGATTAGAGTCAACCGTTGAGTTCAAAGAAGAACGGATTGAACGACTAGTAAGATGCCCTAGCCCTATGTTGTTTACACCAAGAATAGACCCCGTCTGAGTAAGTCGAAGAGAAGACCCAAGACTAAGATCTGCACCGAGCGAAAGCGTCCGCGGATCACGTGAAGGGTCAAGAGATGCGCCATTTTGCAACGTCAGCCTTCCTGTCTTCACAGAAGGAAGACGCGACGCTCCGTTTTGAACATCAAACTTGTACGGTGACCCTGCCGCCTGCTCACCAACAGCGACATTACCACTTGCGTCAATATACAAGCGAGAGGCTCCGTTTGTCGCAAACTCAAGGATATCAGATCCACTACTATTGAACATACCGGTGTCTGTGTCCCCCACAAAAGAATACGTAGGTGATGCAGCAGTACTCAAAAATCCTCGTGTCTGATTATTAAATGTTGAAACACCATCCACACCGAGCGTGCTATCCAATTCAACCGCGTTACTAAATGTCTTTGCCCCAGCAAAGGTTTGAGTTCCCGTACTCACGATACCGGGGTTGGTTCCATCAGCAAAAGAAAGTGTCAGTACATTCGAGCTGATCGATGCACCGTTTGCGTTTGAACCAGTGGGTGTTCCTACAGAGGTAACAACACTGCTACTCACCGCAAGGTTACCACCAGAAAACTGAAGACCGGTGCCAAGCGCAATTTCAGCAGGAGCAGCGGCTGAACCTGATGAATTACCGAGAAGACGGTTGGCGCTGACATTTTGCATTTTTGCATAGGTCACTTGAGAGTTACCAATATCTGCGGTCGCAATAGTACCGTCGAGAATCTTACTCGATGTCACGGCGCTTGCATCGATAGTCCACGTTACACCGCCACCTGAAACCACGATGTCGCCATTGTCTCCGTCTGAAAGTCCGCCAACACCAGCGATTGAAACAGAGACAGTATTACCCACTTGAGTTGCAGACACACCAGCACCAGTAAAATCAAAACTCAGTACATTTCCTGAGCCAGTATCTACGCCCTCGTCGAGAACTTCAAAACCTTTGACAATACAATCGACGTCACCCGGCGCACAGTCAGGGTCAAGAGTGGTGGCTGGAGAATATCCGCCACTTGGTGGAGCAGCAAGCACCATATAGCTTACGCCAAAAAAGAGGATGCCCAAGATAATGATAAGTGAACGCCGGTACATTGTGGTAAGTATATCATAAAATATAAAGGAAAAATGAAGAAAAGATCTTCTAAAGAGAACAAAAAAAAGCCGTAGGACGAGCCACGGCTTTTAAGATTTTTTTTCTTATTCTATGGACATGATTGTCCGTAGAGAGAAATGAAATATACTAAGTCACTCACTCCAATGATTCCATCGGAATCAAAGTCAGGCCAGTATGTACTGTCTGGGTCTTGTTCAATAGCACCATACGATGCGATAAAGCACGTAAGGTCCGTCACAGAAACCCATCCATCACCATCACAATCGGCGATGCAGACAGTGACTTCTTCAGGAACTCCTGTTGGTATACAGAAATAATGTTCCACAATATCTCCATAATTCCCTTCTGCCCCAAACAAGACTGAATCAGGACAGGAAAAAACAAAAGATCCTGTGGTAAAAGCAAGTCCATCACCGTATCCATCGTATACATTGATCTGATAGCAATTACCAGATTCAAGCTCAAAAGATGAGGTGAATAACTGCCCTTGAACCAAGTCGGGATACGTCCCTTCCGGTACGTACAGTATGGTTACAAGTCCATCTGCCGATGTCGATGTATCGGCATCAAGCATGACTTCGTAGTAAAATTCACTCCCATAGTAATCCACACTGAGATCCAGTGTGATCGTTTCAGTCTGCTGTGCAGAGATCTTTTCTCCTACTCCCAGGAGCAAAAGAAAAAGTAAATATTTTTTCATTCGAAAAAGAATTTTTTTTAAAGTTTAGTTCAAGAAATATAGTACCAGTTTAGTAACTTTTGTCAAGTATCTGTGGATAAAAAAACCCCACCAGTTCATCGGTGGGGTTATTGTTAGGTTAGGTGTTACTACTTAAGCAGTAACCGCTTTGTTTCCCGTTTTCCTGCTGATTGCAGAGAAATCAGATAAATCCCGGGAGTAACGGAAGCCTCGAGCAGCATTGTATGCTGACTGCGCGCAACAACTTGTCCGAGGTAGTCGTACACAATCACTTCTTCAGGAACTGCGTCCCCTGTGATGTGAATCGTGTTTTCACTTACAAACACATTCCAGTGTGCAGAAAGATCATCTTCTATTCCTGTTACCTCTTGGATAACAAGAGTATTGGTGATCATTCCAAACTCACACTGGTTGGCATACACCATCATAACTTCATAACTGCCAGTTGCAGCATACGAATATGTTGGTGATTGTTCGTAGAGAACAGTACCATCTCCAAGCGTCCAGATGAATGATTCAACTCCTTCTCCTTGTGCTTCAAACACAATAGCAGGGATTGACTGTCCAGGCGCAAGATCAATGGTCCAATCGTCGTACACAACTGATGCAGAGAGTGGTGTACATTCAATACTGACATCCATTTCCATTACATCTTCTGATGCAAGGCACGATAGCGCAGTAAGCGTCACCGTGTATGTGGAAGGGTGTTCATATGCATGTACTACTACAGGATCAGTTGTTTCAATTACAGTCCCGTCTCCAAAATCCCAGCTGTAGGAAATTGCTCCTGTGCTCTGATTTGTAAACGTGACTGTATTTGTTTCATCAAACGCCTCCCAAAGAGAGACGTCTTCAACAGCAAATGTAGCAGCAAGTGTTGGTTCAGTTTGGTGAATACCGCGCAGAATAAAAAACTCTGTAGGCATTTCACCAATCGCATTTTCTGGAACAAGAATTTCTTCACCATAGGAAATAGGAATCCAACCGAGGTCGTCTTCCAAAAAGTCTACGCTGAAGCAATATTCTTCAAACACTCCAACAATTTCAGAAAGACTGATCCAATGAGCAGCTTGCTGAGTTGGCGTACTTGCAGAAAACACGATTTCAAACGATTCACCATGAGCAATTGCTTGTTGATCAAAACGAGCATCGGATGGCAAAATACCATCAACAACACTGAAGAGAAAAAGGTTTCCACTTTCACTTCCCTTTGTGTTGAACGAAATAACATCAAATGCTGGATCGTACCCGATTGATGCATCGAATTCGATCGATGAGTAAATGTACGTTTCGCCGTACTGTTGACTCATGTCTCCATTCGAAACATTAACCTTGATTGTACTGAGTGTTTCTTCATCCCGATACTCCACATTAGGTTCATCAAGAGGAGAAACCATTGCATCAACAGGAATAGTTACCGTCGAGGCAGCGTTAAGAGCATGCACCCAAAAGGCTTGACCCGAGGGAAAAATTGCCGGAAGTGTGCCCGTGTTTGTATTCAGTGCCCTCCACTCATATGCCTTAGTCACTGTATTCAGTGAGTACACCATATTGAGCATGTTGGGTCCCATCTGAAGGGCCATAAGGTTAATACTTGAAGTGAAAGGATTCTTCTCTAAACCCCATCCATCAAAGATCGGTCCGCCGGCAGGAGTGTAGGAAACATTGAACGTTACATCACTTGTGATGACTTCGGTTTCATACACAGTGGTATAGGTACCACCGTTGAAATACGCCATGACTCCCTCATCTAAGACAGTTGCGTCTCCCAGAGGAGGAGCAATAAGTCCTGAATCAATATGTGCAACCAAATTAGTTTCGTCGTACATTAATACAGAAACCCACGGATACTCCGAGTAGTCGTAGTCAGCGTCATCGAATCCCGATGTGACGTTATAACTGTCCCACTCCCCAAACGTTGTAGTCATACCCGTAATCGATGGGAACCTCCATCTTCCATTTGTTGGAATCTGGAATGTTTCCTTTCTTTCGACAGTGCCCACTATTTCTGGTACAGAGGTAGGTGGAAAATAAAACACCGGAGGAACATTCATGTTCCCCGTAAGTCCCATATTCGTTACATCTGCGTACAATGATTGTTCAAGAATAACTGTAGAAAAGTTACCCTGGTCAAAAAATACACTGTCTCCGGATTCGACAACAAGCTCATCAATTTCAGAGATTGCACTACCACTTGTTCTCACATGATTGCAACCATTCAAACGAATGTTTGTAACATTGATACCAAAATCATCCTGTAACGTTTTTGTGCGAATTGCTTGACTCGTAATAAGAGGAGCATTCACCGTCACTTTATAGAGGACAATATTTGCACCAAGACAATCGATATCCCAGTCCAAGTCGTGATTGATCACCACTTGATCTCCATCTTGAGGAAGTGTTCCTCCCCAAGTGGCGGGATTCGATGCGTTTCCAGATTGCACAGTGGTACGAACAACTGATGTGTTTGGTTCAATACATGGTGGCATCAACGGAAGTAGAGTAAACGCAAGATTCTTCCACTGACCAAAATCGCCAGTTACTTGAACCTCATTTCCATACAGGTCCGTGAGCAGATTGTCATCTTCATCACGCATTTCAACATACCCGTTGTTTCCAAAGTTCATGCCATCTCCATAATCGTCGTGAATGGTCAGCACATAATTACCATCACTCAGATCAAGTTCCCATTGATAGAGAGAGGCAAAGTTGGTGAGATCTCCTTCATCAACATAAAAGAGCAACTCACCATCCCCCCAATAATAGTCGTTGATGATTTGAGTGTTTTCAGGATCATCCACTTTGTACACATGAAGACTGGTTTCTTCTGGGAAATAGTCTGTAAACACATTCAGTGCACATGGCACAGCAAAGCTTGTCGTGCAACCGAGCAGTACAAGCAACATACATACACTTCTTTTCATTTCTGTTTTGGTTTTGTTTTACGTTTGTTTATTTTAATTTTAAAGATCCTTTAGAATCTCTTTATTTCAAAACAAGTATACTGAGAAAGTTCAAAATGTCAAGATTAGGATTCCATAAGAAAAGCCCTCGCGAGAGGGCTTTTCTTATGGTGTCACTTGAGTGTCGCTCGTGTCGTTGATCAGAGCATCTACCTCACCTTCCATAAGGGTAGTAGGCTCTTCAGCAAAATCTTGAGTTTGGTTATTTGCGGCTTCAGCATCAAACGTGACAGGTCCCATATTTACTATCACCCCACGTGACGGACTATAGATAATAGCCTTGCCTGTTTTAGGAAATACGAGCAAACGATCATTTTCAACAGCATCCACAAAAAAGGCTTGCTGTTTTATCAGTGCATCAACATCAGACACCACAAACACAACGGGAGTTTCATTGGGAACAATAGACACCTCGGACACCTCAGCCAACAGTTTTTGTACTTCCTCTTCTTTCTGTACTACTTCGTCTTTGTTGAGGTAGTCTTTCACCCACGGAAGCACGGCAACAGCAACAAGGAGAAGGAAAAATAAAACGACTACTCGCATTGATACACGAATAGCTCGGGCAGGTTTTTTCTGTGAACGAAGAGATTTTATTTCTTCCTGTGGTGAAAATGTTTCCATGATATGTATAAAAAATACTAATTATGTGATAAGTATACCCAAAACAAACCTAAACGACTATCTTTCAACAATACTACTCCGTTTCTGTGGTTGAAGCAGGAGCATCTTCACTAGGAATGTCTGGAGATTCAGCAACGGGAACTTCTTCGTTGATTACTTCTTCATCAACAACCACTTCTTCTTCGGGGGTGTCGGTAGTATCTGGAGGAGTGGTATCTGTTTGAGTGTCGAGTAGCCCATTTTCATCCAGCAGTTGTTCTACCACGCTTTTTGAAAGACAGACGTTGTCAAAACACAGAGTATTCTCGACGGTGATATCGCGCGCTGTAAAATGAACAAAGAGTTGTTGTATAGATGCGTACAATTCTTGAATAGCTTTTGTTAACACAGCAGTCAGAATACCGTACGCCACACCTTTGTGACCCTCCGCACCATACACTACTTCAGGAACAATAGTCTCAAGTTCTTGCGCAATAAAACCAATCGAGTCAATATTGTCTTTCTTGTACGTATAGCTGCGCGGCTGCATTTGGAGTACTTCCGCAAGACCGTAATCAATATCGAGGATATTTTTTTTATACGCTCGGTCCGAGGCATCAGTCCAAATACCCGTAGAAGTAAGGAATGCGCCATTGGCATGTAAAATGGCATGGTTTGAAGGATTGTTTGCTTCGAAATTGTCGATACCAATTCCGATTTGTTCATTTTTAAGAATAGTAAACGCATCGGAGGTGCTGCCTGAATTGGTTCCGTTACCAAGATTGAACAATCGATCGGCTGCATTGAGGTTTGTAGCGCTTACTGGCGTATAGTCGGTAGAGTATGTACCACCAACCGTCTCACCAGCAGAGTGTGCTGTCACATTTTGACCCATTGCAAGAGAACCATCTCCAGCAGAAACCGAAAGATGACCGATTGAAATTGAGGCTGCTCCGGTGGCTGAATTGAGCGAACCAAGAGCAGTTGCTTGTGAACCTGTTGCTGAAGCGCTATTACCGAGCGCAAGTGAAAATGCACCTGACGCTGTCACACTATTACCAACGGCTGTTGCGTTTGCTGCCGCATTGGCTTGAGCAAAACTTCCGACAGCAACCCCGTTTTGCGCTGCATCAGCGTTACTTCCCACAGCAACAGATGTGCCTCCGTTTGCACTTGAGTTTCGTCCAAGAGAAATAGAATTACTACCACTTGCTACAGCAGCATTAAATCCCATCGCAATAGAACCATCGCTACCAGAGAAAATAGAAGTGCCCGAACCGATGGCAATCGAGTTTGTGGTCAGTGCACCTGTGGTTGCCCCCATCCCCACGAGGTTATTTGTACCGTTTGCAACCGTCGCACTACCAAGCGCGATGTTGTTGGTACCAGCTGCGGTAGGAATAGTTGGAGATGAAATACTTTCACGATAGAGAGACAGCGCATCTTGTTTACCGTTAAACGTTGACCAGTCAGCAGAAGTCAGCACGCCGCGGTTGGTCGCTGATGCACTGGGAATATTGAGCGTATGCACCGTACCCGAAGAAGAAATACCGACATCAGTACCAGTAGTACCAATAGCAAATGTTTGAGTTGCTCCCGTGAGACCATTGAGAGAAGTAAGCCCACTACTTCCAGCAATAGTAATCGTCACCTCGCCACCGGTATTAGACAAAGAAACACCAGCTCCGGTAAAGTTGAGCACTGTTGCTGATGATGTAAGAGAAGAACCATCATCTTGAATTTCAAGAGTTCGAACAATACAGTCCACATCACCAGGAGCACAGTCGGGATCTAGGGTTGTTGCAGGTTCATACCCTCCTGAAGGAGGAAGGGCAAAAGCGAGCCGTGGCAAAAAACCAACAGTTACTATAAGTACCAGCCACAGGGTCCGCGTCATACCATAAAGTATAACTTGTATACATTTTTTTAGCTAGAAAATATGTGATGTAATGCCCATAGAACACACTCTATTTTTTCAGGGTAAGAAAAAAACCCGAAACATCCGTCCCGGGTTTTAAAAATATTACCGTAGAGTCACCTCTACTTTACAAAAAACTTTTTTGAACTCTTGCCGTCAGAGGCAATATAACACCCTGAAGGCAGAATGACGTTGTTTTTTTTATCGCACACAGTGACATATCTGCCACTCACGTCCCAAACGGTAACTTCATCTACACCTTCAAGATGTAAAGATGTTCCATCATGGAACACGTTCCAGTTGGATTCATCTTTTGATTCCACCAGAGTTGAAACCTGACTGATCACTACCATGAATGTGTCACTCGCTGCCTCACACAATGTATTGTGGAAGAAAAGCACTTCATATGTCCCGAAGGAATCGTATGTGTGAGTTGGAGACTGCTGAAATATTTCAGTACCATCTCCAAAGTCGTAATACCAAATGGCCACTCCGTTTCCTGATGCAACAAATGTTACAGGCGGAATTGATTCCCCATTCTCAACTTCCACATTCCATATGCCATTTTCTGGGACATGTTGTGTTCCATTCCATTCTGCCCACTCCATTTGTGCACTCATAGGAGCACACTCGATTGTTACGTAACCAGTCACAGCCGAACCCTGTCCTTCACATGAAGGCATCAGTAATGTTACCTGGTACGTACCTGGATACGTATAGGTGTGTTGCACGGAAGCTTCAGTACTCATAAGCCAGTCAGATCCGTCACCAAAATCGTACGTATAGGTGATATCACATTCCCCATCACTTTGACGATTGAAGCTGACAACCATTCCTGTGTCACTAAACTCCCAATCAGGAATTTCATTTGTGGTAAATGAAGTAGAAGAGGTTACCATATTCGATACCATTCGTAGTCTGGCAAAAGCACCAGAGCTTACAGCAATAAGTCCTGCGGGTATCGTAAAAGGTACTCCTGCTTCAATATCCTGCCAGTATCCCGTGTCGTCGTTGAGACGAATCTGGTAGCAGAAACCAGCCCACTGACCAGTTGGTGTAATAACAAGAGAATGCTCCGAATTTTCACCAAACCAACTGCTTCCAAACAAATCGAGCTCTACGCTCAAAGAGTCTGGTAAAGACTGTTGGGTAAAGAGAAATTCATCAGCGGAAAGGCCTGGTGCCTTAGTCCAAAGATTCATAGAACCGTCCCAACTACCCATCCCGACATTCGTCGCTGTAATGTCACCAGTATCAATACTGGTAGTCGGACTGTCATTGTCGTTGTAACTCCACACAAACGTTTGTGTAGATTGTTCGGTATTACCGAGCTCAAGAGTCAGGAGGTTAAACTCCTCTTTTCCTTGTGAGTCAAATTGACCCACAGCATGAGAGGCGCAAAAAAGCGCCACAGATGTAAAAAAAGTTGAATTTTTCATTTTTATAAAATTATAAAGGTTTGATTTATATCTATAGTACAAGGATTATAAGTACTGTCAAGCAGTATGGACCAATACAAAAAGCCCGCCGGCGAAGCCGGCGGGCTTTTTGTATTTCAGCAAAGAGACTTACACTCTCGCCTTCGCAATTTCTTGCGCAACGTTCTGAGGAACAACGTCATAGCGGAGGAATTCCATGGTGAAGCCTGCGCGGCCTTCAGTCATAGAACGAAGTGATGTCATGTATCCAAACATTTCAGAAAGAGGAACGACAGCCTTAACGACTTTGTTCATTCCACGATCTTCCATGCCTTCGATAAGTCCGCGCTTCGATGAAAGGTTTCCCGTGACGTCACCCATGAACTTTTCAGGAGTAACCACTTCCACTTTCATCATCGGTTCAAGGATCACAGGGCGAGCCATTTTACAGGCATCCTGGATAGCCATCGATGAGGCGATCTTGAAGGCCATTTCGTTCGAGTCAACATCATGGAACGAACCGTCCCAGAGTTCTACCGAAACGTCCACCATTTTGAATCCTGCGACAACTCCCCTTTCGAGACCTTCGCGGAATCCTTTTTCACAGGCAGGAATGTATTCTTGTGGAATAGCACCTCCCTTGATCGTGTTTATAAATTCGAAGTGATCTTCACGTTTTGTATTCTTTGGAACATCTTCAGGGTCGATAGACATATCCATAGGGCGAATCTTGATGCGAACGTGACCGTAGTTACCGCGACCTCCCGACTGCTTGATGTACTTACCTTCCACTTCAGCATTGCCGGTGATAGTTTCGCGATACGCAACTTGTGGTTTACCTACATTTGCTTCTACCGTAAACTCACGCTTCAAACGATCAACGATAATTTCAAGGTGAAGTTCTCCCATACCCGCGATGATCGTCTCGCCAGTTTCCTGGTCTGTTGATACGCGGAATGTTGGGTCTTCTTGAGCCAAACGTGAAAGCGCCATACCCATTTTTTCCTGGTCAGCTTTTGTCTTTGGTTCAATACGCATCGAGATAACTGGTTCAGGGAACACGATACGGTCAAGCTCTACAGGGCTTTCTTCAGCACAGAGTGTATCTGAAGTGATAGTGTCTTTAAGACCAACCGCAGCTGCGATTTCTCCAGCGAACACTTTCTTCACTTCTTCACGTTCGTTGGCGTGCATTCGAAGAATACGTCCGATACGCTCTTTGTTTCGAGTGCGTGGGTTGTATACGTATGATCCAGCTGAAAGTGTACCTGAGTACACACGGAAGAAGATGAGCTGACCGACGAATGGGTCGGTTGCCACCTTGAAGGCGAGCGCAGCAAATGGTTGTGCGTCATCAGCACTTCGTGATGTTGGTTCGTCTGTATTTGGATCAACACCAGTGATAGGTGGAATGTCGGTTGGAGCAGGAAGATAGTCGACAACAGCATCGAGCACAAGCTGCACACCTTTGTTCTTGAGAGCTGAACCTGCAAACACAGGGAAAATATCATTGGCGATCACAGCCTTTCGAAGAAGAGCCTTGAGATCAGCAACAGGAATTTCCTTTCCTTCGAGGTAGTCGTTCATGAGCTTTTCGTCGTTGGCAACGATCGCTTCGATGAGTTCACCGCGATACTTCGCAACGTCAGCTTTCATGTCTTCAGGAACATCACCTTCGGTGATGATCTCTCCCATCGGACCAGAGAAACGGTACGACTTGTTGGTGAGAAGATCTACCACTCCTTCAAACTTATCTTCAAGTCCGATCGGAAGCTGCATGCGAACAGCGCTCTTGTTGAGACGATCGAGAATAGTAGCAAATGACTTTTCAAATGATGCGCCAGTTCGGTCGAGCTTGTTGATGAAACAGATGCGAGGCACCTTTGCTTCATCGGCGTAGCGCCAGTTGGTTTCAGACTGAGGTTCAACACCGGCAACACCGTCGAAGACGACAACAGCACCGTCGAGCACACGAAGAGAACGCTTCACTTCCACCGTAAAGTCGATGTGTCCTGGAGTGTCGATAATGTTGAATCGAACTTTTTTGTTTTTGTCGCCAGGAGCATATGTTGGTGTCCAAAAACAAGTCACCGCAGCAGACGTGATCGTGATACCGCGTTCTTTTTCTTGCTCCATCCAGTCGGTGGTAGCTTCACCGTTGTGCACTTCACCAATTTTGTGAGAAACACCGGTATAGAAGAGTACGCGCTCCGATGTTGTCGTCTTTCCCGCGTCAATGTGGGCGATGATTCCGAAGTTGCGAACTCGATTGAGAGGATAGTCTCGTTCCATAGTTGTATTAGATAATTATGTTTTTAAAATGAAAATTCTAGTTGAGAGCACGTGTATTGAGCAAAACCTACCACGCAAAATGGGCAAAGGCTTTGTTTGATTCTGCCATCTTGTGTGTGTCGTCGCGCTTCTTAACAGCTGCGCCTTCACCTTTTGCTGCAAGCATAAGTTCATCGGCAATTTTCTTTGCCATTGGTTCACCCTTTTTTCCACGAGCAGCGGCAACGAGCCAGCGGATAGCAAGAGCCTGGCGTCGTTCTGGACGAACTTCACGAGGAACCTGATAGTTGGCGCCACCGATTCGGCGTGAGCGCACTTCGATCTGAGGACCTGCATTTTTAAGTGCATTTTCAAAAACCTCAAGTGGGTCTGTGTCCATCTTTTCTTTAATGATATCCATTGCGCCGTAGACATTTTTGCGGGCAGCTTCCTTCTTTCCATCCCACATTACTGAGTTGATGAATTTCTGAAGGCGCACTGATCCGTACACAATATCCGGAGCTGCAATATTTCGATTGGTTACTTTTCTTCGCATGTGACTGATTTTCTTGACGAGCGGAAAGACAGAAAGCCGGTTCCCGACATCAAGAATAATTATTAGTAAGTGAATGGTTTACAAGAGAGGTTCCAAACATTCATACATGGTGTTTGGAGATAGGAGAAAAACGAAGTGGTAAGACTACTTCTTCTCTGCTTTAGGGCGCTTTGCACCGTAAAGAGAACGGCTCTGGCGACGCTTGTCGACACCAGTGGCATCATAGCGGCCTCGCACAATGTGGTAGCGTACTCCAATAAGGTCCTTCACGCGACCTCCGCGGAGCTGAACAACTGAGTGTTCTTGAAGTGTGTGTCCCATACCTGGGATGTATGCAGTAACTTCCATACCATTCGTAAGACGAACACGGGCGATCTTTCGGAGCGCTGAGTTAGGCTTCTTTGGAGTGGTTGTCGTCACTTTCGTGCACACGCCTCGCTTGAACGGAGCTGGGTAGAAGATTGGGCGGTTCTTGAGCGTGTTAAAACCACGCGAAAGTGCCACGGCCTTCGACTTCTTCGTCACCTTCTTTCTTCCTTTTCGGACGAGCTGATTGATTGTAGACATTAAATAAAAAGCAAAATGAAAATACTAAGGATGCAACTCCGCATACCCTGCTCAGCAAAAGCAAAAGTTAGCTGGGAATACTATATATGATAAAGGGCGAAATGGCAAGGCAATCTCCAGAAACATAGAAAAACCGCACAGTGTTCGAACCACGCATATTCGCCTGCTGGCGAATTGCTCTGCTCGGGCCAAGGCATGGCCCTTGCGCAAGGGTTCTCACACTGTGCGGTTTTTCTATGTTTCTTACCTTCTGTATCTTACTTCACCTCAATCGTCGTTCCCCAGTAGGCAGCTTCTGTGCCTGGCTTGATGAAGCGGACGATGACTGTCTTCCCTTTCATGTTCTCAGGGATAGTGATAGTGACAGGCTTGATAGCGGTGTGAGCAGCAACGCCGTCACCTTCGCCTGCGAGCTCCATTTCAGCAGAAAAGATTTCTGTGAGGTTGTCGTAGACTTTGATCATTCCCTTTCCTTCTACGAAGAGTCCGCGGACATTCGCATTAAGAGTGTTTTCTCCTGTGACAAATGTTTCAGGAGTGATGTTCTTCACTGCGCTGTACATCCAGTCGCCTGGAGCTTTTGGATGGATAAGACCGTCTTCTTGCACCAGTGATTCTGTTGATGCAGTCGTATCTGCGCCATTCACTTTTTCTTCTGTATTCGTTTCTTCTCCTGCTGGTATACCTTCTTCACTTTGAGTGTGACCATGCTTTGCATACATCACGATGAGAATGATAATTCCGAGAAGAACTGCTCCGAGAAGTGTGATAACTGCGTTTGTCTGATTTTTACTCATATTCATTGACATACATTTCTAATGCGTTAGAAGACCTAACGCAGACAGTATACAAAGAAAACATAAAGTAACAAAACACTACAGCAAGTAACGAATGTATTTTCGTGTCAAGAACACCGGATTCTATACTTCAATACGCAAACCGATATATCCTTTTTTCACCTCGACGTATCGGTGAGCAACGCCTTTTGTGTACGTTCCATCTGGGTTTCGTTTATCAACAAAGAGTTCATATGAACCATTTTGAACAAGGAGATAGTAGTGACCGAGGTGGTCAGCAACTTTTCGTGCAACCTCAACACCTGTTGTTATCGATATAAGGTGCACCACAGCAAAGGAAAGGGGTGTTCCATCACGCTCCACGAGTGTTCCTGTTTTTTTCGAACGAGAGTACCCGAAAGAAAGCAAGATCAGCACTACCACATAGAGTGACGCGATGACGATGTTGTAAGTAATAGGAGAAACAATAAACGCGATTATCGAAATAACAAATCCAACACCAAAAAGAATTCCTGAAATATCTGACCAGATCTTTGCCTTCTTTTGAGAAAAGAAAACGAGCTTATCACGTTTTTTAACAAATTCATTCCAATCAAATTCAAGAGGGTCAAGTGGAATATTTTTTACGATGACTGCACTGTCATCAGTTATTTCGATCGTTTCACCAAAGTACAGATCAGAATACACGTCATCCTCCTTCTTACCCAACAGAAGCTGTGATGGGAATCGATGGTGCGTTTTATTCACAGACATGGTATACAAACCAGCCTTTACCAAAAAACCATACCGTCCATCGATGTCTGTCAACGATGTAGCAACAACCTTCCCCTCTGCATCTTTCAGCTCCACATACGCAGGATCAAGGGGTTCTTTTGTAACCGCATCATACACTGTTCCCCACGGCTTTTTGCGAAAACCGAAAAAGGCAAGGAGGAGCGACCAGAGTCGAAATGGAATCAATACTATTTCTGGATTAGACAGTGCAAGACCAATACCTCCCATAAGACCAATAAGGGAGATGGCACGAGAAAGAAAACTATTTGCAAATCCACCAAAATAGCCTTCTATAGTGGGCGTGCCGGATGTTGGAGTTGGGGTACCTGTCGTTGTTGGGCCACCAGTGTCAGGAGGAGGGTTGCCTCCGGATGGAGGACCACTGGGTCCATCCGTTGGTGGACCATCCACAGGACCATCCGGTGGAAGGCTATTTACTTCTGATGGGTCACTGCCACTACTGCAGCCAAGGTCAGCGGGAAAGTCTACGAATCCATCATTGTCATCGTCAAGACCGTTGCTGCACACAGGGTCAGTGGGTGGTGTAGTTACGTTGACCTCAGATGAATCCAGAGGAGTCCCGCATCCTGGATCAAGCGGAAAGTCAGCGAGTCCGTCACTATCGTCATCAAGACCATTACTACAGATAGGATCAGCGGGTGGTGTGGTTACGTTGACCTCAGATGAATCAAGATAGTTTGAACATCCTGGATCATTTGGAAAGTCAATGAATCCATCACTGTCGTCATCGAGGTTGTTGTTACAGACAGGAAGGAATCCTGATGAACCACCATCATCGGGAGGAGTTGTTGATGCGCGCCAATCGGTCTCGGTACACGTTGCGTCGGAAGAACAATCAAATTGAATCCATCCAAAATTCTGACTCCACGCAAAGCCATCAAACAAACCGTTGCTATCGATAGATACACGAAAGTTCCCGTTGTTGCTGCAATTGTTTACAACTTCATTTCCACAATAAAAACTAACCCATCCTGTATTTTCTCCCCACGCGTATCCAGACAGTGCTCCCGTACCGTCGTTGGTCACCTTAAAATTACCATTATTGCTCGTACAACCACTGACAGTATCAAGACAGTTGAGCACGATCCAACCTGTCGTTTCACCAAAAAAATACCCTCGAAGTTCTGTGTCGCTTACCACAACATTCGCCGAAGGGCTTAGTGTAAAATCCCCTGTATTTATCTGGTCACCGGATGGATACAGCGCGGCATACTGGTTGTCAGTCGCACTTATTGTTCCATGATTCTGTGGATCAATAACACCTGTTGCGGCAAACGCAGGAGACACGAAGGCAGACAGCAGCGCTGCGAGAGTAAAAAATGGAATGATTATTTTTTGTATACGCATACTGTATTTATCGAAGAATAATTCCAGTGACTAGGGTATAAAAATGTTGAATGAGTGGCGAAAGGAAATTGGTATTCCAGAGAAGCAGAATGAAACCGATCATAAGTAGTGTAGCATACCTCTCGAGCATGCGTTCGATAAATGCGAAGCGTGGAGGAAGGATTGAAAAAAGAACTTTCGATCCATCAAGTGGTGGAACAGGAATGGCATTAAAAAATCCAAGACCGGCATTGATGAGCACTATGATAGAAAGCACGGTGAGAAGTGAGTCGTTGGCAAAACCAAATGCGATCGATACGCGAATAATGATGCCGAAAATAATAGCGATAAGGAAATTGGTGACAATACCTGAAATAGCGACAGAAAAAGTGCCAAGGCGTTTCTTTGTGAAATTCTGGGGATTGTACGGAACAGGACGCGCCCAACCGATAGGAAACGGAGCGTGAGTCAGCACCAAGATAAGCGGCACAATAACCGAGCCGATGATGTCGAGGTGTTTTATGGGGTTAAGGGTGAGGCGTCCAGCAAACAGCGCTGTTCTGTCGCCAAACCTATACGCCACATAGCCATGCGACACTTCGTGGATGACGACCGAAAGGATAAGTATAGCGACGGTGAAAAGACTCGATAATTCTTGCATAGATATGGATAGTATGATAGCATAGCGGAGTCAATTTGAGACAACAATTTTATGGCAAAAACATGTCCTATCACGAATAAAGGTTCGAAAATGGCTGGCGGATACTCAAACCGAGTCCGTGCTACCAAGTTCAACCCAACTGGCAACGTCCGCAAATACCCAAATCTTCAAAAGAAGACGATCTTTGTGCCTGAGCTCAAGAAATCTATCACTATGGAAATCTCAACTCGCGCTATCAAGACCATCAACAAGCGCGGTGCGTTTGCGACACTCAAGAAAGCGGGGCTTATCTAAAGAATTACAATCAAAAAGACCGCCGGCGCAGCCGGCGGTCTTTTTGATTGTTTCCCTACTACTAGCGTTTTACTGCTGGCTTTACCACTTCTTTACTCACAGGATTTGCGCCACCATTGATTGCTGCAGAACAGGCATTTCCAAGACAATCGAGCTGGGCAGGGCTTGCCTGACCAAAGTCTCCTTCCCCATTTTCAAAATCATCAGCATCTTGACCACAACTGACAACTTCATCATCTGAAAGAGAACCGCTACCCGACTGCTCACCCGCGCAGTTATAGACTGTGCAGTTTCCATTGCTATAAGTAACATTCGAAACACTTCCACAACCACCAATCTCGGGATTATTCTTATCTGCTGTTTCGATCACCCGACCCGACTGATCAAGGTTCGACTTACGTGCCGATGCTGCCGCAAAATACGCGATACCCGCAAGAAGAATGATGATAATGACAATGCGAAGTGCACTGTATTTAGGATTATTGAAAAAATTCATACGTAACTCAGTTAGTTAATAGTTCGACAAAAAAGTTCTTCTGTACCTAAGAATAACCCACGAGCAAGAAACCACAAGTGGATTAGTCTTGTGCCACTGAAACCGTTTTCCCGTCTGAAACAAAAACAATAGTTCCCTCTTCTCCCGTTCCATGAACTTCGACACCGTGTTTTTTGAGACGCTCAACAACTTCAAGGTGCGGATGGCCGTAACTATTGCCTTCGCCATACGAGATAGCGGCATATTTCGGTGTTGCCAATCTTAAAAGTTCTTCGCTTGTGGATGTACGCGAGCCATGATGACCAACTTTCAGCACATCAACGTCAAGAAGCTCTGGCGACGACTTCGCGATAAGACCTTCAGTCACCGTTGTAGAATCGCCCGTCAGAAGAAACGACGTTGCGCCATAGGTGAGTTTCGCCACGATTGACCCATCATTTCTTTCAAACTTTGAAACATCTCGATCAGGAAAAAGAATATCTATATATACTCCTTTCTCTTGATCAAGCGTGATGCGCGTTCCCTTCCTCGCCAAATAGTATTTCGAACCTTCATTCTCGGACGCTTTTTGAAATGCTTCGTATGTTTTTGTTGTCGAGACAGTTCCCGGTTCAAACACCACACCCACTTCGTAGGTTTCAAAGACCGACGCAAATCCACCGATGTGGTCGCGGTCGGGGTTGGTGGCAAGGGCAACATTGATAGAATCATCGCCTGCATGCATCACCTCGCGAAGTTTCGAAATAATTTCATCGCCATTACCCGCATCGAAAAGTGCCTGGTTGCCGTTGGGAGCTTCTATATAAATAGCATCACCTTGGCCGATGTCGAGGACGGCTACCGTAAGGAGGCCGCTTCCTTTATAAGAGGAAGAAGCGGCCGGCGCGAGGGTCACGACAATACCAACAAGTACTGCCAGTACAAAAAATTGGAGCTTTAGTTTTTGCATAGTTTGCTATACTGAGATTCTAACAGCTAACGAGTACCTACCATGTTTACAGCCAAAAAGTTCTCACTCCCCAATCTTACAGGAATCTCATCAAAAAATATCGAAGAACACATCAAGCTCTACGAAGGATACGTGAAGCATGCCAACCTCATACTCGACCACATCGCAGAATTCTCGAAGGATTCTGAAAAGTACGCATTCGAACTCGGTGAACTTCAGCGCCGTTTCGCGTTTGAATTCGATGGCATGCGCAACCACGAATATTACTTCGCACAGCTCGAAGGTGGAGCGAAAGAACTCGATAGCGAAAGCGCGCTTGCGAAAAAGCTGACTGAGCAATTCGGTTCAGTGGAAGCATTCCTCGCTCGCTTCAAAGCAATAGCCATGACTCGCGGTGTCGGCTGGGCAATGCTCTACTACGACACAGAAACAGGAAACCTTCTCACCCAGTGGGTGGAAGAACAACACCTCGGCCATCTCACCGGCCTCTCCCCTGTCCTTGCGCTCGATATGTGGGAACATGCGTATGTCTACGATTATCCGACGAGTGAAAAGAAAAAATACGTGGAAGCGTTTTTTGAAAACCTCAACTGGGATATTGTAGAAAGAAACTACAAAAAAGCAGAATAAGAAAAAGGCTCGCATGCGAGCCTTTTTAATTTTTATACACCAGTACACTGCACCAAAACACCACACGCTATTAACCTACCCAAGACTTCAAATTGACTCTGCATATCAAATGTTTTTTCTCCAAAGGAGAAGACAAGTTTTTCGGGTGTGACTTGTTGTTTAGAATCGACTTCCAAGTTACTTTCAACACACAAGCGAGTCCCCGCAGGAATTTGTGTGTAAATTGTACGTACAGAAAGATTCCATCCACCCCCAGAAGATTCAGTACCCACAGGTAAAGTAATCTGTGCCATTACAGTAAAATACACTTTTTTCATAGTTTTTTATGTTATGTGATTATAAAAGTACAAAAATCCGGCTTATGTGCCGGTCGGTAGATTTCATAGAGATGTAATGAAATACACGAATCAGCACAAAAACTCACAATGGTCTTTGTGCCACCATACTGACAAAACCTTCTTCGTTTGTGATAATTCGTTATTCATAGATACATGATACATACTAGTATACTAGTACTATGTAAGTCAAGTCCTAACAATACCCCTTGTGTAAACCAAAAAAATCCCCTTCCGGGGACTTTTATGCAAGACCTGTCTTCTTAAGCGTTCGTCGGAATCCTCCCTGCATATTTTTAAGCTCGCGCGAACCTCGAGTGACAGTAGCCACCCCTACCCCAAGCTCTTCAGCTATCACTTGATGCGGGACACCCTTTGAAAGTTTTTTTACAATCTGAAAACGACGTGGAATGTCTGACTGTTCAGTCGGAGTAAGTAGATCTTCCAGAAAATCACGCAAGAGCGTTTTGTCGGAAGCAATGCGTGAAATTACATCAACAAGCTCATTCATGTCTTTTTCAGGATTTTGCTTTTTCATGCCGAAAGTATATCATACTAGTACACGAATATTGAACAACAAACCGCGGCAACACCCGCGGTTTGTTTCAATCTATTTCTTAAGCGAATCTCTAATCTCTGTCAAAAGTTTCACTTCTTCTGTTGGTTCTTTTGGCGCTTCTTCTTTCTTCTCTTCCCGCTTCATACGGTTCATAAGCTTGATAACCATGAAAATCGCGAAGGCGATGATGGCAAAGTCGAGCACACTCTGGAGGAAATTGCCGATGTTGAGCGTAACCGCTGCGTTTTCTGCAACAGCTTCTTTAAGAACAATTTTAAGATCAGTGAACGTAACACCTCCAAGGAGAAGTCCGATAGGTGGCATGATCACATCTGCCACAAGCGAACTCACGATCTTGCCAAAGGCTCCACCAATGACCACACCGACAGCGAGGTCCATCACATTGCCCTTCATAGCAAACTCTTTAAACTCCTTCATCATTCCACGGCTTTTGCCGGCAACTTTCGTCAAATCAGTTTGTATATGCATGGGAAGATTATACCAAAGTTTTTTCTTTTGCGCCTAGCCAGAAAAACCCTTTCAAACGCGAGCCAAAAACTCTCCAAGAAATAAACGTATAGGCAGCAACCGTCACTCCCCCATGCATTTTGGGGATAGTCACCGCACCAAAAGGAATCCCGGCAAACAGAAAGACAATCCAAATGATAAGACCCGCAGTGAACCCTGAAAGCAGAACCATCGGAAGAGCAAAGATGCTTCCAAACACAGAGAGTATCATGGCAAAAAACCCAAATGCCATGACAAGAGGCACGAGTGGCCCGACGATGATATTGGCAGGCACTGAAGTAAATGAAAGCACTCCGGCTTGGTGGATCAGAATCGGCAACACAAAAAGCTGTGCGGAAAGAGTGAGAGCAAGCGGCTCGCGGATCATCGTCCAGGAAGGAACCCATGCGAGGCGCCGTTCAACACCCGCTGACGCATACACCACGCCGACTGTCGCCAAGAAAGAAAGCTGAAACGAAATATCAAAAAGAAGGAGTGGATTGAAAAGAAGCATAATGAGAAATGCGAGAGCAACGGCGCGATCGATACTGTATGAAGATCCAAGGTACTTTGCAAGAAGTGCGAGCACAGCCATGATGCCCGCACGAACTGCAGGAGAACCTCCACCCGCAAGCATCACGAAGAGCACTATCGATATCATTGCAAAGAAAAGCGCGCGGCGTTTTCGAAAGACCCGCGCAAGAAGAGCGAACACGGTCCCTGAGACGATGGTGACGTTGTACCCTGAAAGAGCCACGATGTGAATGGTGCCGGTGGCGATGAGCGCATCGTTGAATGCGGTGTCGATGGAAGAACGAGCGCCGAGCGTGATGCCTGAGACAAGGGCGGCTTCTCGCGGAGAAAGAGCGTCATCGAAAATACCAAGGAGCGATGCGCGGGATATATGAACGAGCCGCTTCCAGGAAATGTTCCCTTTTTCTTTTGAAATGAATTGCGCGCCATACATCACATGGCCAATGTTTCGGGCACGAAGATACGCTTCATAGTCGAAACTGCGACCTTGATCAGTATCAAAAGGCTCAGGCAGCGCGAGCTCGCCTTCGAATACGGCGGTGTCTCCAGGCAAAAGATCGGTCTTTGTTTCGTAATACACGTAGGCGCGAACATCACTTTTTACTTCACTATCTTCAACGACGTCGATCGACACCAGCGCGCGGTATCCTTTCTCACGAGTTTCAACCGCATCCACTTCCCCACCAATCCGCACAATACCTTCTGAAACAGCAACTCTCTCTGCCGTGTTTTCAAAAAACGAAGCGTAGTGATACCCACCAATACCAACAGCACCCACAAAAAAGAGCGCTATGCCCGCGCTCCGCTTTTTCACTATGATTGCAGAAATGGTGAGAATGAAAGAAACGATAACCAAAGATTCTGAAAAGATTTTATCAAGAAATGATGCGCACACGATCCCTGCCACAAACCCGATTGTCCCTGTCCAAAACAATTTCCCTCTTGTCGTCACGAACTCTTACTCCACTCTTTGATAAGGGCCGACTCTTCTTCTTCTGAAAATACTTTCTTGTACTGCGCACCTTTCACTCCAACAACACGCTTTTTGCATGCTTCCCATGAAGGGTCAGTATACATACGACCACCTACATGCGAGACATAGCTATACGCTTTCCCCTTCGAAGAACCTTTTGTAGTCTGTGACTTCGCAATCGTGTCTTTAAATATCACTTCAAAGTCGCGGTAGTCACCCGTAAAGAGGAGCATTTTTTCATTATCGGCAAAAGTGGTGGCGATGAGGTCGGCGCGGTCATTGCCGAAGTCGCCTGAGTGTCCAGCAACTTTTTTCCAGTGAATATCACGTGAAAGCTTCACAAGACGAAGACGCTGTACGAGTGGTTCCCACAAGTCGCGGTTCAATACTTCATCCCCTGTCTTCGTGCGCCAGCCGTTCTTTTCCCAGCCATAAATCCATTCGGTGATACCTTTTAAAACATAAGTGGAGTCGATGTACATATGAATGGGTGTTGTTCCTTTTGGATCGCGTTCATGGATGGTTTCAAGCGCGGCGATCGCTCCCCTCAATTCCATCCTGTTATTCGTCGTCAAATCTTCGCGACCGCCGCGCTCCACAACCTTCCCCGTATCAAAAAAAATAACCGCCCCAAACCCTCCTGGGCCAGGGTTCCCGCGCGACGCGCCATCGGTATACACCACTATCTCTTCCTTCGAATGCATGGCTACACTATATCACTGATTTTAAGGCGCAGCTCTTTGCGCCCCGCGAATTCAGAATCGTCAAATGAGGCGCAATAATTTAACATAAAAAATACCCGTATGTGTATACAGGTATTTTACATTTTTATTCGCTCGGAAATTTTACAAAAGCAAAGTTTTAAGAATCAAAAAGATCAAATTAGAGAAGTTATAGGAACTTGCGGAACAAAAACCAGACATCGCTGAAACCGAAGTTGTCCTGCCAAAGGAGGTCGGACGTGCGCTTGGCATCGTTCCAGCTGACATAGCACGCCTGCGGAAGGCCATCAAACGAACAGCCAGTCGTTTCAACAACACACATCGGATCTTCTTCGAGTTCGTAGTTGAGATTTGGACATTGTTCTCCTACCGCAAAGGATTCACGTGGAAGAGTTTTCTGAAGACCCTGCGTGAGTCCCCATTCAACAGCCTCTGAATAGCTTTGTCCATCTTGTAGCCAATTAACAAGCACAAACGTTTCAGCAATTTTTCCACACCGAACCGAAAGATAGCTGCCATCCACTTTGAGTACATTATGGGAGGCCTTTGTTTGAGGTCCGCCCGCCATTGCAGCTTCGTTGTGAGAGCGATCCCAATCCACCGCAAGGTTGAGGATATGGATGCGTGCACCCACTTTTTCAGCTTCAGCTTTGAGTGTTTCAATCCATGCGGTATCACCCATCAACGAATCAAGGAAACGATTCCTCTGCGCTTTATCGTTGAGGAATCGATCAAAGTTTTCACGAGGAATTCCTCCTTTGTGATTTCTGGCAAACTCGCCAAGTGCATTCAATTGCCTTCTGGTAATTGACTTAATACCGTGCTGTATCTTTTTTGGAGATTGCATAACGTGTATGTATTTTTTGCCAGCGGACTCCTCATAAAACACGAGGTCTATCATAGCCAGAAAATACCGAGGATTCAGTAGCTTGTGGCTGTGATAGAGACGCGGCGAATGTGAAAGAAGTACTCAAATACACTAACACACTTGTAGACACCAGTCAAGTTAGGGCATTTGTGTCTACTCTCTCTTTTATTGCACCTCCACAATTTTCAGCCGCAGCTCTTTGCGCCCCGCGAATTCAGAATCGTCAAATGAGGCGATGAGGTTCACCGCTTCGCCAGCGGTGAGCGGCTTTGTGAAGCTGTTTGATTTGGCAAAAAATGAAATTGCTTTGCGATCTACCCCTGAATCATCGGTGAATACCACTTCGAGGTGTTCTTTCGTCTTTCCGAATTGTCGCACCGTTTTTGGGATCACGTTTTTAAATCGAAACACTGGCTTTGCGTTGCCCACACCATACGGACAAAGGCTTGCGATCGCATCCGCATTTTCTCGATTCACATCAGCAAGCGAAAGATCAGCATCAGTTTCAATCTCTGAACGTTTTTCTGTTTCCACGCGAAGTGTCTCGTATGAAGCAGAAAGCGCGTCTTCGAGAAGATGGACGTGTGTGCGAAGCACGGTGAATCCGCCCGCGCCTTCGTGTCCGCCATGCACAAAGAAATGATCTTTCGCCGATTCCATGAGCGCCACGAGATTCACTGTGCCATCGCTTCGACACGAGCCACGTAAGTTTCCATCACCCCCTTCTCCCCACACAAACACCGGCCTGCCGTATTCTTCGCAGATCTTTCCTGCCACAAGACCAAGCACTCCCACATGCCAGGTGGGGTTTCCTATCACAATCACTTTCGGAAGCTCGCGCGATGAAAGTACTTTTTTTGTTTCTTTCATGATACTGGCCACGAGCGTCTTTCGTCGACCGTTTATTTCTTCAAGTTTAATAGCATGCGGATGTGAAAGAAGCGGCGATGTTTCGCGAAGCATGTCAAAAGCGATCTGAGGGTTCTCGAGGCGAGATGCGGCGTTGAGGCGAGGCGCAATGGTGAAGGTCACATCTTCTTCGGTCAGGCTCTCAGGAGAAATTCCTGCCAGAAATACCAATTTCTGAAGTCCTGGCCTTCGCGTCTTTCGCATCACTTTCATTCCAAAATGTGCGAGCGCGCGATTCTCACCAGTGAGAGAAACCATGTCGGCGAGCGTCGAGATTGCCGCCATATCCAAAAACCATTTCTCGTACCCAAGCGGAAGACCAAAGTTGTCTTCTTTCTTTTTGAGAATCGCACACGCGAGTTTGAATGCAACACCCGCTCCACACAGAATCGCTTCCGGATACTTCGAGCCCGCAAGGTGTGGGTTCACGATAGCAAAGGCACTCGGAAGAACCGGTGGTGGAAGATGGTGGTCAGTGATGATGACATCGATGCCGTATTCATTTGCTTTGGCAACCGGGTCCACAGCAGTCGTACCGAGGTCGACGGTGATGATGAGGTCGGTACCGTCATTTCGAAGTTTCTCAACGGCGCCTTCGTGAAGACCGTAGCCTTCGTCGTGGCGATGAGGAATATAGTATGAAACATTGTCGTATTTGATAGCGGAAAAAAGATCGTGAAGGATGACAGCGCCGGGGATTCCATCGGCGTCGTAGTCGCTGTAGACGACGATGCGCTGTTTATTTTCCATAGCAGAAAGGATGCGGTCGACGGCTTTTTCCATGTCGGGAAGAAGAAAGGGGTCGTGAAGGTCGCGCTCATACGAGGGGTTCAAAAAACGATCCCGTGCTTCTGAGTCGGTAACGCCGCGTTTTGAAAGGAGGATTTCGATGAGCTCGGGGGCGTTCATAGGAGATGATTGTAGCATATACGAAGGAGCGGCCCCGCCACAGGCCCATGATTTTGGGATTTTTCAAAAGCGCATATCTGTCAGTGCCACTCTCACTCTCCGAAACTGCGCAAATCATTGAAAAATCCCAAAATCATGGGCCTGTGGCGGGGCGTGGTATACTTTTCGCTATGGAAAACTGCATTTTCTGCAAGATAGTCTCAAAAGAAGTACCAAGTTACACCGTCTGGGAAAACGATGAATATCAGGCGTTTCTCACTATTTTCCCCAACACCGAAGGCTTCACGGTGGTCATTCCTAAAAAACATTACGGAAGCTATATTTTCGAGGCACCAGAAGAAATAATGAGCGGCCTCATGCGCGCATCAAAAGAAGTTGCCAAGAAAATAGAAAATGCATACCCTGCTGTCGGACGTGTGGGCGTCATGTTCGAAGGGTTCGGCGTAAACCACCTCCACGCAAAGCTCATGCCACTCCACGATACCAAAGAAGACACCTGGACTCAGCGCCTTGGAAAACCAAAAACATTCTTCACTACCTACGAAGGATACATGTCTTCACATGACGGAGAAAAAGCCGATGATGCGTGGCTGGCGGAAGTGGCGGAAAAGATAAAGAACGCATAGTGGCCTGAAAATAAAGAAAGCATTTTGGAAGCCGAGAGCTCAACCCTTTTCGCGCATGCGAAAAGGGCGCTTTAGCGTTCTCGAGGTTTCCAAAATGCTTTCTTTATTTTCAGGCCGCGTCGTTACTTCAGCACCTTTATCCCCGGCAAACTTCCGCTCGCCAAAAATTCCAAGGTTGCGCCGCCGCCAGTAGAAACGAAGGTAAACTTTTTCTCCATTTTCAGTTTCGAAATAACTTCCACCGTGTCTCCTCCACCGATGATCGTTTTTGCTTTTGTTTCCGCAAGGAGTTTCAAAAGCGCTTTCGTGCCTTTTGTATATTCACCTTTTCCAAGCGGACCGTTCCAAAGCACAAGCTTTGCCTTTTTGATCACATCTTTGAGGGCAGCAACAGAGTCGATCCCAATATCAACAATAGTGTCGTCGGCAAGAACATCCGCCACAGGAATTGTTCCTGATGTTCCATCGCTATTCGCAACAAGCACCGTTTGCGGAAGGATCAGCTTCTTGTGTTTCAAAAGAGGAAGAAGTGAAGGCGCATCTGCGTCGACGAGCGACTTCCCCACCGAAAGGCCTTTGTCTTTGAAAAAATTGTTCGCGAGCGCGCCGCCAATGAAAACTGTGTCCGCAACTTTAAGATACTTTTGAATGAGCGGAAGTTTCGTGTCGAACTTTGCGCCGCCGAGAATGAAAAGAAAGGGGTGTGCTGGAGCGATTGCAAGTGAGAGATGTTTGATCTCATCCATGAGCTGAAGACCTGCGTATCCTGGAAGGAATTTCGCAACACCCACAACCGACGCATGCTTTCGATGAGAGACCGAAAACGCATCGTTCACGTAGATATCGCCCATCGCAGCAAGCGCCTGAGAAAAGCCGATGTCGTTGCTCTCTTCCCCTGGCTCCGTGCGAAGGTTTTCAAGAAGGATCACAGACTTCGCAGGGAATGAACCGACTTCTTCGCGAGAAAGAACAGTCTTGGGCACGAATATAATTTCCGGAATATATTTCCTGAGAACTTTGGCCATAGGCAAGAGAGATTGCGACCCGTCTTTTCCTGCATGAGAAATGATAACAACGCGCGCTCCTTTTTTCTGAAGCGCTTTGATAGTGGGTACTGTTTTTTCTATACGAAACGTATCGCCAACTTTTTCGTTTTTGATAGGTACGTTGAAATCTGCGCGGAGGAGCGCTGTCTTTCCTTTGAGGTTTGGAATATCTTTGATGATTTTCATATTAGAGAGTGGTTGCCAGTGAGCGGATAAGGGCTGCGAACTTTTTTGGAGAAAGTGAGAGACGTCCAGGAAGGAGGCCTGTGACACCGCCCTCTTTTATGAAGGAAAGTCCGTTCTTTTCATCGACTGAACCACCGTAGATAACACGCACCGATTCGGCAGACTTTTTGTCGAACATATCGACAAGAGTACGGCGAATGAAAATACTCATTTCAAGCGATTCCTGAGGCGTTGCAGTGCGGGTTGCATCTTTCCCTATCGCCCAGACAGGTTCGTATGCGATAGCGATGTGTGAAAGTTTTGCTTTCGGAACATTCGCGAGGCCTTCTTCTATCTGCGCTGCAACAAACCGAAGATATGCGTGGTCGGCAGCGCGGTCTATTTCGCCAACACACAGAATGGGGCGAAGTCCGGCTTTGAGCGATTGGATAACTTTTTCATGTGTTTCTTGGTTTGAAACGCCGCGAGCGCGGGTTTCGGAATGACCGACGATGACGTACGAAGCGCCGACTGATGCGAGCTGTTTTGCTGAGTGCTCTCCGGTGTATGCGCCGCCGGTATGCGCGCCCGCATCTTGTGCAGCCAGGGCCACCTTAGGAGCGCTTTTCTTCACAGTGGAAATGAACGAAGCCGGCGGCGCGATCACCACCTCCACAGTCTTCTGCTTCGGCAATTCTTTCACTATAGATTTGAGCAATGCGACCGCTTCTTTTTCCGTCTCCGGATTTGATTTCCAATTCCCCACTACGAGTATTCGTGATTCCATGGGGAAAGTATAGCACGAGCTATTCCGTCTCTTTCCACGAATCGACAGCATATGTGCCCGATGGCCCGCTTGAGAAATTGGGATCAATGAGGCCGGTTTCGTAGGTCACATTGGTGGCGCCAGAAAGGCTGATTGTTTTGGCCATTGCCTCTTTGGCGCTTGCAGAACCTGAAAAGGTAAGAGTTCCGTTTGGCGCTACAAGAATAACAGCACCAGCCGCGCCCGAGATGTTGATCGCACTTGAAGAGGTGGAGTTTGAAAGAACCATGATGTAGCTTCCCGCGGAACCAGAACCGTTGATTGGTGAACTTCCTGCAATAGTCACCGTACCATCCACAATGATTGCATCACTTGATGATCCATAACTACTTGCAAGGCGCACGATACCCGCTCCTGAAACAGAAAGGTTTCCAGTGACATGCAGTGTACCGGTCACAGTGAGAACACCCGATCCGCTGACAGTAAGATTCCCATTTATTTTTTTCGGACCAAGATTTGCGGTGGCAACACCACTCAGCGAATAGTTGCCTGAATACGTACCACCAGTCAGTGCTGCGTCTTTCCAACTTTGTATATCTTCATCAGTAATGGGAAATGGCTGCGGCTCTGCGTCAGGTAGTGTAGTATTACATGCTTTGTTGTTCTGCGTGCCTGTTTGGCAATAGAGCGCTCCCGTCACATTCACTCCAAATGCGGTATGTGCCTGAGCAATCCCTGATACCGTACCAACACGGAATTGATTCCATTGTCCTCCACCCGTGATCGAGCCAGTTGGTCCGGCAGAAATGGCTGAACCGGTAATGTAAGAACTTGAATTTCCAGTAATAGGACCATTCGAATAGACGTTTCCAGTAATGCGAGTCGAGCCACTCATAGTGAGTCCTCCTGTTCCCACGTACACGCCGTAACTAAACGATATGCCATCCGCAGTCTGCACTGTCACCGATACGTTACGTTCTCTATCGCGAGCATCCCCCAGTGTTTCAATCTGCTTCACATTGTTACCAAGGTCGGTCAGTGTCGTTGTTGCTGTCTGTGTGCCAAGCACAAGCGTTTCTGTGCCCGAGACAGTCATCGCATTTTTCACGCGATAGAGCACATCTTCCACTCCTGACTCGGCCATGTAATAACTTCGGCGAGATTCGAGTGTGTCGCGCGCGATACCGTAGGATTTCAAAACAGGAGTGACGATGCCAACGACGATCGAGAGAGAAATAAAGAGGAAGAAGGTGAGAAAGAGGATCATGGCTTGGCCACCGTCGGTGCGGCGAAACCATGCGATAGCATGGTTTCGCCGCACCTCACCTCCATTTTTCAAAAAAGTATTCATACTAATATGACCCTCGCAAAACGACCGTATTATAAAATGTCCTCGTCACAATCACACCTTCCGTATTTCGAAACGTCACCGCAAACTTAATCGCGCTTCCATTGGTAGACGTCACCTGCGCAGCTTCAAAACTGGTAACCTCTATCGATGCAGGATTGAGATTCCCAGACAGCGTTCCATTTTCATAAAACTCAAGATTCGTCCCATTTTTTCGAATACGCACCGTACGCGCATTGCCGACTGAGTCTTCACCGGAAAGGTATATATCAGAAGTAGATGCATGAAACACACTATTCCCATCGATCGCCTGAGACCCTCTGATTTCGCGACCAAGGCGTTCCATCACGACATGCGATGCATCAAGAATGTCGCGATTCCCTTCCACTTGTGTGTACGATTTCATGATCGTAATCATCGTCTGCGTAAACGCGAGCGAAAGCACCGCGAACAGCGCGATGTACACCACCGTTTCGATGATCGTATATCCTCGTGATGTGCGCACTCCTTTCTTCATATTATTCAAAAATATTTGCTATATAAAATTCCATCGACTCACTGCGCGCACCCGAAACGCTGTTCCAAGAAACCGTTACCGTCGCACGTTTTGTATTCAGATCATTGGTACCGGTAGCCGCAATATCTGAATTCCCATCACGAGACACATTCGCAAAAACAATCGTGCGAGTGAAGATACCAATAGCACCAGGGTTTGTTGTAGAAAGCGTCCACTGTGTCCCATTGAAATTCAAGTAGTACGTCGTACCCGCAGTGAGGCCACTGATAGAGCTCCACGCACCGTCGCGAATGAGCTTCACCGACTCCGCTCCTTCTTCAAGAAGAAACGCTGCCTGTACACGCTCCACAGATTCGATAGAAATATCAACAGCGCGGCTGGTCGAAAGCACGAGCGCGATCAGCGCCACAGAAACAATCGTGGACGCAATAAGGATTTCCACCGTTGCAAACCCTCGTTTTTTTGTAAAAAAATGTATGCGCATCTTAGTTGCTATCCACGCTTCCCAGTTTTGAAATAGTAATGGTTTTAGTCACCGTCGGAGAGGAAAGGCTCAGCGTAATTGTACCATAGTGATCTGTCTCACCAGTGAGACGGTTGAAGATCACGTTGGCACCGGAACCGGCGAGGCTCCAGGAAGCGGTGATACCGGCGGGATAATACATCGTGCGGTTACTCGCGGCAGCGGCATTGTAGGATGCTCCTGAAAAGAGAACTGCGCGGTCGGTTTCAAGATGCACACCGTACTGAAGAGAGTCACGAGACGAAAGAGTGAGACTTCGCGACTCCTGAATGAACGCCGCTAGATCTTCCACTCCCCCACGAAGCGCCTGAGCTCGGCGGAAATTAGAAAGCGGATACGCAACGACCGCCGCAATAACACCAATAATGGCAACACCGATAATTATTTCAAATAAGGTAAATCCTTTTTTCATACTAAATAGCATCGAGAAGCGAATACATAGGAGTAATCATCGCCAGCGCAAAGAAGCCCACCGCCGCACCGATCACTATCATAAGCAGTGGCTCAATGATCGTCGAAAGGCTTTTTGTTTTTGTATCAACTTCTTCTTCATAGAACTCTGCAATTGAAAGCAGCATATCCGAAAGCTTTCCCGTCTCCTCACCAACAGACATCATTTCTCCCACCATCACCGGAAAAAGCTTCGGGTGCGCACGAAAGGATTCCGACATCGGCCGACCTTTCTGTACGGCAGCTTCTGTCTCTTCAAGGACGCGCTTGTAGTGCACATTCTGTACCACATCACGTGTGATAGTAATCGCTTTTGTAATATCCACTCCGGCTGCAAGAAGAGAAGAAAGTGTACGTGCAGTACGTGCAGCATTAATCTCACGCACAAGCTCACCAAGAAGTGGCATTTTTGTATAAAAAAGATCAAGCGCATCATGCACTACCGTTATGCGAGTCAGAGCATAGATCCCAAACACCGCACCACCAAGACCACCAAGCACCGCCAGTGTGTGGTTTGCAAAAAGATCACTGATCGAAATAATAAGTTGTGTTGTCGCCGGAAGATCCACACCAAGATCAATAAACGTTTTTGTAATAGTCGGCACGACGAAAATAAACATCAAAATAGCTATCAAAACAATAGCGCACAAAATGATGAGCGGATACATAAGCGCACTTTTTATTTTCTTGTTGAGCGTATAGGTGCGCTCGAGGTTCTGCCCTATCTCTGTGAGCGCCATAGGAACACTTCCCGACTCTTCACCCGCACGCACCATTGAAACAAACAGTGTTGAAAATACTTTCGGAAACTTCGCCATCGCTGCAGAAAGCGGTGTTCCTGCCGCAATATCCACAAATAGAGCGTGAAGAACATTCTGAAATGCTTTATTTTTTGTTTGCTTTTCAAGCACTTCAAGCGCACGAGAAAGCGAAAGCCCCGCTTTCAACATACCAGCCAAATTACGAGTGAAGAGAATCTTTTCCTGGAGTTTAATCTTGGTTAGATACTTCGCGAAGAATTCATCTACCGTCATAGCCTTAGTGCTCTCACGCGTAGCGATGGGAATAAGTCCCTGTTCACGGATCATCTTCGCTGCAGCAAAACGGTCGGGAGCCTCGAGCACTCCCTCTTTCTTTTCACCCGTATTGGTTTGTGCCACGTACGAATACTTCATTTCTCCCAAAAGTATAACACGAAGAACTTTAGAATTTCTTTAGAACTTTTTGAAAAACAAAAAAGACCTGAGTACTCAGATCTTTTCTCTACTTCCTATACACACCCCTATTCCGAAACCACTCGCAGTATTTCTTCTGTCGTCGTCACGCCCATCACGGCAAAATAGATACCGTCTTCGATCATCGTCATCATTCCCTCTTCTTTTGCTTGCTTTTCAATCTCGTATTCAGAACCACCACGAAGAATAATTTCTTTGATAGCCGGAGATACGCGAAGCGCTTCGTGGATTCCCACGCGGCCACGGTATCCTGTCTCACACTCAGCGCTCGGTTTTGCGCGGTAAAAAGGGATCGTTTCCCATGTAGCATTCGGTGGCACAGCGTTTTCTTTTTTCAGAAGCTCGAGCATCCGGTCAAGATCCACCACGCGGCCAATAGCAGCACGTTCTCCTGCCGAAAGAAAATACTTCTCTTTGTCACCACAGAGTTTTCGCACAAGACGCTGCGCGATCACCACTTTCAGTGTGGAAATGATCAGAAATGGTTCCACTCCCATGTCGATAAGGCGCGGAATAGCCCCGGCGGCGGAGTTGGTGTGGACTGTGGAGAGTACAAGGTGTCCGGTGAGCGACGCATTGATGCCAAGTGATGCTGTTTCTCCGTCACGAATCTCTCCCACCATCACGATATCAGGGTCCTGACGAAGAAGCGAACGAAGACCGTTGGCAAATGTCATGCCTATCTCTGGCTTCACCTGCGTCTGGTTGATGCGCGGCATTTGGTATTCGATAGGATCTTCCACGGTAGAAATGTTCACTTCGGGCGTATTGAGAAGGTCGAGCATAGTGTAGAGTGTCGTTGTTTTTCCACTTCCTGTGGGGCCAGCCGCAAGAAGCATCCCCGCGCGCTGTTTCATTCCTTCATGGATCCGTTCGAGCGCTTCTCCATGAAAACCAAGCCCTTCAAGGGTAAACCCTTTTGCATTTTCACGAAGGATACGGATCACGATCTTTTCACCAAAGTAGGTCGGAAGTGTGGACACACGAAATGAAACCCGTTCTTCATCAGAAACGATCTTGAATCGGCCGTCCTGCGGCAAACGTTTTTCATCAAGCTTAAGATTCGAAAGCACTTTAATACGTGCCGTAATACCAGGCGCAGAATCTTTGGGAAGCGTCATCGCATCATGAAGGATACCGTCGATACGATATCGCACAACGAGTGATTCTTCTCCTGGCTCAATATGAATATCAGACGAACCTTGGAGAATAGCGTGGGAGATAAGCGAATCCACGATCTTCACGATCGGCAAATCTTCTGCCATCTCTTTCAATTTCTCTTCGCCAACATCTTCGCCTGCTTCTTCGGCAATGGTACGAAGTGATGCACTTTCTTTCTTGATAATCGCGTCAAAGTCTGCCTTCAGACTTTTCTTGTACAGCGTAAGTGCTGTTTTGATAGATTCACTGTCGGTGAGGCGTGGCAATATCTTGAGACCACTTTTTTTCTTAATGAAGTCGATGGCCTGAAGGTCGCCCGCGTCGAGCATCGCCACTTCAAGACCGGCTGCTGTTTTTCGGAATGCAACGATATTGTGTTTTCGAGCGATGGGTTCAGGAATGAGAGAAAGAACAGACGATTCTATTTTTTCGCTTGTAAGTGAAACGTATGGAATACCAAGCACGTAGGCTTCCACACGATGCAAATCGCCTTCTTTTATTTTTCCACTTGAAAGGATAACGTCGTGCAGACTCACGCCAGTTTCGTCTGCTTTTTTTTCAGCCGCATCGTATTCGGCGGCACTCATAAGTCCCGTTTCAAGAATAAATTTTCTAAATTGTCCTGGTTCAATGTGCATATGCTACATCTATTGTATCACGCACAAAACAAAAACCCCGAATGGGGTTTTTGTTTTGTGCGAATTAATTACGACTTAATCACAGAAGCCGTTATCATCGTTCACAGGACCAAGGATATCGTGTGCAGCAAAGATATCAGTTGCTGTCTCACCCACAGAGTCGGTTACAACAACTTTCCAGAACTTAGAATCGAGCTCACTGTTAAGGTAGTAGTTATCCACGGTCACGTATCTTATTGGTGATGTAGTAGGACCAGGCATTACTGTCCATCCAGTTGAAGCAGGTGCTGGGTTAGTCGTAATAACATTTTCTTTTATTTTTTCAGACCACTGGTATGTGAATGGTGGGACACCTCCGATTATCGGAGCAACACTATTATTAACATCAAGTTGGATCGTTACTTCACTTGGACCACCCTGTTCAACACACGTTGGTTGGATAGTCGATGTTGTCCAGACACCAACAACTGCATTGTTAGGATTGTAATCATTAACACTGAGGAAGTATGGGTTCACTTCGGTCCAACGGTGCGCAATAGTAACGTCAAGCGGAATATTTCCACCTCCGTTACCACCTCCACCTCCACCGCCATAACAGTCACCCACATCAAACGGCTGATCAGGAGCAGGTTCAAGATATCGACACACCCCAGTGATAGAGTCTACGCCACCTGTATTAAGATTCAACTTTGCAAGATACGAACCAAGGGGACAACCGTCGTCCATTCGGTCTGAGGTAAGTGAGCAGGTATTACCGTATCCAATGTTGGTGTTACCACGAAGTTCGAGAGTAAAGTCAGCGGTATCTTCTGGGTCTCCGTTGTCACCCACCTGAAGTGAGCCTGTAGTAGTACTGCCCACAACAACGAGGTCATTAGGATTGGAAGCAGTAAGAAGAGTGTTGCTTCCAAGAATCAAATTCTGCGACATACTTCCTCGGCCAGTCACCTGAAATGTGACCGGCTGTGTTGGAATCGTCATCTTTGGACCAACAGTTACGTTTCCAAAGAGGCCTGTGTTACCAAATACCGCGAGAGGACCGTATGATTTGATACCGTCTTCCGCTGTAGTGTAGGCTGTCGAAGACATACCTACTTGGAAACCGTACGGTGCAGCTGGAGCTGGATCAAGACCACCAACCGAAAGCTTCCCGTTTTTTGACTGGTCACCAAGCGTTGTCAAAATGTTCGCTGGGTTATTTTCTGTCGGGTTACCTGTAGGACCCTGCCATACTGCAGATGCGTAATTTGCAGCAAGACCGATGACGACTGTAAGGAATATCGCCATCACATTTCGCACAGACTGGGGAGAAAAATATTTTTTCATAATATATATTATAACTTATAACTTAGTAATTAAAACTCTTCGATAATCGGTTTACCTCCAATGCCGTTGTAGATGCAGGCGTCTCCTTCAGTGTTGTTGTAGTTAATCGCTGCAGGATCCTCACAACCACTACCTGGACCAAAGACACATGGAAGGAGATGTGGTGCTCCTGGACTACCTGGTCCATTAATTGCATCAGGGTCAAGACAGTAGACATCGGAGTTACAGCTTGGATTGTTCGAGTCGAGAATGGTTATGACAACCTCGTTACTCTGTTGGCCATCACATGTCACTGAGTACGTATGTTGACCGACAGTTGAAGGGTTTACTTGAACAGAACCGCCTGTACCAGGGAGGTCGAGAGTGGCATCCCATGATGCAGTACAAACACTACCGACACCACCGTCGTATTGATATGAAAGATTGACCGGCTCAAGTGCGTTTTTACACATGAGATCGGCATCACTTGAGAGAACAGGTGCATCATTATCTGAACAAGAAGGATCACTATCTGGAAGGAGTGTTACAAGAGCTGAGTTACTGGTTACTCCGTTACAGGTTACTGAGTAGAAATTGTCGCCAATATCATCTGGAATAACACCAACAGTGACTGTACCCGGTGTTGAGTATGTTTCTGTACTCCAGTTGGTGGTACATGTCATAGCATTACCAACCTGCCATGAGATAGGCACTTCGTATTCCTCGCCTTCACACATAGTTGCTCCACCTGTTACCTCAGGACATGCTCCACCACCTGAAATAGTGACAACAACGGTGTTACTTTGCACACCATCGCAGGTCACATAGTAACTTCCCGGAGAACTGATCTCAATAAATCCATCAGGAGGAAGATTGGTTGCTCCCCATGAACCGTTACACGAAAGGGCATTTGTAGAATCCCAGGTGAGTGTTGCTTGGTTAGCTGCGCAGATTTCGATAGCACCAGCATTTGGCATAAGTGTTACTGTCACAGCACCTGGGGTTGTACCCATAAACTGAACCCATCCTGCAACCTGGTTCCAGCCGTATCCTCCGATAAGATTGCCAGTGAAAGTGACTCCATAGTTGGATGAACCGGCTGCATCTTGCACACCAACGACTCCAAAGTCGTGGTCATTGTTGTTGTCGAGACTAATGTAGCCGCCCACCTGTGGGTCAAAACCACAGTTTTGACCGTTATTACCATTACAAAACGGAGTTGGGGCGAAAAAGTTTGTTATTTTTGCAAAACCACGGACTTCTGCACCATATTTGTAGGCATTACATGGCTGATTGGGCATAAAAGTAGTAGCTCCTGCTGGGCAACCGCCGTTGAACTGGATCCATCCCCAGTTGTCGCTCCATGCGTAGCCGGTGATATTTCCTGCAGCATCAAGATTGAGGCCATAGTTTGAAACGCCGCAGATGTTGGTCTGACCAGCGCCACCAGTAAGACAGTTGAGGCTGATCCATCCGATTTCATCAGCCCAGGCATATCCGTCGACAGCGCCAGGAGATTGAGCTCCCACTTTGGCGCTCCCCATACCAAGAGCAAATACCATGGCCACTGCGAGGCAGAAGATCCCGAGATATTTTTTATAGAGTGTATTCATAGGTTATTGAGCAAGATCGTTAAGTGCCGCGTCCATTGCTTGAATTCTCTCTTGCAAAACAGCAGGATCTTCTTTCACGGGAGCTGGTTGTTTTTCTTTGAGAGCGTCGAGTTTCTTTTCAGCAGCATCGATGTCAAAGAGTTCATTCTCGGTCTGACCAAGCTCTTGTGCTGCTTCGTTCTGAAGCTCGACAGCCGCTTTCGCGTTTTTCTTTGCGTCGATCGCTTTCTTGATGAAGACTGCAGCAATAACAACGACAACGATCACCAGAACAGTGACGGCAATTTTCTTGTTAGGATTATGCTCGACCGCTTCGCCAGACATACCACCTGGCATTTTTTTGTTCGTAGGTTCCATTGCTCACAATTATCTCACACTATCTTCATATGTAAAACAAAAGTTGGATGCTTTCTGTGGATTACAAAAAAGGTAAGGCCCCAAACCACACACAGCGCTTTGGGTGAGAGCTGATCCCAAATGCATGGGCGACGCAACAAACAGCTGCACCTCTCTACCCAAAGCGCTGTGTGTGGTTTGGGGCCGAAGTGGGACACGTTTTGACTTTTTTCCTTCTTTTTTGTACTCTATATATGTCAGTCGGTGCGAAAGCCCGGCTTTTTTACTAAAAAATGCAATAGCGAGTTAATTATGCTTGACATGAAAGCATTCAATGCCGCTCTCGATGAACTCGAAAGCGAGCGAAAGGTCTCAAAAGAAAAAATAATGGACGCGATCGAGCAGGCGCTGGCCGCAGCCTACAAGAAGGATTACGGAAAGCGCGGCCAGATCGTGCGCTGCCAGTTCAACCCCGAATCCGGCGAAGCCGAGTTTTCACAGGTAAAAATCGTCGTTGACGACTCAACGGTGCGTATTCTTGGCGAAGACGAAGACGATATCCCCGAAGAAGGCGATGAACGCGTACGCTATAACCCCGAACACCATATTCTCCTTGAAGATGCCAAGATCATCAAAGGCGATGCCAAGATCGAAGATGAGATCATCTTCCCTCTTGAAACAAAAGAAGATTTCGGACGCATCGCAGCCCAAACAGCCAAACAAGTTATCATCCAAAAAATCCGCGAAGCAGAACGCACATCCATCATCGATGAATATGGCGCACGTGAAGGCGAGATCGTGTCAGGTCTCGTTCAGAAATTCGAACGCGGCATGCTCTACCTCGACCTTGGACGCACGGTGGGTGTTATCCCCTACGAAGAACAGATCCCCGGCGAACGCTGGAATCGTGGCGATCGCGTAAAAGCGTATCTCTTCGCTGTCGACGAATCTCCTCGCGGCGTCACGCTTCGCCTTTCTCGCACTCATCCAAAATTCATCGAAAGTCTTTTTGCGATGGAAGCGCCTGAAGTGGCAAGTGGCACAGTCGTTCTTAAATCAATTGCCCGTGAAGCAGGCTCACGCTCAAAGATCGCCGTACATTCAGAAGACGAACATGTTGATCCCGTAGGTTCATGTGTCGGCCAGAAAGGTATCCGCGTCACAACAGTAATGAGCGAACTGGGTAATGAAAAAATTGACATCATTCCATGGTCTGAAGACCCAGCAGCATTCGTCGCAAGTTCACTCTCACCTGCTCGCGTACTCAACATCGATATCGATGACCGCGAACACAAGGCACATGTAGAAGTTGCCGACGAACAGCTTTCTCTCGCGATCGGTAAAGGTGGCCAGAACGTTCGCCTTGCTGCAAAACTCACTGGATGGAAAATCGACATCAAAGGCGTGAAGAGTGATGAAATCACTTCAAGCGACGGCGAAACCATCGAAACATTTGGTGGCGAAGAAGATGCAGCTGATGATCTTGAAGAAGAAACAACAACAGATACAGTTGAAGCAACCGATGATACAATAGCAGAAGAAGCGCCTTCAGAAGAAAAAGCTGAAGACGAAGAAGCTACAAGCTAATATTTATTTGTATGGCAAATATCAAACCAACAAAAGTAATACCAAATCTTCTTCATGTCCTTCCAACATTCGCCGACGAAGAAAAGAATGTTTTGAACGGACTTGTTGAGATCAATGCTGGAAGCATCAATAAGTATGAATTCGTAAAGGAAACAGGGCACTTGAAACTTGACCGCGTAGGATACAGCTCTCTTACATATCCTGTTGCGTATGGTGCCCTCCCACAAACATTCGACCAAGATGGAGATCTCCTTGATTTTATTATCGCGAACGTGACCGAACCACTTGTTCCAGGAACACACGCTGAGGTACGCGTTATAGGAATCATGAAATTCGAAGACGGTGGTGAGCGCGACGACAAAATCATCACCGTTCTTGCTGACGACAAGCGCATGGATCACATCACTTCGTATGAAGATCTTGGTGAACACTGGAAGAAAATTACGGAACACTATTTCGAACACTACAAAGATCTCAAGAAGCCTGGTACCTGCAAGCCACTTGGATTTTTTGGAATCGATGTAGCACTTGAAATCATCAAAGAATGCCAAGAGCGGTACAAAACTGATTACGCTCCAAAATTTGAAGAGTAGTACTCCCGAAAAAAACACCGCACGTGCGGTGTTTTTTTATTGTATGATTTTTGGGCGATACTGGATAGCTTCAAGAATATGCGGAATCTCTACATTCTCACTTCCTGAAATATCGGCGATAGTACGAGCCAGTTTCTGAGTGCGATGATACGCACGAGCAGAAAGACCGAGACGTTCGGCGCTGTCGGCAAGGACAGTGCGCACATCTTCGGCGAGCGGAACATAGCGGGCGATTTCGCGAGCGTTCATGGCACCATTGGTGGTGAGAGTGCGTTCGTTGTTTTTGAAGCGATCGTGCTGGATCTGCCGCGCGCGCAGAATGCGCGCGCGGATCGTAGCCGATGATTCCCCTTCTGCTATACCATCGAGTGCTTTGTAATCGACAGGCAAAACGGAAAGTGCGATATCGATGCGGTCGAGAATCGGTCCCGAAAGCCGGCGCTTGTAGCGAGCAAGGTCAGCCGGCCCACACTGGCAACTTTTTCCTTTTATTCCCGCATTGCCGCACGGGCATGGATTCATCGCCGCAATGAGAGAGAAACTCGAAGGAAATTGCGCGGTTCCTTTCGCACGAGAAATAGTCACGATCCTGTCTTCGAGCGGCTGGCGAAGCGACTCCACAACACGCCTGTCGAACTCAGGGAATTCGTCCAAGAAAAGCACCCCGTGATGCGCAAGCGTGACTTCTCCTGGCTTCGGAGTAGAGCCACCACCGATGACTGAAACATATGAAGCGGTGTGATGCGGTGAGCGAAACGGCGGTAATGTGACAATATCTTTTTCAAGAACTCCAGCGATGGAATGAATGCCGGTAACTTCGAGCGCTTCGTCGAGAGTGAGCGCGGGCAGGATGCTTGCGTAGGCGCGGGCCAGCATGGTCTTTCCAGTACCAGGCGGGCCAGACATGAGCACATTGTGTCCGCCGGCTGCGGCTATCTCGAGCCCGCGCTTCACGGCTTCCTGCCCGCGGATGTCCTGCATGTCGGTAGAATGCGGCGGATTGTCTTCAACAATATCCGTCTTTTCTTGGAGCGCGATGCGTCTTCCTTTTTGGATAGGAAGCGGAGCAATGTGAGCGATTATTTCTTCAAGCGTGCTCGCTCCGTAAATAGCAATGCCATCTATCAGCGCCGCCTCGCGTGCATTTTCTTTTGGAAGAAATACTTCTTTGATTCCCCTTCTCTTCGCTTCTCGTACCAGTGCAAGTGTGCCTTTGATAGGACGAAGATCTCCGCTGAGTGACAGCTCGCCAAGAAAGAGTTTCTCTTCTGGATCAAAAGAAATAGCATCGGTAGCCTCTAGGTATGCGAGTGCCACGGCAACATCGAAGAACGAACCTTCTTTGCGAAGATCAGCCGGCGAAAGTGAAACCACGATTTTCACGTTCTTTGACTTCGGCGACTCGTACCCCGAATGCTTGAGCGCCGAAGAAACGCGGTCGCGGGATTCTTCCACCGCTTTGTCTGCAAGGCCGACTATTGAAAATGAATGAAGACCGCGCGAGACGTCTACTTCTACGGTGATTATTTCGCCACGAAGAAGATGCGGCTGCGCAGTGTATACACGAGCAACTGTTTCCATAGGTATAACATGAGAACGGCCGCGCTAGCGCGGCCGTTCTATTAGACTGCATTCATGCACGCCATACATGTGCGTGCTGCCGGGTTGGCCTCAAGGCGATCTTCTTCGATAGCATTTCCACATTTCTCACACGTACCAAATGTACCGTCTTCGATCTTCGCAAGAGCATTATCGATATCACCAAGGCGAGTCTCGAGAACTCTCACCTTTGCGCTTCGCTCTTCAAAATCTTCAAACTTATCGGCAAGGTCATTTTCATCACTTTCCGTCTCCTCACCACTTTCATTCACCGGCTGAGCCTCAAAATCCCCTGTCATAGGGTCCATGATAGCGAGCGGACCGAGCTCTTCGAGTAATGTTTCGCGCTCTGTCTTGAGAGCGGCTTTGTAGCTTTCTGTATTCATGACTGTATCGTATCACGAGACCTATCAATTTTCTATGAAGAGAAAGTAGAAGAAAGCTGGAGCATAGCTGCCACAGAATGCCGAGCCCTGAGCAGGTGCTTTTCAAGACCCTTGCGCAAGCGCGACGGCGCGAGCAGAGCAATTTTTCAGCAGAAAAATATGCGTGGTCTTGAAAAGCACCTGCTCAGGGCTCGGCGCGACACCACGCATATTGTATGTTTATATCTTTCCCCCTCTTCCTGCTGTTTCAGCCTGAGCCAAATCATCTTTTGCCTTTTTGATAGCAAGAATCTGCGACGGATCAGACGTCACAATCTGCTCTTCCGTATACGAAGCCACAACCTTGATCGCCACGTGTTTAAGACCCGCAAAGAAGATTCCTTCACCAACACCCGATTCAAGAAGCAAATATTTCTCTTCATCCGTAAGATGGAACACTTCCTGAAGTTTGTCGATCGAAGACGGAGACTGTTTCAAAAGAAGCTGCATCGAAGAGTTCGTCACAATAGCAACACCATACTGACTCTTCAAAAAGTCGTCGATGTTTTGTGTGATAGTCGCAAGACCAAGGAAGTATTTACGTCCACGCTTCGCAATACCGAAAAGGAAGGAAGCCGTGTCGTCTGACTTCATCATGATCCACGCTTCGTCCACCACGAGCAATCTTTTTTTCAAATTCTTTCGAACCGCATTCCAAATGTGGTGCGTCACGATATACATCGCCACTGGTTTGAGTTCGTCTTCCATATCACGGATCGAGAACACAACCATTTTGCGGTTAATATCCACGTTTGTTGGTTGGTTGAGGAATGTCGCCCATGAACCTTTCGTATATTTCGAAAGACGCTGGATCACCGAGTCGCTCCCGACCATTCCCGCAAGTACCATTTCAAAGTCGGAAAGAAGCGGTGGCTCGATCTGACTGAAGTCGGATTCAGGAGTGATATCTTTGAGCGCGTATGTTTCAGAAATAGCGCGATCCACTATCGAATCTTCTTCAGGCGTCAGACCTCCGAGCATGATACGGAAAAGACCAACAAGACTGATGATCTGCGAACGAAGCACATCGGCAGCTGTTTCATCTTCACGCGCCACAGGAAGATCGAACGGATTGATGTGGTGGTCAGACGAAAGCGAAATATTGAAGTAACGTCCACCCACGGCTTCGGCAAGATATTCATATTCACGTTCTGGGTCGATGACGATGACTTCCGTATCGAACATCAGCGTGCGAAGAATTTCGAGTTTGATAGCAAACGACTTACCCGAACCAGACGTCGCGATAGTGACCGAGTTGTAGTTTTCAAGAGAGAAACGATCGAATAGCACAAGTGAAGAGTTGTGACGGTTGATACCGTAGAGAATTCCCTTGTCGGACGTGAGGTCGAAGGAAACGAATGGAAAAACGCTGGCAAGCGGCTCGGAGTTGAGTTTCTGAGTGACATTCAAAAGATCATCGTTGACCGGAAGCACACTCTTGAACCCTTCTTCTTGTTGAAAGAGTGCTGGCTTGATGTACACAAGCTTTGATTCAAGAATAGATTTGATTTCGTTTTCAGTTTTAAACAATTCTGTTTCGTTGTCAGCGTAGATCGTAATGTAGAGTCCAACTTCAAACATTTTCTGTTCAGCTTGCTGAAGTGAGTCGCGAAGAGATTCGAGGTCACGAAACGCGGTGTCGAGCATCGGGTCACGCACCAAACCTTTGGCTTCGCGTGAATTGATCTGACTTTGCACTTCGGCCACTTTCTTCTGGAATTCACGAAGAATTACGGTGGTTTCTATCGGATGAACAAAAATAGAAATATCAAAAATCTTGTCGAGGTTGATGATGGGTGCAAACCAACTGTCGGAAAGAAAACGAGGGTATGAAATAACAAAAAAGGTACGAGCGATCTTGTCGCCAAGGTTGAGAGATTTGGAATCGATTTTGAGCGCAGACGGCGCAATGATATCTTTGAACTCAAGCGTAGCAGCTTCGTAGATCTCGCTTGGGAGTACAGGAAGAACGTTAGTTGATTTTTTATCAACCGCGTTCTTTTTTCCAAAGAGTGAATCAAAAATTCCCATAATTACATTTCTAGTTTAATAGAGCCAGTCGTCTCCCCTGGATTGAATGTCTTGTAAAGAAGTTCGATCACTTCTTCTGTGCCAAGCTGTACCGTACGCACACCCACACGATTGAGCCCACCAACAACCACACCGACACGCTGTTCGAGCTGGGTTCTTTTTTCTTCAAACGCAGCAATATCGTCTTTTTTGGCATCACCCGTAGAGTTTCCGCCAAAAAATGTTTTGGTGAGAGATCCTTGTTTTGAAAGGGCTGCGGCCGCATATGGAACCACAACATAAAATTGTTTTTTCATGATAGCCACCGCTTCGGTGAAATTGCGTATGAATTCGATGTACTCTTTGGTCTGAATCTTGATAAGCGGCTCGGTTTGCTCTTTCATGCGGCCTTCAAGAAGGAGAAGGTACGGGCGAATATCAAGACGGCGGGACTGCACGACGATCTGCACAGAAAAGTCGAGAGAATTGAGAAATGTTTGAAATGACTGAAGTGTTGCCATTTGTTCGTCGTAACTTTTGAGCGAGATGTTGACTGACGATGCGAGAAGCACAGCGCGAAGAGAACCGTCTTTCAAGACAAGAATGCCATCTCGGACTTCTTTCACTGGTACAAAATCTTGGGTTCCTCGAGCGTTTACTGCCATAGATACTTATACTCTATCACGATTTTGCATTCCGCCCGCGTTTTGTTGTGTATTTTTCTCAAGATCAAGAACGTCGAGACTCCACGAAAGGTCTCTGAGTTTTGAATTTGATACTTTGGGAACACTGCTCCCGAGAAGACCGCCTGTCGGGTCAGCAGAAGGAGATGATGTATTTTTTTTCTCTGGTACTGGCTTTTTCCACACATAGAGCTTGGATTGAAAGGCGTAATTGAACCACGCTTCCATGGCAAAAATAAAAGGACGGCCATTTATTTTCACAAAGGTAAGTGCACCAGCAAGAGAAAGTGTCGGAATGATGAGCAGGATAGCTATAAAAAATGGAAGTGCTCTGTAAAAAACATACGAAAGACCGAGGCCACCAAGCATATAGATGAATTGCTTCCACGAAAATGGACCGACGATCTTGTCTTCCACTTCGATAAACTGTGGCACTTGGAACTGCATGGATCTATTGTACACCATGATATAAAAAATCACCGAGCGAATCGGTGATTTTTTATATTTATTGAATGGGTTCGCGGTACGGGTCACTTCCTGAAACAGAAGGAGGGATTGGTTTCATAGAAGGGACACTGTAGTTGGATGTTTGCGCGGGAGCCCCCGATGCCGCGCCAAGTTTAGCGCTGACGATACTAGAAGCAGGAGCTTGAGGAGCTTTGGGAAGGTTGGCGCTCATGCTTGGACTCATGGGAACAGGAATGTCGACAATGCCAGGAGGAAGAGGAGCTCGCACGGGTGCTGGTGTGGCCGGCGCCGGAGCAACTGGTGCGGGCGCGCTCGAAACAGGAGACACCGGCGCCGGCCGTACTCCCGCCTGCGCCCGAATCTGATTCAAACTAATAGAGCTACTCTTCGGTGGATTGGTGATACCGTCCGCCATTTCACGTTCAAGTAATTTCGCATTCTCATCGCGCGGAGCAGCCGCTTCTTCCACCACTTCGATTCCACTTCTCTCTAGCACTTCAGTCTCATTCTTTGCAAGAAATTGATTCGCTGTCTGTACAGGCGCTGTATATGGAGCCACCGATGGCACTGCTGCTGGACGCTTCAACGCTTCTTCAGCCGCACCCCTTTCTTCAGGATACAGTTCCATAAGCTTCGTGCGAATCGGACGGAAAATCTGGTCATTGATTTCAGAAACCACCGACTCCAGTGTAGAATCCGGCACACCAAGCTGTTCGCGAAGATCGTCTTTGTATTCAGCGGTGGGGGTCATGCCGATAAGAACCATAGTGGTTTCAACTTCAAGTTTTCCGAGAATATCGTATGTGAGTTTATATTTCTTTGCGATTTCGAAAAGCTTCATTTGATAGTCAGATGAAGTAATGACCTGTTTGAGCTCAGGCGAAAGAAGCTCAAACCGGCCTTGAAGTTCTGTTTCGATCTCAGAAAAGTTATTATCCTGAGCAGCATTGTTTGTTGTATCTTTATCCATAGTATTTCACCTATTCTACTATTAATTACTAATGATGCCCACCTCCCCCGTGATCATCGTGACCTCCTCCATGGCCGTGGTCGTCATGGCCACCTCCATGATCACCTCCCGAACCGCCAAGCTTGCTGAAGAAAGTAAAGAATTTACTTGCCGGACCTTTATATAAATCTTTTGGTGGATGCGCAGCGTGTTTATCTTTACCAGTTGCCATATTGTTATGAATGGCATCATTAACCGCTTCAAGATTAAGGTTTACTTTACTGAGCCATCCTGACAAACTTCCCGTAACCGCTCCACCAATAACAGCACCCAAACCTGCTCCAAGACCTCCCGTAAAAGCTCCCCCAACAATTCCTCCTAATACGGCACCACCAGGAGCACCACGCCGCATTTCTCTCCAGAAACTTCGTGCCGCAGTACGACCATTCTGACGAGCCGCAGCCTCGTTGAAATGACCAAATTCAGTAATGTTTCCAAGCGCATCTCTCTTTTCCTCAGTTAGATTACCAGCAGCCGCTCGTTTTTGCTGTCCAAGGAGATACTCTCTCGCACGCGCTTTTTTGTTGGTTTCAAGAGCTTTTTCAAGATCTTTCAAACTCATACTTTCAGTTTTCTTTCTTTTTTCTTTGACATCATCTTCAGTAACAAGAGACCCGTCTGCTTTTTTACTTTTACCGATATCGTTTTTCTCCCATACATGAGGCTGACCATTTGCGTCAACTTCACCGTTTTTGACTGTTCTCAATTGAGCTTTTGCATCGCCAAGCGCTGTCTGGGCAGCATTTATTTTAACCTGATCACCTGTACCCTTTGCAGTTTCAAGTTCAGCCTGTCGTCTTTCAACATTATCTTCTTTTTCTTCAATTTTCTTTTTTCTTTCCTCAATAGCATGTTCTATGTTATGTGATGCGCCCTTATTTTCTCGTCCATATCTTTCAGCATTTCTTTCAAGACGAGCCTGCCTACGCGTCTGCACACCTTCACGGCCACCAGCAGTATTTGCAGTATTAAGCACACGAAGTCCCGGAACACTCAAACCACTATTAAGATTCATTCCTGTAGCCTGACTTAAACTATTTGCCGCCGCACTTTGACGCACATCGAAGCTTCCTTTGTTTCCATAGTCAGCCATATCAAGCTTTCTTCGAGCAATCCAACCTCCCAAACCTGCTTGAGTTGCCTTCTTTTTATTGTCTTCGTTGTTCATTCGGCCTATTAACGAACCAACAGTGCTTCTTCCTGCGATCGCAAGTCCACCTGTCGCAACACCCAGCGCTGCGCCACCCACGAACCCGCCAACGCTTCCCGCAATACCGGAAGCCACTTCTCCGAATTCTCCTGAAAGAGACTTGGCAAGACCTTTGGCTCCTTGGATAAGACCAATAACAAGCATGAACTGTAAGATGATGCTCACCAAAAATTCAGCGAGATTGAAGTTTGTGTTGTTTGAAGCGAGCATTGTGCTCAAGAACCCACTCTTCAAAAAGGCCATGATGAGGTACATGAAAAACACAAAGAGAGGTGCCATCACTGAAAGATTTATGAGATTCTTCACCCATGTCCCCCATCCAACACGCGGAAGTTTCGAACCAAGTCCAGGTATGATACTCGTTACAAACGCAAGTGGCGCGAATATCATCGCAAACCAAAGCCCTAATATTCGTCCAATAAAATACCCACACACAGTCACAAAGGTCCACGCAGTAATAACATTCACAATAATACCGAGTGTAATGATGAGAAACATTGTTCCCGGACCGATATTTCCACTTTCTTTTACCTTTTGGTAGTTTTCGGGCGAAAGAAGATTGGCAATATCCATACCCTCGACAATACCGGCAGAAAGACCCTTTGGTTCAAGACCAAGAGCTTCAGCATTAACCAGACTACTATCTTCCGTGTTGGTAATTGTAATTTCGTTATAAAACACTCGCGCAAGAACATTGGAAGCGTCAATAACAATACGGGTAAAGAAAAGACTGAAGTTTATCAAAAGACCAATGATGATCACTTTGGCGATAATCTTTTTGGCATCAAAATGGTGGAACTTCAAGATCGTACCAATCGCGGCATACATCAATATGAAAATGAAGAAAATGTTGGAAAGGTCACGCACTATTTTCCATCCGTCATAGACGAATGTTGTCTGACCGTACACTTTACTTGAAAGAGCGAACCCTATAAAGAAGTCAAACAGCATACCTGCCATCTGAAGAAGCCAGTGTGAGAAATTGTAAAAAATAATGTACCATCCATACACCAAACAACCCGTGACCCAGGTATAAGGGTTTGCGTTACATTCGATGAGTTCACCGAAGAGTGCTTGTTGCTGATCTTGAGTCTGAGTACCAGTAGAGTCATTGTTGTACGGAAGCGGGTCGGTAGCACCAGGTACATCAGCAGCAAGAGTGGTAAATGAAATAATGTTTGATTTTAAAACATTCTCACCACCATCTTCAACGAGAAAAATTTGTGCATAATACTGTGTACCAGCAACAAGACCAGCAACAGGAAGCTCAAGATTTTTTAATTCTGCATTTCCCTGAGAAACAGGGTTACCGGCTGCATCTCGATAGAGACCGTATGCATACGCAATATAGTATCCAATATTAACCGCCTTGGGTTGTCCAAACGCAATTAACTTTTGTGGTACACCAGCAGTACTCGCTGTAGGATCATACACATTGAAATCAACTCGACTTGGTGCTGGTATCGACTGGATTGGATTTTGTGACGTTGCAACATCAACCTCGCTCAGCTGTGTACCAACAACAAGGAAAATACCGTTCTCTGTTGTGTTCTGAACATCACTATCAAAAATAGAATCCCATCCTCCAAAATTATCACAATCAAAATCACAACCGGCCCCATCGGAAGTGTCCATAACTTGGTTGCCGTTGAGATCAGTGGGGGTAATCTCCTCAACTGGCCCCTGTAACTTTACATTAAAGTTAAGCAGTGCTCCCGTTGCATTAATGGCTGCTGGCTGCTCCGCAAGCTTCAACGCCGATTGGCTCACACGAGACGCAGGCCATGATGGGTCAAGAGGAAAAACATCAGTTATACCTTGGCTATCAGCCTTCGCTTCCTCCGCTCCGAAAAACGGCGAGAGTGTTCCCCCGAGTATGAGTGATATGAAAATAAGCGCGCCGAACTTTTTACGCATGATTCATAAAGTACATAGATATTGTATACCAAAGCGACCTCTTCCACCTAGTGCCAGAGGTCGCTTTTTTGTTAGTTCGCTCCGAGGAAATAATCGGATGGATCGGATTCGTAAAAATCAAAACAAGAAAGTTCGAAATTGCGCTCTTTAAAGACATTGTCGAGCGTGATACATGAAGAGTCGGGAGGGACAACAGTTATGTCGTCGTTGTCGCCAGCACCGTCGGAAGCATCAGGGCAGTCATTTATAATCGACTTACAGTAGTAATAATAGTGTGCTGGGTAATTGGGGGTTCCTTCAACAAAATAAGGATTATCTTCTTCTATCTCATACAAAACACCATGAAATCCATCGTAGAGGCTATTGGTTGTGGGAAGCGGATGCGCAGCAGCCATCTCTTGACTCTCACTCTCGCATATTGCTTTCATGTCCGCAATACGTTCAAGCCCAAGATCGTATTCAGCTTTTTCTGCTTGTGCAGCAAGAAGGCTTTCATTTGTTGAAACCTTAGGAAGAAGTGCTTGATACTGTCCAAGGATGGTGGCAAGGTCTGTTTCATTTGAAATAAACGATTCACGAAGGTTTTCGAGGCGTCGCTGAGTGGTAAGCTTGTCGAGATACTTTTCGTAGTTTGATTTGAACTGCGAAGCTTTTTGTGACTCCACCATGATCGTGTCATAGATCTCTACCGCACTCGGAATATTTGCGGTAAGCATACGGCCACGCATACGGATTATGGCAAGATCAACGCGCTGGCGAATACCACGAAGTTCATCAAGAGCGGCATCCGCATTGTCGTTGTCACTTGCACCTATTTTTTTGTCAATCTTTGATGCTTCTTCATTGAGTGCTTCGTTGAAGCGAGCTTCCCATCCAAAATCGGGACCAGGAAGACACTCGTCGAGTTTTTGGAGCGCTGCTGGATAACTTTTCACTGTTTCAGTGATAGATTTGTATACCGCAGCTTCGTCATTGGTAAGAGAAATACTTGAAGGATTAGGAACTTTCCCTCCTGGCGCATACGGAACACCGAGCGCTTGGTTGAGATCTACGATAACATCCGGACCTGAAGCCCAGTCTGAAAGCGCAATAGTAGTGTTACTTGACTGAATAGTACCCAAACTCTGGCCGTAGTAATTCCACATATTTTGTTCTTGCTGGCCGGTAATACTGCTGAATAATTCAGTAGAAAGAGAGTTGAGACCTTCACCAACAAAACGATTGTAGAGCGCATCAAAGATGGCGGAAACAGAACTTCCAAGTGCAGCCGCAAGTTCGTTTTGACGAGTACCCGATGAGAGAGCTGTGGTAATGCGGTCGCCCACAACAGTACCTGGAGTACTTGTGCGGTATTTCAAACACGGAGACGCTGCGCTCGAATTAGTCTGAGTGGAACCTGAACCTGCAATAGTTGGACCATTCACGGGCCCGGTATTGATTTGATTGGAACCACCAGCATTCGCTGAACCACCTGACCCTTCTGAACCACCGGTGACTCCGCCACTTGCTGTATTGGAATCAATAACAACCATTCCCGTATCGTCTATTTCAAAACCACCAGGATTACTATTTGAAAGCCCTCCTGACGAGTTAATACTGCCAAGTGATGTATCAGTGTATGTTTCAGGAACTACCGCCGGTGCTGGTTGAAACACTTCACAGGTTTTCATAGCAAGAAAACCTCCTGCTGAAGATACTTCTTTATCTGCCTTACTTACCGCATCGGTGATACTCTGATCCAATTTGCGAGACGCCTCAAAAAAGGCTCCAAATGGGTTGTTAGCGGTATTGTTGGCAGTGGCATTCCAACATGACCAACTGAAATTGGTAGCGCATGAATTGGGAAGAGTGTAACTATTGGTAGCAAGTGGATCGAGTTTCTGTCGCGTGTAATTGGTGATGTAATACTGCAAGAAATCTTTTGCGTAGGGATATTTCACAGGATCGTACCCGATCTTATTGGTAAATACCTTCACCTGCTCGTCGGCAATACTGTCAAAAAACTCACCGGTGTTTGTCACGTACAAAGGTTTTCCGTCGTTACCCTGGTTGATCCAGTTCACAGTCTCCACCGTAAACTTACGGAGCGTCTGCATCGCGAGCCCGCGAGCGACTTGTTTGAGAGCGTCTTGAAGCCATGTCTTCACGGAAGTGGTCGTCTGGACGCTTTGGTCAACGGTGGCTTTCACATCAAACGGAAGATCCACGTAGTCGGTAGTTGGAAGTACTGCGTATGCTTTTTGTGAAAGAACAGGACTCATTCCTCCCACAAAAGCAGCAACAAAGAAGAAAACAGCCAGAACTCTGTGTGCTCGTGTACTTTGAGAAGGAGATTCGTGTGCGTTCATACGATGCATCTAGTATACAACTAATTTTCTAAAGCCATAGATATAAATGTTTGAAATTCAAGGAATCCGTTTGATGCCATATCAATATGTTCTTGATACCGAGTAATAGCCACAAATCCAGGAAGTGGATCTTCTTCAAACTTCATCATACCGCGAATACCTTTTCCGAGCTGGTCGTAGGCATTGATAATCTTGAGGTGAGCAGACAATGCTTCCACCGGGACAACTGCTTTTGAAAGAGACGTAACGGCAGATTCATAGCCCTTTGCCATACTCCCTAGCTTCGAAAGGCGTTCAGTGTTGCCATCTTTGAGCACAAGACCGAGCGTTATCACCGCTGTGTCGTTTTTGATCGGGTTCTTTGTGAGAACACTATTCATAAGGGTCAAATACGTCTTAAGCTGCGCAGCCGTGGTTGTTGTGAGTACGGTAAACGACTTTTCTGTGTAGACAGTCGCCATTGGATACTCTTTTATATACTCAAAAAAGGAATCGGTGAGTTTTTCTGAATTTTCTGGTGTTACAAGACCTGCCTGCTGAAGCGCGATAATGGAAGAAAGAAATTCTTGAGCAAACCGCGCGGTTGCATTCTGATCTTCCCCACCGGAAAGTGCCTGTGCTTTTGCGGCTTCATCGCGACGACCGTCGACAAAAGCCTTGTCTGGAGTGCCCGGTGTTGTTTCTGCCAAGCTCGGGTCGGTACCGTAGAGTATTTCTTCCCAATCGCGCACGCCGTCTTGGTCGGAGTCTACTTCGATAACATCGGAGACTGAAACTTCAACAAATGAGTCGGGCGCAATTTTTCCTTCTTCTTGCTTCTTTCGTTTTAAATATCCAAACAATTCCATCACGCCGATGAGAATAGCAGCAACGAGAAGAATAGCGCCAAAGCGTTGTGCGAATTGTTTACTAGGAAGATACTGACGGAGCGACATATGCTTCGTATTGTATCAGAGGAAAAGCGTTTAATCGAGAAGTGTTGTGAGTTTTTTCCATACTTCGAGGGGGAGGTCTTCGGCGCGGGCGTTTTCATCCAAAGAAAGCGAAGCAAACGCCCGCGCGACGCTTTCTTTTGCGAATACTTCAGAGAGATTCCCTGAAAGTTTCTTTCTTTTGTGCGCAAAACCCGCATGGAGAACTTCGAAAAAGCGCTCACGCTCCCCTTTTTTGAATCCACCGTCGTGGATGCCTTCTATAGAAAGAATAGCGGAATCCACATTTGGCGCCGGACGAAACGCTTTTCGTGGCACTTTTAAAACAAGTTTCGGCGTACCGAACGCTTTTATCGAAAGAGACAGAAGGCTCTCCTTTCCATCGCGCGCCACCACACGCTTGGCGACTTCATGCTGCACAAGAAACACTGCACTCTTTGGAGGACACTCTCCTGAAACGAAATTCCTAAAAATAAGACCCGTAAGGTAGTACGGAATATTGGCAATCAGCTTGTATTCAAAGGCTTTCAGAGTATTCTTCTTGCAATCAAAGTCCATGATATCGCCGTGCACAAGTACGAATTTCTTCTGTTTCACCTCTACAGCAAACGTTTCGTGAAGGATGGGAATCAGCCGATCGTCTTTTTCCACCGCAACAACCTTTGCGCCCGTATCAAGGAGCAGTCGTGTCAGCGCGCCTTCACCCGGACCGATCTCAAGCACTATATCTTTTTCTGAAAGGCTTCCTGCACGCGCAATAGCCGCAAGCGCGGACTTCGAGTGAAGAAAATTCTGACCGAGAGATTTTTTGGCACGGATCATAATGGCATCATTCTATATGAGAAGAGAACGAAAAGCGAACAGCTACCACCAAGCCCCGCCCGGCACAGTGCAATTTCCAAACGTTTTGACTCGGACCCGCAGCGCCGTATGGCGCGTGAGGGCGCTTGCGTTTCAAAAC
>JACCDT011603740.1_pt1 | contig 61386 bp, 55 predicted proteins | sample 7446291 | NCBI WGS metagenome assembly JACCDT01 (sample SAMN15323446, study PRJNA562643) | freshwater metagenome | isolation source: river surface water | place: USA:Blue River Watershed | collected 2017-08-17
AGGACAAGAACTAGAGGTTGGAGCATCTTGTACTTACTCTGTTTCAGTTAACGATAGCTTCACGGACTTAAATCAGCAAATAAATCTTGGTTTTAAAGCTAATTATGTAGGTAGTAATGGCACTAGTAGCTATAGCAGAGTTATGCCACTAACTTATAATTCAACCGCCTATGGTGCAATTATTGCCCTGTCGCCACTCTCAAACATGTCTATTAGTGGTGATAATATTGAGTCAGAAACTCAAAATTTAACCATTAGCAACAATGGTGCCGCCGATGCTACACTTAGCAGCATTGGCTTAATTGATAACCCAGCCTATTTGCTTGCAAATAGCGGTGACTGTGGTGCTTCATTGGCTGGCGGAAGTAGTTGTACAGCACAGATTAAGTTGGGTCCAATTGATAATAGTAGCTCAACTGAATCCACAGGCATTGCTAATTATCTAGTAAATTATGCTGCAGTTGGACAAACTCCTGCAGGAGTAGAGTCAACCAGCGTTGTATGGAGTGTCTCGTCTAATATAATTCAGCCACCAATCATAAACATGGTAACTAGTGTAACTGGCTGTGCCAGTGGCGATGGTATAACAACTACCTGTATGGATAATCCTACCGCTACTGGTGGGACAGCAGGAAATATACAAGTGGTGTTAACCTTTACCAATAGCAGTACAGTTACTGCAGCAAGTACAATTAGCTTACCTGAGAGCTCCAGCGCACTATTTACTGTACCAGGCTATACCTTAACAAGTAATTCATGTGCCACTGGCGCAGCTACTAATAATGGAAACTGTACCATAGTCTACAGTTTACCAAGTAGTGTTTCTGCATCTGCTTTTCAGTCAAATCTTATTCGAGCTGATTTTGCATATAATTATACTTATGGTGCTAGTGGTGAATTATCTGCCTCAGGTACGAGTAATTTGACAACAATGATTGATATAGTTATGCCTCTTTTATCAATAAGTGACATTACCTCATTCGGACAGTCAGAATCCACTACTGCAAGTATAAACTGGAGTAATTTATACCAATCAAGCACGCCAACCACCGCAACCGCGGCGACTGAAAGCAATGGCACTAGTTCGGTAACAGGTTTAAGCAGTGCTACTCCTGCAAGCTGTGGTTTAGTCACCAACAATAGTGCAAGTTGCACCAGCAAAATTACGTCCTGGTCTAGCACTCCAGCAAAAAATGGATATCTATTACATGCAACTGCAGCTGGCGGAGTTACTGCAACACCAGAGTCATTTACTGTATTTTCAAACCAAGTAATTTTTGTGACCAGTGGTACATGGAACGGAAACTTAGCTGGTTATGCTGGTGCAAATACAAAGTGTAATGCTGATACAAACAAACCAAGTGCTGGCTCACCTGGCGCAGGTAAAAGCTATAAAGCCCTGCTCTACTCAAATAATGCAACATCTAACGGAGTTAAATATTATCGCACTGATGGCACAACTTTGATTGCAACTGCGACAGGCGGTTTTCTGGTAGGTGAAACAAATACACTGATAAATTCTATTTCAGCTACAACTAAGAGTACTTGGACTGGTGGAGATCAAACAAATGAGGTTTGTTCCACACGTGAATCTGGAGCGTGGGCGCTTTCTGCTGAGAGCGGTCTGATAAAAGGTAACACGGGAAATTCAGCTTCTAAAACTTCAGGCTGGGCGTATAGCAGTCCCAGTGGCTGTAGCAGTAATAAAAAATTATATTGCGTTGCTCAATAGCACAAGCCCTGCTTGTGTCCACAATTTAACATCCAACATTGCTATTTTAAATGATGGTTTATTTAAGTTGCATGGTAATTGCCAAGGATTTTAATGCGGCGCAACAAGCATTGACAGCAAGTAAATTGATGCATTTGGCTACATATTTAATACGTTTAGCTCTTTTAATGAATTCTCTTTATGCAACGCTAATTTAGGATCAATACCATCAATCTATTATGCTTAAAATGAGCTACTTGGTTGGATACGATGTAAATCTTATTGCAATATCAGTAAGCAAAAGAACATGAGTCCAGGTAAAATAGAAGATAAATTTCAGCATGAATTAGTCGATGTTAAATTGGGGGTTATTTAGCATCGACTACTTATATAACTTATTGATTTTTTAAAGAAGTAACTATGAAATATTTGTATAAAATTTTGTTAATTTGTGCAGGAATTAATTACTTGAGTTCAGCAACAGCTTCGGAATCTGCAGTATTAGCAGATTCAAAACCAACTGATTGCCGCTGCCTGCCAACTTCACCGTGTTGGCCTACCGACAGACAATGGCAAGAACTTAGTAAACAACTTGATGGTAAGTTAGTAAAGCCTGAGCTGCTAACCTTGGCATGTCAGACAGACATTAATAGTCAAGCGTGCAAGGATGAACTAATAAAAATTAAAAATCCATTCTATGTACAATCAAAGCCTGGTGGTACACAAACTCAGGGTTGGCTCAATGCTTGGTCAAATACGCCAAGTGTATATGCAGTGGAAGCCAAAACCACAAAAGATATTGCACGTGCAGTTGACTTCGCCAGAGAGCACAATTTGAGAATCATAGTAAAAGGTGGTGGTCACGACTATTTAGGTCGCTCTTCAGCTCCTGATTCTCTATTGGTGTGGACACATGATATGCGGGAGGTTAAATATATTCCTGATTTCATACCTACTGGAGCACCAAACTCTGAATCCGCAATTCCGGTAATTACAGCTGAGGCTGGTACCAGATGGATTGAAGCATATAATGTAGCAACAAACCAAAACCATTTATATGTTCAAGGTGGTGGATGTGCAAGTGTTGGAGCAGCTGGTGGTTTTATCTAAGGTGGTGGGTTTGGTAGCTTATCCAAAAAATTTGGTACTGGAGCAGCAGGTATTCTGCAAGTTGAAGTTGTTACCGCAGATGGTCAAACTCTTATTGCCAATAAATATCAAAATTCTGATCTATTTTGGGCAATTCGTGGTGGTGGCGGCGGAACTTATGGAATTGTAAGTAAAGTAACTTTAAAGCTGCACCAGCTACCAAGTAGTTTTGGAATCTACAGTGCGCAAATTTCAGCAAAAAACGATGATTCTTTCAAAGTACTAATTAAAAAATTTTTAGATTTCTATGAAAATAAACTCAACAATGAATACTGGGGTGAGCAATTCGCATTTAATTCTAAAAACCAGTTGAATATTTTCATGGTATATCAAGGCTTAAATTCAAATCAAGCTAATAATGTATGGAAAGATTTTAATTCATGGATTAAGCAAAATAAATCTAACTACACTATCAAAAACAAAAATATACAAGTTCCGCCGGTTGATATGTGGAATTATGCCTATTGGAAAAAATATCACCCAGAAATGGTAACAGCAAATACATTACCAGGCGCATTAGAAGGTGAATATTGGTGGTCATCTAATACTGATGAAGCATCACAATATATTTACACTTATCAATCGTGGTGGATGCCTGAACCATTGCTCACCAATGAGCCAAATTTAGTTAAATTAAGCGCTGCTTTCTTCAAAGCCTCACGGGCGGGCAACGTATCTGTACATATTAATAAAGGATTATCAGGAGCATCTGAAGAAGCTATTGCCAATAGCAAAGAAACTTCAACTAATCCTAGCGTGTTTAACGCTGATGCGTTGGTTTTAATGGGTGCTGGAAGCGATAAGATTATTAGCGGTGTAAAAGATTATCAGCCAGACTACAAAGCGGCTCAGGTGAAAGTTGATATAATTTCTGCCGCAATGAAAAATCTGGTTGATCTGGCACCAAATAGTGGTACTTACGCGAACGAAGCTGATTACTTTCAGAAAAATTGGCAGCAAGATTTTTGGGGAGATAATTACTCGCGCTTGCTTTCCGTAAAACAAAAATATGACCCTCAAGGATTATTTTACTGCCACCACTGTGTTGGTAGTGAATTTTGGAATGATAAAGGGATGTGCAGAATTAAATAACCGCAAAATCAGAATCTAACCGAGTGGATGGAATCTACCCACTCGGCTTACATAAAAACATAAAATCTAGATCACACTTGTAATAATTATTATGTTTTTAATTGACAAGGCTTACCATCTGCATCAATAGCTACATAAGTAAAAATGCCATGTGTTACATGTTTAGTTTCTTGTGAGATATACGAATATGTCCAAGCTTCAATTTGGATTTTCATCGAGGTTCTACCACGGTGAATTAATTTGGCATAGCACGATACCAAATCACCGACTTTAATTGAGTTAATGAAAGACATACTGTCAATTGAAACAGTAACGGCCCGTCCAGTCGGTGAATTACTTTTGGCTATGATTCCACCGCCCAAATCCATTTGTGAAAGTACCCATCCACCAAAAATATCACCATTAGAATTAGTATCCGCAGGCATCGCAATCGTTCGCATTACTAATTCGCCATCAATCTCTACTTTTGTTTCATCCATAAATTACACCTCTAAGTTTTAACATGTTTGATTAGTACCCGAGCTACAATCACTAGCGCTACTAGCACCCTCTAAATTTGAAATAAGCTGATTACTACTAATGAATCCCGTTACGTTATAGTTATTAAGCTGGATTCCTTTATTGTCTAAAAAGACAATTGACGGCGGAGCTAATACTTTATAGCGTTGTTGTAAAGATTGAATCTCAGTCGAGTTTTTGCTTACATCAATACGAATCAATGCATATTTATCCATAAGTTTAGCAACTGCTGGATCACTAAAAGTACGCAAATCCATCTCTTTACATGCCACACACCAAGAGGCATAATAATCTAAAAGTACTGGTTTATTTTGCTGTTGCGCTTGAGATAGTGCTTGCTGTAGTTCACTGTTGCTTGTCACAAGCTGAAATCTGCTTTCAACTAAAGCATGCGGACTAAATAACATTACGCTTGCCCCAGCAATACTTGCGGCAATAAACCCCATTGCACGTAGACGAACTGACTGTAGTCGTGCTTGATAAATTTTAGTTAACCATGCACTAATTAACTGCCAGCACAGAGCTAATCCTAGCGCGGTTAATAAACCATTGCTAATATTTGATGAGACAACTTTACTTAACATATAGATTGCCATTAGCAGCATCAGATAGCCAAGGAAATATTTGACTGCAATCATCCAATTACCACTTTTTGGCAGAAATTTTTTGCCCATTACTGCGATAATCAGCAGTGGAATACCGCTACCTAAGCCTAAAGCAAATAATGCTGAGCCACCCAAGACGCGATCACCAGTAGTGCTGATATAGATTAGTGCTCCTGCTAATGGGGCTGTCACACAAGGTGAGAGGATTAAATTTGAAACACCACCAATGATAAATGCACTCAACAAAGAACGTTGATTGCGTTTATTCACAACTTGGTTTAATTTATTTTGAATTCCAGATGGTAATTGTAGATTAAACGCACCAAACATTGATAATGCAAAAATAAAAAATAAGATACTAAGTGTAATACTTAGCCAACTAGCCTGTAAAAATGAGCTCAAACTATAACCTAAGCCAGCTGCGACTACTCCAGCAACTGCATAAGTAAGCGCACCACCTAAAATATAGCTTAACGCCAAACTAAAACTTCGTTTGGTACTTACATTTTGACCTGAAATAACCCCAATTAGAACAGGTAACAAAGGAAATACGCATGGAGTAAATGCAATGAGTAGCCCAAGCATAAAAAAGCCAGCAATAACTAAAACCTGATTCGCAGCAAACAAGGCGCTAATTGTATTAGAGTCTACTTCGCCACTAAAAACTTTACTCCAGAAACTTTGTTCCGTTGTAGAGACGTCATTTATCTTGCTAGTGTCCATATGCGCTTGCGTATTATTAACGGCTAATTCAGGATGATCTAAATCCAATTCCTGCACCACCTGCTGCTCAGGAAAGCATAAATCTAAACCTTTGCATCCCTGAAAATTAATCTGAGCTTTAAGTTTGCCATCACCACGCTTTAGGATCGGAACTCTAATTGCGACCTTGCCCTCATAAACTTTAAATGTGCCTAAATCAGGGCTTTTCATCAGTACAGGATCAGGCCAAACTGGATCACCCAAAACTACTGAGCTATCCGAGGCACTCTGGATTTTGATTTTATTTTGATAAAGATGGTACTCTGGGGCAATGTTAAACTTAACCCATAGTGCATTTTTTTCACCAGCACTATCTAATTTAACCTGAAAGGCTTGCCATGATGGTAAATAATCAGCAGCAAAAGCTAGCTTAACCATCAAAAAAAATAAGAATAATACTCGCTTTAACATCTTAGATCCTATGCATAATACTGTAACAGATTCGAAATATATTACACTACATTTCGTTTATGAATATTCCAGGTAATAGCAAAAAAGAATGCAGCTAATACACTTGATGCAATTAGCATAATAAACCCACTATCCCAACCATAATTTTGTACTAAATAGCCCATCAATGCTTCTGCACCCATGGTTCCAAAAAAATAACCAAATAAACCAGTAAATCCAGCCGCAGTTCCGCCAGCTTTTTTAGGTACTAAATCAAGTGCGGCAACCCCGATTAACATTACCGGACCATAGATCGAAAACCCAATTACACCCAATGAAATTACCGTCACCCACTGATTGCTAGATTGCCAATAAACCACCAAACCAAGAAAGATAATTATCATCGATAAAAATCCCAATGGTGAACGTCGTCCAGCAAAATATTTATCCGATAACCAGCCAATAATTATTGTACCGGGAATTGCAGCTAACTCGAAGAATGCAAATCCCATATTACTATATACATTGCTAAAATGTTTAACTTTACTTAAATAGGTTGGTGCCCAATTAAGCACGCCATAGCGCACACAGTAAACAAAGACATTAGCAATTGCCATGAACCAGACATTTTTATTGTTCAATACATAATCAAACATGATCTGTTTGGTGGTCATCTCTTGTTCACGATCAACTAAATCATGCTCAACTTCTGCCAACGGATAATCATTGCGATAAACCTCAATCGGCGGTAGCCCAACTGATTGTGGAACATCACGTCCAAAAATTAAGATTAAAATTGAAAAAACAATCGCACAAATTGCGGGTAAATAAAATAAACCACTCCAACTACCAAACGCCCAAACCCCAATCGCAACTATCAATGGTAATAACCCAGCCCCGACATTATGCGCGGTATTCCAAATTGACATCTTGGTGCCACGTTCAGAATCAGAAAACCAATGGGTCATAATTCGACCACAAGGCGGCCACCCCATTCCCTGAACCCAACCGTTCATCAGCATCAGCAAAAATAATCCGCTAAAACTCAGTGTTCCTGGCACAAGCAAGTTTACCAAAGCCGAAAGAAATAAACCTAATGCTAAAAAATAACGCGGGTTACTTCGGTCAGAAACATTTCCCATAATAAATTTACTCAAGCCATAGGTAACTGCCAAAGCTGAGCCAAGATAACCAACTTGCGCCATGGTAAAACCATCTTTGAGAAAATAGGGTTTTGCCAGAGCAAGAGTACTTCGCACAAAATAATACGCCATATAGCCCAAATAGGCGGTTAGAAACAATTGTAGGCGATAACGACGATAACTTGGGTCAATTTGCCCCTCAGGAAGTGGTGTCACAAATTTAGCAGGCTTGAGAAACCCAATCATAGAATATCCCTATTAAATTAATCTTTGATGGGTTATTGTAGCAGAAAAGCTGTTAGCTTTCTAGGTTAATTTACAGGTATTAATTGTGCGGGTGCTTGCGGTAAGTTAAATGACATGTTCGGAGGAAAATTTTCAGGTGCAGAGCTAGTTTGCCGACCGCGAATGACTTGAGTGGTTGATTTTAACTGACCAGAATAAACTTTTAACCCGCTATTGCTGCTGCGTTTAATAATTATTAAACCAATCAGTGCACTGATTAAGATTACCGCAAGCAAACCTAAGGCAACTTGTCGAGTGGTAACGGATAGCGGTTTATCAAATTGATCATCATTAGAATTAAGAGGCATAGCTAATATCTATTTCTTGATAAAGATCAAATCCCATACTCCGTGCCCAAGTTTCACACCACGATTTTCGAACTTGGTTAATGGGCGATAATCAGGACGCGGTACGTAATCATTACTGGTTGATTGATTAACTAACTGCGGGTTAGATTGTAGAATATTGAGCATCCATGTGGCATACTCTTCCCAATCAGTTGCTAAATGAATATAACCACCAGATTTAAGTTTTTGACAAAGCAGATTAACGAATTCTGATTGAATAATCCGCCGTTTATGATGGCGCTTTTTATGCCATGGATCAGGAAAATAGATATGAAAGCCGCTGATTGAATTATCTAGCAGCATATTGCGCAAAACTTCAACCGCATCATAGCGAATCACTCTTAGATTACGAACATCATTATCACGCATCTGCATTAGCAATGAACCAACTCCAGGCAAATGAACCTCAATACCCAGATAGTCATTTTCAGAATTATTTTGAGCGATTTGCCAAGTAGCATTCCCCATCCCGAAACCAATTTCAACTATCTTAGGATTATCACGCCCAAAAGCACTTGCCAAATCTAATTTCTCACCTGTATATTGTAAACCATAAACAGGCATTAGCTCCTCAATTGCTCGTTGTTGTCCTTGGGTAATCTTCCCTTGGCGCAAGACAAAGCTTTTTATTTCACGATGTAAAGTTTGTTCATTTTCCATTATTTTAAATTCCACAACCTAAAAGTCAAATTCTAAATTCTCACCAACTTGTGGCATTTTTTTAACGTTACGTTTACGTTTAGACTTACGTCGTTTGCTTTTTTTCTTAGGTTCTGCTGGTGCAAGATCAACTAACTCAATCATTAAATCAGTCTTATCATCATCAGCTGAAGCCATAAAGTTATCCCACCAAGCAAATATCTGCGGATCAACTTGAAGGAAGTCATTACGCATGGTGAATAAATGCCATGCCTGACGGAAACGATTATGATTCAATAAATGATCTAATTTCGCAACACTTGGTGCGTCAAACTCAACCTGCAGCATCCACATATCGCGCATTGCTGTGTACAGATTGCGCGTAACGCCACTATTAAAAATAACCGTTTTATTCCGTGCAATTGCATCCATTAGAGCTTGCTTGGCATGAACGCCTTGTTTTAATTCTTGTTGCCAACTTTGATAAATCGCCGACCAAATCAGACCAGCTAAAATAAACACCAGCGAAACATCTTCACCGCTGGCAATTCGCAAATCAGTTTTTTCTAATACCTTATAGGCAAAATCATCATGCGATTTATGAAAAAACAAACGGTCAAACAAGGGAAATACTCGCCGTGGTAAATTTAGTTCACCTAGCTCGCGTACTACATTTAAAGCATTACCCGAAAGCAAAATTTTGAGCATTTCTTCAAATAGACGCCCTTTGGGTTCATTAATCAGCAAATGCTTAGCATTGCGGAAATTAATATAGGTATGCTCATCAATAGTTAGACCGAGCTTTTCAGAAAGCCTGATTGCCCGTAATACACGCACAGGATCTTCCATATAACGTTCATATGGATTACCAATAATTCGAATAATTCTTTTTTCAATATCCGCCAAACCATCGTGATAATCAATTACCACTTCCGCAACTGGGTCATAGTAAAGTGCATTCACCGTAAAATCACGACGAAAAGCATCTTCATCAATCGTACCATAATTATTATCAACCAAAATTCGCCCATGCTCACTAACTGCATGCTCATGAACTTGATTACTGCGATATGTTGATACTTCGAGAATATGACGCTCGTAGCATGGTTTACCAATCCGCAAACTACGCTCTTCGTTTAAATGTTCAAAATAGACATGGACGATTTTAAAACGTCGCCCGATTATCATTGAATTTTTACCAAAAATCCGCCGAATTTTCTCTGGCAGCGCATCGGTCACAATATCAAAATCTTTAGGCGTGCGCCCCAATAATAAATCACGCACACCGCCACCCACTACATAGGCAGCAAAGCCATGTTGCTGCAATTTTTTAATTAATTGCAGCGCATCCTGATCAAGCATTGTCTGATTAAGTCCAATACTTGGTGCAGAAATAATTTGTTTAGTCATTAAAAATCTCAAATTTATAATTGATTATATATATCAGCATGCTACTTCATTATGGAGTAAATTTTCAGCCGAATCATAAAAAAAACAGGCTACTTAGGCCTGTTCGGATTTTTTTAGAATCACGATCACGTCATATGCTGACAGCTTTTATTACCCAATTATAACATAATGAACTATACTCCATCATTTTACGTTTATTGTCCAGGATATGAAGCAATGAAATAATCATAACTTCCAACTAATGTTTGCCCCATCACCCCAACATTACTATAGCCAGTGATATAGCTATTACCACCAGCGGAAGTCGAAATGCCAGAACCAGCGGTAAGTCCATTGAAAGCGCCAGCTTGATAGCCCCATTGTAAAACGCCATCACTATTATACTTAGCAACAAAATAGTTTTCCTCACCGATCTGAGTTTGCCCCGAAAGGCCCACGGTAGTATAACCAGTTAGGTAACTATTACAAACACCATCAGAATCAACACCAAGCCCTGTGGTGTCACCAGATGGTGCACCAACCTGAAATCCCCACAGAGAATTTAAGGAATAATCATATTTAGCAATAAAATAATCAGTATTACCATTCTGCTGACCATAGATCCCAGAATCTCCACTGCTGCTCGTATCACCAGTTACATAAAGATAGCTACAAGAAGGGGTTTTTGTATTTGCTTTTATAGCAAGCCCACTGCTGCTAGTACCTGGTACACCAATCAGCTTGGTGTCTACCAGATCACCATCTGGGGTGTATTTAGCTAAAAAATAATCTTTGTCCCCAGATAAGGATTGTCCTGAGATTCCCTGATTTGTACTACCTGTAATATAAACATTTTTATCGAAAGTAGGATCAACAGTTATACCACTTCCTATGGTAGTACCTCCAGACGCGCCAACCTCGCGAGTCCAAATAAGATTACCATTCGTGCCGTATTTAGCAATAAAATAATCCTGATTACCCTGTAATGTCTGACCTGAAATCCCAACATCGGTGGCACCAGTGATGTATACATCACCATCCAAACTAGTACTTATACTGTTACCTTCTGTTGTGCCACCGGATGCGCCAACTTGTCGTGTCCAAAGAAGATCACCACTCGAATTATATTTGGCAATAAAATAATCTTGACTACCCTGTTGGATTTGACCTGAAATCCCGACATCAGTAGATCCTGTTATATAGATATCGCCATTAGGATCTACTGTTACGCTCCGTCCTGAGGTATGACCACCACTAGCACCAACTTGACGCACCCATAATTGAGTATGTGAATTATTTGTACTATCATATGCAGCAATAAAATAGTCGTTAATACCTAACTCAGTTAAATTACTAGCCAACGCCGCATTAGTAGTACCAACTACATAAATATTACCAGAATACGCATCATCAAAAGCAATACCATTACCATAAACACCTCCATTAGTAGCACCAGATTCAACTGCCCACCCCATCCATAACTCTGGATAAGCTTGAGAAAAACCACAACCACTCCCTGATGTGCAAGCTACAGGAGTAGAGGGAGCAGAATAATCAGCTTCTACTTCATAATTTCCAGCAACATTATTAGGATTATTCATACATACGCTTTGATAACTGCTACCGTCACTATAAGTGTAGGTATATTGCATTGACCATCCAGCTGTTGAAGTCGAAGCGTCACTTAATAAACCTTGACATCCATTGCTAGGGTATTTAGAACAAAGAGCATAGTTTGACTGATCTGTCGAAGTATATGTTCCCGGCGATAAGGCAGCCGGACCATTAAGAGTCACAGTATTTGCCAATGAAGTACAATTTGAATTATCAAAATATGTTATCTGGATACTATTAAAAGTTGCAGAATTTAGTAGGATGAATGATTGTTGATTACCGAGGGTGGAATCTAAGCCTTTGCCAGCTAATTTAGACAACGGTGTATACTGTAACTGTGAAACATAGCTCTGAAGTGGATTCTGTGAAACAGTGTGGCTAACACCAGAATTACTTCCATTTGAACATGATACGCAAGCAAGAGATAATATTGCAAACAAACTACTAAATAAAACACTGCGAATGAGTATATTGACCTTCATCGACGACCTTTAGATAAAATTTTGATTAAACAGAAAAACTATACCACCAGTACAACGAAAAGTAACGTATTTACAACTATTAATCTTTATCTTAACAATTAATACATACTCGTAAAATAAACGCTTTATAGAGTGCATTTTAAAAAATACGGCACAAAATACTTCAGATAACAATTTGAAATAATTTATTAATAAGTAATATATTTTTAATTATCACAATTTATTATACTGATTTTTTAGGATCAAAAAAACCAACGCTAAGCACGCTAAAAACCGTTGCTTTTAACATCACAATCAAAACCTAAAGCATCAGGGACAATTAGCGTATTAATTATCGAATATTTTAGACAAAAGAACAGAATAAACAGAAGTCAACTTAGCCAAATCACTAATAGTAGTTGCTTCATTCAATTGATGAATACTAGCATTTCTTAAGCCAAACTCAATAATTTCATCACTAACTTCAATTAAAAAACGACCATCAGAAGTACCACCATCGGTTTTACAAGCTACATCAATACCGCAAACTTCACGAATACTTTGCTTGCTAAATTCAATTAAACTCCCAACCTTAGTCAGAAAAGGATTGGCAGAATGCTGCCAATTCAAATCATAGTTTAGTTTATATTTGTCTAAAACAGCCACAACCTCTCGCTTTAAGCTATCTACAGAATGATTGGTATTATAGCGAAAATTAAAATTCGTAGACAATTGCCCCGGGATTACATTAGTAACGCCAAGCCCCGAATTTATATTGGCAAATTGTAGACTACTTGCTGGAAAAAACTCATTCCCATTGTCCCAAATTTTGCTGCTTAGCTCACTCATAGCTGGGGCAAAACGATGAATCGGGTTATCACATAAATGAGGATAGGCAATATGCCCCTGTTTACCGTTAATAACCAAGTTACCAGTTAATGAACCGCGGCGACCAACTTTAATCGTATCACCGATCACATCTACACAAGAAGGTTCACCTACTAGACAATAATTAAGCTGAATTTCATTTTCTTTTAAATAATCAACCATTAAAATAGTACCATCATGTGCACTACCCTCTTCATCTGAGGTTAATAGCAGCATGATTTTGTATTGGCTTAAATCTGTATTTGCAACAAATTGCTCCAGCGCGAGTAAAAATGCAGCAATAGCACCTTTCATATCTGCAACGCCACGCCCAATAATCAAATCACCATCAATATGTAATTGATATGGGTTACCATTGTTCCATTTTGAAACGTCTCCTGGTGGCACAACATCAACATGCCCAGCAAACGCTAAAATTTCACCACCATCGCCAATAGTTACAATTAAATTACTGGTTTGATTACGGTTAACGTAAGTACACTCTGCACCAAACTTAGTCACAAAACTTTCAATATACTCCAAGCTACCCGCAGAATTTGGTGTTACTGATTCAAAAGCAACTAAATCTGCTAGGACTTGAATTAATCTATTATCTTCAATCACATTATTTCCCAAATATTTTATAATCACAAAGACCGCCACGATTTTAACACAAAACAGCAACTTCCATTAAGCATCCTCAATAATCGTAAAAATATGCACAAAATAAACTTGCAAATGAGAATTACTCTCATTTATAATAACCCCTGAAATAAATAACGTTATTCTGCTGTTAAGCAAACTGTGAAAAATACCATGCAAACAAATCTAATTCCATTATCAAAATTAAACAAAGGTCAAAAAGGCATAGTACGCCAGATTGATGAAGAACTACTCCCACACAATGTCGAACTGGAAGCCGGAGAACTTGAGCGCCGGATTCTCGAAATCGGGATTATTGAGAACGTCGAATTAAAAGTACTCCATTTTGGACTTATCAATCGTGACCCAATTGCGGTACAAGTTGGTGGTGATGGAAGTACGATTGCAATTCGTAGAAATGAGTCAGAAATAATTTTAGTAGAGCCAATTAAATAATCATGCATAGCGAAAAACACTTGAAAGATAAAAATTTACACCATCAACAAGAACACGTAAAGACTTCTCATGTTTCACATGGGCAAAACTTACGGGTTGCATTGGTTGGTAAGCCTAACTGTGGAAAAACTGCACTGTTTAATGCCCTAACAGGTAGCCGTCAAAAAGTAGCAAATTATTCCGGCGTAACCGTTGAAAAAAAACACGGCTATTTCTCAACGCCACAAAACACATTGATTACCTTGGTTGATTTACCTGGGACTTATAGCCTACGCTCACGTAGCCCAGATGAAAAAGTAACCCGTGACGTAGTTTTTAATCAATTTCAGGAAGAGCAGCCAGTAGATCTAATCATGGCAGTAATTGATGCAACTAATTTAAGTGGGTGCCTGCGCCTTATCTTAGAACTAAAACAAACTGGTATTCCATTGATTATTGCAATGAATATGAGCGATATTGCACGGTTACGTGGTTATGAATACGATATCAAAAAATTATCAGCGATGCTTGATTGCCCAATAATTGAAACTGCGGCTACCAAAAAAACAGGAGTTTATGAATTAGCTTGTGAATTAGACAAATTCAAACAAGGTACTAATGCTCATGTAAATCAATGGCAGGAACCAGATCGTGAAATGGTACGTAGCTATCACAAACGAGTACATGAAATCATTCAAGCAGTAGAAACACGCAAAGGCATGCCATCGGTATGGTCACATAAAATTGACCAGATTTTACTGCAGCCTGTTTTAGGCTTGATAATTTTGTTAACAATTTTGTTTCTCATGTTTCAGGCTGTATTTAGCTGGGCGACGATTCCACAAGATTGGTTACAAGGACTTTTTGACGCCGCACAAGGCTATGTTGCTGCGCTTGACCCGAATAGTTTTGTCATTAGTTTATTTGCAAATGGAATTATTGCGGGTGTTGGTTCAATCATAGTATTCTTACCACAAATTTTGACTATCTCGCTCTTTATCATTATCTTAGAAGATACGGGATATATGGCGCGAGCAGCATTCCTAATGGACAAACTGATGGGTGGCGTTGGATTGCACGGACGAGCATTTATTCCCCTGCTTTCAAGTTTTGCTTGTGCGATTCCGGGAATTATGGCAACACGCACGATTGAAAACCGTAAAGATCGCTTAGTAACGATTCTAATCGCACCATTGATGACTTGTTCTGCACGCTTACCGATATATACCTTATTAATCGGTGCGTTCATTCCAGTTAAAACGGTATGGGGCTTTGCTAATTTACAAGGTTTGGTAATGTTTGGACTATTTGCCGCTGGAATATTTTCAGGTTTAATCATGGCATTTATTTTCAAATTTTTCTTTTTCCGCGGTGATAGACAACCTTTGATTTTGGAATTACCAAGCTACAAACTTCCAAATCCATACAATGTATTGATGGAATTAATTAAACCCGCTAAATCATTCCTTAAGCGCGCTGGTACGATCATCTTGGCAGTAATGATTATAATCTGGTTTTTATCTTCGTTCCCTACACCACCAATTAATGCTACTGCTCCAGCGATTGATTATAGTATTGCCGGAATAGTTGGTAAATTTCTCGAACCTTTATTTGCACCGATTGGTTTCAGTTGGCAAATCGTGGTAGCACTAATCCCTGGGATGGCAGCCCGTGAAGTTGCGGTATCAGTGTTAGCAACCATCTTCGCGCTTAGTGGTAGTGATGACACAGTTCGTCAAAGTCTGGCAGTTATACTACAACACCAATGGAGTATTGCAACAGCTTTATCATTGATTACTTGGTATGTTTTTGCACCGCAATGTATCTCAACTCTCGCGGTAGCGAAACGGGAAACCAATAGCTGGCGCTGGCCGTTAGTAATGTTTGCTTATCAGATGTTATTGGCTTATGGCGCATCGTTTGTAGTTTATCGCATAACATTAACCTTTATTCATTAAACGGAGATTAAAATGGAACATTTCTTGGATATTTCAGCAATTGGAGTAATTATTGCAATTGCCGGTTTTTACTTATATCGAACTTTTAGTAAAGCTCGTAAAGGATGTGGCAGTATTTGCTCAGGCTGTAGTGGCAGTTGTGCAACAACCGTTAAAAAATTTAACTCGCCAACAGAATCAAAGGTAATCAATGTAGTATCACGTGGCTAAATCGTAAAACTAACAAATAATCTTTTGAAACATTGGATAAATACAGCTGCTTTAATTAAATAACTCCATTATTCGTGGTATCATTGCTAATGAAAATAACTTTCTTTATGTTAAACCATGGATGTGGAGTTTTAGATGTTAAGTGATCAAGAATTCATTAGCAAAGTTATTAACGGATTTAAACAATTCGACAGCTACATTGATAATTGGTGCACATTAGTTCGGGCAGCAGACTTGACCATCATTTATAGCAGCCCTCTTTATAATAAAGTCTTTAAATGTGATGATTCAATTATCGGACAGCAAGCGTTTATTGTAACCAATGACAAGCATTTTGCTGAACAAAATGAGTTTGATAAAGAAAAAATCATTAAACAACGGCAAAAAATCCGCACTCTTGCCGTCACTGAATATCATGGGACAGTTCAACCGTTCTCTCTGGAAAAATCTCCATTAATCAATCCTGATACCAATAACGTGGTTGGAATTTATTGCTATTACGAGAAATTATCTTTCTCAAGCCTACAGTTGCAGATTTTGCGCTCCTTAGATATCTACAAATATTCATATGACGTTGATATTGCAAAATATAAACTAACACAGCGCGAAAAAGAAGCAATTTTTTTATTTTTGGCAGGCTTAGGAAGTGAAGATATTGCCTCGATTCTAGCTATAGTGGAAGGACACAACATCAGTAAAAGCGCAATCGACAGCCTCTTCAGGAATCAACTTTTTGTAAAATTTGAAGTATATAGTCGTAAAGCTCTTTTTGACAAGCTTCTAAACTTAGGATTCGATCACTATATCCCACAAAGTTTATTAACTAAAGTTGAATTAACCATTCCTGAGCTAATTACCTACTAATCAGCGCAACTTAAAACGCTGGTGGAGCCATGCGGAATCGAACCGCAGGCCTCTACAATGCCATTGTAGCGCTCTACCAACTGAGCTATGACCCCAGCATCCTCATTATTTTAGCATGACAATTTGTTAAAGTAAAGATTTCTAGCGTAATTATTAACCATTGTACAATAATAGAGTCGCCTTTTACCCACGCGCGAGATCGTAATTTTAACAAAACTAAGCTAAAGCAGCAAAAGCTCGTTTAGCACTCGCCAGCGTTTGTTCTAATGCCTGCGCATCATGTTTAATACACACAAACCCAGCTTCAAACATACTTGGTGCTAAAAACACACCATCCGCCAACATCAAATGAAAGAAGTGTTTAAAACGTTCTTGATTAGCTGCTTTAACCTCTTCAAAGCTTTTTGGCACCTCAGCACTGAAATAAAACCCAAACATTCCACCAATATTATCACTACAAAATTCAATCCCAGCCTCATGTGCTAAAAGATTCAAATTGCTTACTAATTCACGAGTATTTGTACTTAATTCATCATAAAAGCCCACGCGTTGAATAATCTCTAAGTTTGCCAAACCTGCAGTTACCGCAATTGGATTACCGGATAAAGTACCAGCTTGATAAACGCTACCAAGAGGGGCTAAAGCATCCATTATTTCACGTTTCCCACCAAAACCAGCTAGAGGCATTCCTCCACCAATAACTTTGCCTAGCGTAGTTAAATCTGGTTTAATTCCTAAAACTTCCTGCGCACAACCCAAACCAACTCTAAACCCCGTCATAACTTCATCAAAGATTAACACGCTATCATGAGCGCTACATAAACTACGCATAGTAGTCATAAATTCAGCGCTTGGTCGTACCAAATTCATATTTCCCGCAAAAGGCTCAACGATAACCGCAGCTATTTCATTAGGATATAATTTAAAAGCTTCATTTAATGCAGCTACGTCATTGTATTCCAAAACTAAAGTATGGCGTACCGCCTCTTCTGGGATTCCGGCACTACTTGGATTGCCAAAGGTTTGTAAGCCTGATCCGGCTTTAATCAACAAGCAATCACTGTGCCCATGATAACAGCCGTTAAATTTGATAATGTATTTTTTATTAGTATAGCCACGTGCCAGACGAATTGCTGACATTACCGCTTCCGTACCAGAGCTTACTAGACGAAATTTTTCAATACTTGGCAATAACTGCGTGATTTGTTTAGCAAATTCGACCTCAAGCTCAGTTGGTGTACCATACGAAAAACCGTTATGCAACGCAGCGGTCACACGATCAATTACTTCTTCATTAGCATGCCCAACAATATTAGCACCCCATGAGCAAACATAATCAACATATTGCTTGCCATCGCTATCAAAGAGATAGCAATCTTTGGCACGTGCCGTGAAAAATGGTGTGCCACCAACTGAGTTAAATGAACGTACGGGTGAATTAACGCCACCAGGGATATATTGTAATGCTTGATTAAAAATTTGTTGTTGATTCATCTTCTACTTTATACCTTATCAATGTTTGCTATATTAAGATCCAGTGTTTTTTTACCAATACCGATAAAGAAAATTTCAGCGGTCATTTTTTTACCATCAGCATTTAAACGCAATATTTTACCGTTGCCAAACTTAGCATGGCGGATCATATCACCAATTTTAACAGTAACGTCTTTATCTTTTAATGCAATCCGTGAAGTTTTGCTTTCAGGATTATCAATTTGATTGTCTAAATTACGCATAGAATTAAAACTATAATCACTTGGAGCTACATACTCGCTTAACTGACTATAACCAATCTTGCTAACTCCCGAAATATTTAAAATCAACTCTTCAGGAATTTCATTGACAAAACGCGAAATTGGCGCAGACAAACGTTTACCCCATAGCAAGCGACTACACGCTCTGAGCAGATATAATTTCTCACGTGCACGCGTCACGGCTACATACATTAAACGGCGTTCTTCCTCAATATCACGCGCATTTTGTAAGGAATTATCATGTGGAAATAATCCATCTTCCAACCCAACGACAAAAACAACTTTAAACTCCAAACCTTTTGCAGAATGCACTGTCATTAATTGCACCGCTGATTCAAAATTTTGCGCCTGATTATCTATTGACTCGAGCACCGCATGAGCTAAAAACTCAACTAACGGATTAGTATTATCCTCCGCAACAAAACCAGATACCGCGGTAACTAATTCATTCAGATTTTCAAGACGCTCTTCACCTTCTTTACGGTCATTTTCAAAGTGCTCACGAATCCCACTCACTTCAATCACATAACTAATTGTTTCTGCCAAATTTAATACTTTACTTTCAATTTGCATTAAGCGAATTAAATCAGTAAATTTACTCGCAGTAATCCTACCTTTACCACCTAATAACTCAACCGCATCAAATAAAGAAATCTGATTTAAGGTAGCTAACTCTTGAATATTCTCAATCGCTTTTGGACCGATTCCACGCGCTGGAAAATTAACTACTCGTAAAAAAGCCTCGTTATCATGAGGATTAATGATTAGTCGCAAATAGGCTAAAATTCGTTTAATTTCCTGACGATCAAAAAAGCGTAATCCACCATAAACTTTATAAGCTAATCCACGATTATAAAGATGCTGTTCAAATACCCTCGATTGAGCATTGGAACGATATAATATTGCCATATCATGAAGCTCAACTCCATTATTATGCAAATTTTTAATTTCGTCAATTACAAAATAAGCTTCATCTTCTTCAGTATAACCTTCGTAGAGCCTGATTTTGTCAACATGAGTATTTTGCGTCCATAAGTTTTTACCCATCCGCTCACCGTTATTACCAATAATCGTATTTGCAGCCTGCAAAATAATTGGTGTAGAGCGGTAGTTTTGCTCTAACTTCAATGGCTCAGGAGCATTAAAATCACGAATAAATGCTTGCATATTACTGACTTTGGCACCACGAAATGAATAAATCGACTGATCATCATCACCAACAGCAAAAATAGAACCTTGCCGACCAACTAGTAGTTGCAACCATTTATATTGTAATTGATTGGTATCTTGAAATTCATCAACCAGAATATGCTTAAATTGATGTTGATAACGCTGCAAAATAGCATCGTGAGTAGCAAGCAATTCATAGCTTCGGAGTAATAGCTCGGTAAAATCGACTAAACCATCGCGATTACAAACTTCTTCATAAAGTTGATAGAGCTCGATCCAGTGTTTAGTTCGCAAGCCTTCTGGATTTAATTGTGATGCCCGTAACCCAAGCTCTTTTTGATGATTAATATAATTCTGAATTTCACGCGGCGGGTAACGATCTTCATCTAAGCCCTTAAGTTTAATCAAGCGCTTAATCAGGCTTTGCTGTTCACCAGCATCAATTATTTGGAAACTAGCACTTAAACCTGCTTCCTGATAATGCAAACGCAATATCCTTAATGCGATTGAATGGAATGTTCCAATCCACATATATTTCGTATCAATTTCAAGTAATTTACCGACTCGCCCTAGCATCTCACGAGCGGCTTTGTTAGTAAATGTTACTGCCAAAATTTCACTGACACCCAAAAAACCATTGCGTACCAGCCACGCTATTCTGGTGGTTAAAACCTTAGTTTTACCACTCCCAGCACCCGCTAAGACTAATAGTGAACCGTCAGTATAGGTTACTGCCGTGTATTGCTCGGTATTCAATCCATCTAACAACGTAAGCGATTTATTCATATGTTTGTCTTTAATAGCCATAAAATTTATCCATATTTTAACACAAGAACAAACAAAGCATGAAATCAAGTCCGTTTATTGCACTGCATATATCTATTTTTAACAAATCTTGTTAAAATCTCCGACTATAGAGATAAACTGTAAACATAATATATTAGAGGAGATTGTATTTTGGAGAATTTTAAAAAATTACTGTTATCATCATTTATGGTAGCAGGTGCTGCAATTGGCTCAGGTGTGCTGGCATTACCAATTTTGGCAGCTGGTCCCGGTCTAATCAATACTTTTATTTTCATTGTTTTAACGTTTATCATGGCATACTTAATGGCAGTTGCAAGTATTGACGTTTATGCACGATATGATGATCACAACGTTAATGCAGCAACTCTTGCGGTAGATTTCTTTGGTCTAAAGGGCTATTGGATCACCACTATCTTAAATGTGCTATCAATGGGTTCTCTTGCCGCTGCTTATGTTAATGCTGGCGGTGATTTATTAGTAAAAACAGTATTACCACTGGTACACATTGATCTTTCACCACAAATTGGTATGATAGTCTTCTTTGTGGTATTTATGCCAGCGTTTACAGTCGGATTAGGTTTAATTAGTCGCTTAAACGGTGTAATATTTACAACCAAATTTATTTGCCTGATCTCTGGAATTATTTTAGGTTTAAAATTAATTAATGGCAGTATCTTTGAATTTATTCCATCAGGGGTAAAATACTTAGGTGCTGGTGCTTCAACCATGTTTTGTATTTGGATGATGCACATGGTTTTGCCTCTAGTTTTGAAAATAAATGATTGGAATCCTGCAAAAGCTAAAAAAGCTGTATTGGTTGGAATGATAATCCCTGCATTAGCATATGTTGGTTGGATGATGTTGATATTTTCGCTAGTTTCTCGTCAAGAATTCTTACATCTTGAAACTATTGGAGACATCATGCACTATGCGCTAAATCGTCCAGGAGTTCCAACTACGATTTCAACCCTAGTAGGAATCTTTGCTGCAATTACAGTATTAACCGCATTTCTATCCATTGGCTTTGCTCTCGTTGCATTTGTAATTGATGCACTAAAATGGCAAGAAACAGCTAAAACTCGTTTCGTAGCTACTTTAATTTCGTTTGTTCTACCTGTAATAGTTGCATTACTATTTCCTAAAGCATTTGTTATTATTTATCAACAGTCAAATATGTTTCAAATTGCTGCGGCATTAATCCCTGTCGCTGCTGCATATGTTTACAACAAACGACATAACCTTAGTTCTAAGCTGCCACTTATTATGCTAATACTTGGATCTTTGATAATTTTATCGCAAATTTTAGACGATTTATCAATATTTCCAACCTTCCATTAAAAAATTAAAAGAGACTCTATATAAGAGTCTCTTTTAATTTTCCACATACGAAATAAACACTACCAAAGAAATTAATTCACCGAAGAATAATCTACATATTTTACCTGACCATTTTTGGCAATAGTCATTACTGCAGCAGGTTGCCAATAACGATTATATGCATTAAAAACCAGATTAGGATAATCAGGTTTACCTCGACTACCATTGTAGCGTCCCAGCGCATAGAAAGTATCTCCATGCTCTAACTGCATATAATGGCGCAAAATAGTGCAACCAAATCGAATATTAGTTTGTACATTTAACAAATCTTGATCATAAGCACCGATTTGCCTAACCCAGAACGGCATGACCTGCATTATGCCTTGCGCACCAGCACTAGAAATTGCATATTTATTAAAACGACTCTCAACAGTAATTACGCTTAAAACTAATTGCGGGTCTAGTCCAGCACGAATGGACTCATACTGAATAGTAACCAATAAACGGTTACGCATAAAATCATCTTGCACCAAAGGATTTTTAGGCGCAACTTTCTTTAATCGATTGGACATATCACTAAGCCACGCATCGGCCTTTTCTTGATTAGAAAAAACCAAATGTGGCTGAATAGGATTAATTATGGAAGAATGTAATGATGCTTGTACATCAGCAGAGAGCTTCTCCTCTTGCTGATTACCTGCATAAACTACAGTGCTAAATAGTACAGCGCTGCACCCAAGCAACATTCTAAATTCTAACATTATCATTAAACAGCTACTTTACTTAAATCTTCATTGGTAAAATAACCATTTGCATGCCACGCAAATGAAGTTGGCGCTGAATCAGATTTACTGTATTATTATGCAACAATCGAGTCCACCAACTTTCATCAACGAAAACTAGTTTACCGCCAAAAAATACGCAGTCAGGATAATCAATTTGAATTTGCTCAGATAATTTAATTAGCTCATCTAAGCCATTTACTCCATAACTAAAATAGCCAGAAGAAGGTAAATCATGCATAGTACAGAAGTAACGGTAACCTTCAATAATTCGATTGAGATCCTGACGATATTTTTTCTTGAAAACCTCCTCATTAGCAAATGCTTCAGAATCAATTTCACCAGAAGTAATAAATACAAAATTTTTGAACACACCAGGGAACATTCTCTGAACCCATAATAAGGTATGCAAACCAGCTCCATAATGTTTGGTTACAAAAAAGACAGCTGTTTTTAGCTCATTATTTTCAACTGGTATTAAGTTTGCACTATCCAAATCAGTGTATTTAAAATGTGAAGCAAAAAGGTGGTCAGCATCTTTAAGCTGTGCACCAACTTCACGATAATGCTTACGAATAAGAAAGCACACGCCAATAGTACACGCGGTAATAACAACCGTTAACCAGCCACCTTCGGTAAATTTTTCAACTGTAGTAACAACTAAAATCGATGCACAAACCACGAAACCGACTACTGCAACAATAAATTTACGCCACCAAATAGGTTTCTCTTTACGTACACGTAGCCAATAAACACATAAACCAAGTAGTGAGAGCGAAAAAGTCAGAAATACATTGATACTATAAAGAACTACTAGAGTTGAAACCCTGCCTCGCGCCCAAAGTAAAATAATGATTGCAGCGATACCCGAGATTAAAACTCCATTTTGAGTTACTAAGCGCCCAGATAGCTCACGAAACTGGCGTGGTAACCATTTGTCAACAGCCATATTTGCCATAACTGCAGGACACCCTAAAAACCCAGTGTTTGCCCCCACAAAAAGCAACGCAGCTTCAAAAAATAAAATTATAGCTAGCCAATGGTGACTGAATCCAGCCTCTGCTAGAATTTTGTCAAACACAACAGCATTTAACGTTTGTCCAAATACAGGTTCGGCATGCCAAAGCAGATATAAAATAATAATTCCACCAGCGGTAAATGATAATGATAGCGCCATGTATAACATAGTAAATTTACCAGTGCGCACTCGTGGTTCCGCCAGCATATTTACATTATTTGAAACTGCTTCAAGCCCCGTATAAGTACCACCTCCGAGCGAATATGCTTTTAGAAAAATTGCTAGCGTTGCAAAAATCCCCATTGATGCAGACATACTGCTAGCTTCCGCAGATGCATTAGGCAATATACTGGATAAATTATTGACATGAAATAAAATCCCAACCAAGATTACTGCCAAATGAGTGAGCAAAAACCCTAAAAATAAAGGAATCAATATCCTAATTGACTCTTTCATACCACGTAGATTGAGTATCATCAATAAAACAATTACAGCAATTTCAACTTCAAGTTTATAATTTAGCCACCAAGTTGGCAGCAAACTAAATATTGCATCGACACCACTTGCTACAGATACAGCAATAGTAAGTACATAATCAATAATCAAAGCACTGCCAGAAACTACACCAGCATTTGGACCAAGTAAATGAGTCGCAACTTTATAACCGCCACCACCAGAAGGAAAAAGTTCAATTACCTGATTGTAGGCAAAAGAGATTAAAAAAACCGTAAAAGCGGTTGCAAATGCCAAATATATAGCGATTCCAGTGTGATGCCCTAAAGCCAAATAGGCCTCCTCAGGACCATACGCGGAAGAGGATAAACCATCTGCGCCCAGACCAATCCAAGCAATCACCGCAATCAAAGCGATATGCTCTTTTACCTGCGGACTTGCCGCGTTTAGGGGTTTACCAATTATGATATTTTTCAACAATCGCAAAAAGCGCATACAATTTTTCCTTATAATTTCTAGAACCAATGGAACTATATTATACTACACTGTCATTAACTACATTGCAACGCACAACAAATTAATTATTTATTTTATCTAACCCGCTTGACGATTAAGCGTATAATCAGGTAAAATCGCGCCTTAAACAAAATTTTGCTATAAACGCACACCGAGGGGGTGATTTGGATAGGCGCTAGCTGAGAAGCGCACTAAAAATAGACTCAGGAAAACAAGCTGTTCTAAAATAGAACACTTTAAGATAAACTAAATATAATATAAATTTAAAGGATAGGTTTATGCCTGAAATTAAAGTTCGTGATACTGAATATTTTGAAGTTGCCCTTCGTCGTTTTAAAAAAGCTGTTGAAAAAGCTGGTACTTTAACAGAGCTACGTTCACGTGAGTGCTATGAAAAACCAACTACAGAACGTAAACGCAAAATGGCAGCTGCTGTTAAACGCCACTACAAAAAAATCAGATCACAAATGTTACCTAAACGCGGTCATTAAGATTGAGAAGCTACGAATTTCGTAGCTTTTTTATTTAAGTAATTAAAATTTCTGACGATCAAACTGTATATAGATTAAAATACTCCCTAATATGGTTTAGAAAGTCTCATGATGTTAAAACAACAAATTATTGATCAGATCTCCAGCCAAATGGCAAATTTCGCCAAAATAAATCCATTAAATGATATAGAAAATAATTTTAAAGCAATTTTGCATGCCAGTCTAGAAAAACTGGATCTAGTAACCCGCGAAGAATTTGAAACTCAACAAAAAGTGCTAATCAATACACGAAATAAACTAGATGAATTAGAACAAGTAATAAAAACTTTGGAGCAAAAGCAGGCGTAATGAGCATTGCTAAACTTTACTCACGTGCGTTAAGTGGCATGCGTGCTCCACAAATCGTGGTTGAAGTGCATGTTGCCAGCGGATTGCCAAGTTTTTCTATCGTTGGTCTACCAGATACAGAAATTAAAGAAAGTCGCGATCGGATTCGTTCAGCAATCCAAAACTCCGGTTTTGATTTTCCAGCACGAAGAATTACAGTTAATCTCGCGCCTGCAGATCTACCTAAAGATTCCAGCCGTTATGATCTGCCCATTGCAATGGGAATTCTTTTTGCTAGTGCTCTAGTAAAAACCCGCCAAAATCTAGAAGAATTTGAATTTGCAGGAGAGCTAGCGTTAGACGGTGCACTGCGCCCAATTAAAGGAGCGTTAGCAATTTCTTATGGAATTAGTCAAAGCAAGCGTCAACTAATTTTGCCAGCCCAAAGTGCAGAAGAAGCTGCTTTAGTTGAGGATATTCAAATTCGTGCAGCTAATTCATTACAAGATGTAGTTGCTCACTTTACCACTCCGCAAGAATTGCCCATAATCACTATTGCAAACATAACAAAACAAATTAGTAATTTTGAAGATAATAAAGATGGGTTTCAGCAAGTAAAGGGACAACTTAGCACTAAAAAAGCGTTAGAAATTGCAGCAGCAGGACGCCATTCTGTCTTGATGATTGGCAATCCAGGCTGTGGTAAATCAATGTTAGCCAGCCGAATTACAGGTATTCTACCATCACTAAACACCGAACAAGCTATAGCAAGCGCCTCACTTCAATCGCTAAGTACGCAAGGATTTCAACTTAACGACTGGGCAAAAGTTCCCTTTCGCAATCCACATCATAGCACATCAGGAGTTGCCTTGGTTGGTGGTGGAAGCAATCCCAAACCAGGCGAAATAAGTCTTGCACACAACGGAGTGTTGTTTCTTGATGAGTTGCCAGAGTTTGACCGTAAAGTTCTGGAAGTATTACGGGAGCCGCTTGAAGCAAAAAAAATAAGTATAGCACGAGCAAATCATCGTGTAGAATACCTTGCTGACTTTCAGCTAATTGCGGCAATGAATCCTTGTCCATGTGGCTACGCAGGGCATCCACAACAAAACTGCACTTGTTCAGTTGAGCAAATAAATCGATATCGTGCTAAAATCTCGGGACCGCTTCTGGATCGAATCGATATCGTGGTTGATGTTCCATCACTGAATACCAATGAGTTACAGCAACTTCCGAATGGCGAGAGTTCAGAACTAATTAAACAACGGGTTATCAATGCGCGCAAAATTCAGCTGCAACGGCAGAATAAGTTAAATTATGAGCTTACCAACGATGAAATTGAACTTTACTGCGCCTTGGATGATAAAGCTAAAACTCTAATGCAGCAAATAATTGACCGTAATTCATTATCTGCTCGCGGCTATTATCGTCAACTCAAGCTTGCAAGGACAATTGCTGACTTAGCTAAGAGCGACGTAATTAACAGTGCACATCTGGCGTTGGCAAGTCAGTATAAACGAAATATTTAGGACTTAGGAATAAACGTGAAGTTTTTTATTGGATTATTAATCGGCATTGGAATCGCTGGTGCCGTAGCATTTTACTTGAACAAAGCACAAAATCCTTTCGTAGACAAAGGATTTAATGGTAATACGGTTAATCTCAGTGCGAGTGCTCCGGTTAGTTCAGCGCCTTTAATCTTAGCGCCAGGTACTAAAATGCAGCAAGCTAGCTCAGCGCCAACAGTACAGCAAAATAAACCCGAAGCCTCAACACCAAGTTATGATTTCTACGATGTTTTACAGGGTAAAAAAGATATAAATCCCAAACCAACAACCGCGTCAGCACCTGAGGTAGCAGCCGCCAAACAGTCATTTATTGTCCAAGTGGGTGCATTTAGTGAACCAGATTTAGCTAACAATATGAAGGCTAAATTAGCACTCCTAGGATTTAGCTCTAAAATTAAATCACAACAAATTAATGATAAAATTATAAATCGTGTGATAATTGGTCCATTTGCCGATGAAGCAGATGCCAATGATTTAATTACACAACTAAAACAACAAGATATTAACGCGACCCTTATTAACAACTCCAACTAGAAGGATATATGCATGAAAAAAATCTTACTTGCCATACTAAGCTCTGCAGTAATCTGTCACGCTTTTGCGGATAATATTCCAGTCAAAGAAGGCACTGATTACACAGTCTTATCTGGACCAATTAGCAAACCACTCCCTGCTAAAGCTGGTAAAGTAAATGTTACGGAGTTTTATTCTTATGCTTGTATCCATTGCTCAATTTTAGAACCAACTTTAGATAAATGGTATGCAGGAACTAAAAATGTCGATTTAAACCGCATTCAAGTAGTGTGGGAAAATAACTTTAGCGGATATGCAAAGATTAATGCCACTGCACAAGCACTAAATTTAGGTACTCAATTTAATCAACAAGTTTTTAATGCTACAATGACTGAACATAAGAATCTGGAAGATAAGACTCAACTACAAACATTCTTAAACGCTAATAAGTCTATTGTAGACCCTAAGAAATTTATGGCAACCTATAATTCATTTGCTGTAAGCACCAAGCCACAGGAATATGCGCAATATACAACTGCTTATAATATTACTGGAACACCTACTTTTATCGTTGGCAATAAATACGTAACTAGCCCAGCCCAACCTGAGCAATTGATAAAAGTAATTCAAGCTTTAGTTGATAAAGTTAAAAAAGAACAAAAAATCAAATAAGGATCTCACATGAACTTTGAATTAGCACGCTTTAATATGATTGAGCAACAGATACGCCCATGGAATATGTTTGATGAAAAAGTACTTGGTCTACTTGGCACAATTAAACGTGAGGAATTTGTCAGCTCATCGCTACGTAATCTAGCATTATCTGATGTTGAACTGCCGTTGCCTGGTGAACAAAAAATGCTTTTCCCAAGAATGGAAGCACGCTTATTGCAGGAATTAAAGCTACGTAAAAAAGATAAAGTATTAGAAATTGGAACTGGTAGTGGCTATGTAACTGCTTTGCTAGCAAAACTAACTGATTTTGTCTATAGTATAGAAATAAATGCGCAGAATAAACAATTCGCTGTTGATAATCTTACTCGCGCTGGAATTAAAAATGTCAGCATCATAGAAGCTGACGGAATGAGTGGTTTAGAAAATAAGGCGCCATTTGATAAAATTTTTGTTGGTGGGGCTATGGCAGAGATTAGTCAAGAGCTAAAAAAACAACTTAAAGTAGGCGGAATCTTAGTTGGCATTGAGGGCATAGCACCAATTATGCATGCAGTAGTTATTGAAAAAGTTAGTGATAACGAATATAAACAAACTCAACTATTCGAAACCTTTGTTACCCCATTATCTAGTGCAGCACCTAGCGGCTTTAAATTTTAACACTTAAACTTATACACAGAAAGAAACTAAATGGCAGATAACGATAAAGCAAAAGCACTCCAGATAGCGCTCGCACAAATTGAAAAGCAATTTGGTAAAGGTTCTATCATGCGGATGGACGATAAACAAGTTGCTAATGATATACAAGTAGTTTCAACTGGCTCACTTGGAATTGACTTGGCTCTTGGTGTTGGTGGCTTGCCACGCGGACGGGTTGTTGAAATTTTTGGACCTGAGTCATCAGGTAAAACTACACTATGTTTACACGTGGTAGCTGAAATGCAAAAAGCAGGTGGAACATGTGCTTATATTGATGCAGAGAATGCGCTAGATCCAATTTATGCGCGTAAACTTGGCGTAAAAGTTGATGAAATGTTAATTTCTCAACCAGATACTGGTGAACAAGCGCTAGAAATTGCAGATATGTTGGTTCGTAGCGGTAGTGTTGATCTGATTGTGGTTGATTCTGTAGCTGCTTTGGTTCCTAAAGCCGAATTAGAAGGTGATATGGGTGATAGCCATATGGGCTTACAAGCGCGCTTAATGTCACAGGCTCTACGTAAGCTAACTGGTAATATTAAACGTACCAATACCTTAGTTATCTTTATTAACCAAATTCGCATGAAAATTGGCGTGATGTTTGGTTCACCAGAGACAACAACAGGTGGTAATGCACTCAAATTTTACGCGTCAGTTCGCTTAGATATTCGCCGTACGGGCAATATTAAAAAAGGTGAAGACATAATTGGTAGTGATACTAAAGTTAAAGTAGTTAAAAATAAAGTTGCGCCACCATTTAAGCAAGCTGAATTTGAAATCATGTATGGTGAAGGAATTTCGCGCAATGGTGAAGTAATTGATCTGGGCGTTTTGAACAATATTGTAGAGAAATCAGGCGCGTGGTATAGTTACAACGGACAAAAAATTGGGCAGGGCAAAGAAAACGTTAAAGAGTTTCTCAAAGAAAATCCTGCCATAGCAGCTGAAATCGAAGGAAAAGTTCGCGCTTTATCTGGAGTTGCTATAGCAGATGTTCCAGTTGATGAGCGTGAAATCGACGCTAGCACTGATGCTGAAGAAATTTAACTAGAACACAATTGGCGTAACTAATAATTACGCCTTTTTCTCTTCCTATGAGTAACTCAAAACCAATTAATCTCTATGCCAAAGCATTGGATTTTCTTTCACGTCGCGATTATTCATATCGTGAATTGTTCACCAAGCTCCAAAAATACACTGATGATACTGAAGCGGTTAAAGAAATTTTAACTCAAATGGTCGAACAAAAATACCTTAATGAAGAGCGTTATATTGAAAATTATATCAATGCTAAAAGTCAAAAATTTGGTGCACAGCGCATTAAGTACCAATTAATGAACAAAGTTGCTGATCAGGAATTAGTAAATAATATCTATCAGCAAGCCGCAATCGATGAGTTTGCTATAGCCAAATCAATCTGGTTACGTAAGTTCCACGGAAAACAACCTGAAAACACCAAAGAAAAAGCTCAGCAGATACGTTTTATGACTGCACGTGGCTTTAGTCTAGATACAATTTTCGATATCATCAAATCTGCTAAAGATGAAGATCTAGAGTGATTTTTGCTTAACTCACCATAGATTTTAATTCAATGCATTTTACATAAATCATCTGTGGTAAAATTTAGCCCTGAAATGTACTCATTGTCTTTGAATCTTGTACTTTGTCGGATTTCAAAAAAGATTCCTTATGTAGTTCTATCTGCACTGCGTCGTCTTTTTGATCAATCCTTCGTGCCCAAGAATCAAATACTACGAGTATAAATTATTCTAAAAATTTAGGTGAGGACTTATGGAACAACAAATGTCAATTATATCGCTGATTACTGATGCATCACTTGCTGTACAGGCAATTATGGGATTGCTTGCAATATTCTCAGTAGTTTCATGGGGTATCATTATCAGCAAATGGATTGCATTATCTAAAGCAAAATCAGAAACTATAAAGTTCATGAGCCAGTATCATAATAGCAATAGCATAACAACATTATATAATTCAATCAGTACCGCGGCTAATCGCAGCACGACCTGCCAAATGTTTTACGCTGGACTATCTGAATATAACCGCCTAAGTAAAAGTGGAATTAGTAATAAAGACACAATTACAACTAATATTGAACGCTCATTAACCGCCACTATCGATGATGAGTTAAATAGCTATGAAAGCCGTCTATCAACCTTAGCAACCTTTGGTTCAGTTAGTCCGTACATTGGATTACTAGGTACGGTATGGGGAATTATGCATGCATTTATTGGTTTAGGTAATACTGGACAAGCTACTCTTGCTTCGGTTGCACCAGGTATTGCAGAAGCATTGATTGCCACGGCAATTGGTTTATTTGTCGCAATTCCGGCATATATGGGTTATAATAAATTTACTGCAGATGTAGAAATGCTTGAGAAAAAAATGAACCGCTTTGGTGATGAGTTTTTGAACCTAATCAATCGTAAATTATCTGCAACCAGCAATCAGGATATGTAAAAAATGCATTCACAAGCCGAAATTGACAAATTTAATGATCTCGCTCACGAGTGGTGGAATACCGACGGTGCATTTAAAACCTTACACCATATCAACCCACTACGCTGTGAATTCATCCAAAAGCATAGTCAAGTCCGTGATAAGGCGCTGATTGATGTTGGCTGCGGTGGCGGAATCTTATCCGAAGCTCTTGCTAAGCTTGGCGCACAAGTTAGCGCTATTGACCTAGCTCCGCAATCAATTGAGATTGCCAAACTTCATCTGTATGAAAGCAATTTGTCAGTTAATTATGAGTGCATCGAAGTTGGTGCTAAAGCAGCGCAGTCACCCGAAAGCTTTGATGTAGTGACTTGTATGGAAATGCTTGAGCATGTACCTGATCCTGCTTATATCATCCAAGAATGTGCCAAATTATTAAAACCAAACGGAATGGCGTTCTTTTCGACGTTAAATCGCAATTTTAAGAGTTATGCACTTGGTGTGGTTGCTGCAGAATATGTTTTAAATCTTGTCCCACAGGGTACTCATGATTATCAAAAATTCATCAAACCTGCAGAATTACGCAATATGCTGAAACAAGCGGGATTTGAATTAGTAGCCCTTAGTGGAATGACTTATAATCCAATTACTCAAACTGCGGCGCTTAGCACCGATACCAGTATAAACTATATGGTAGCCTGCCAAAAAATATGCTAACAATTACCAAATCAGTCATTACTCCATATACACCAGCACAAATGTACGCTTTAGTTAGTGACATTGCTAATTATAAGCATTATTTACCATGGTGTCCTAGTTCACAGATTCTTAAAAGTGACGGTAATCGGGTTGTTGCTCGAGTTGATATCTCTTATCTAAAAGTAAAAGCTCACTTTACAACAGAAAATATCAATACACCTGAGCAAAAAATTGATTTGAATCTGGTAGATGGCCCGTTTAAGCATCTTAAAGGTCATTGGATATTTACCCCACTTGGTGAATCTGGATGCAAAGTTGAATTTAAACTTGATTATAAATTCAGCAATATCATTATTGAAAAAGTAATTGGTGCTGTTTTTGAATTTGTTATTAAAAATATCGTTGATAGTTTCGTTAAAAAAGCTCATGAGATTTATCGTAAATGATTAAAATTGAAGTTGTTTTTGCAACTAATTCCTTACAAAAAATTGTAACTCTTGAAGTTGAGCCACAATGCTCAATTGCTGATGCTATTACACGCTCGCAAATTCAAGATTTTTTTCCCGAGTATGAATTACTTAGTTTACCAGTTGGTATCTTTGGTAAACGGCAATTTAGCCCCGAACAATATCAGCTAAAACATGGTGATCGCATCGAGATATATCGCCCCCTAAATAAAACCCCAAATCAAAAAAGGCTTGAGCGTGCGCGTAAATAAAATTAAAATCAAATTTATTGCTACATTACTCCTCTTAACTACAACTCCCTGCTTCGCTGCCCCACAAATTCTGCCCACAATCCCCAATGCATTAAAAAATAAAGTTGCGGTTAGTATAATTGATAGCACGAATGCAAATATTGTTTATCAGTACCGTGAATCAACTCCAATGCTCTTAGCCTCAAACATGAAGCTCTTAACTAGCTACGCGGCATTACAGAATCTTGGAGCTAATTTCACATGGAAAACAACGCTTAGTTATAGTGGCAAAGTTAAACAAGATAATTTGGATGGTAATCTCTATCTAATTGGTGGTGGCGACCCTACGCTAACCACTCAATCGGTAACCAATCTATTCATGACATTAAAAAATAATGGAATAAATACGATCCAAGGAAATTTAATTTTGGATACTCATATCTTTAACCAAAATGTTCCGAGTAGTGAGCTCTATCCTGAACCATACGCTAGTTATTCTGTAGATCCTAAATCGCTGATAATTGATGAAAACATCTCTACTCTAGCCTTACATATTAAAGCTAATAAAATTACTTTTAATACCTATCGTAGTGGTAAATTAAAATTCGATAACCAATTGAAATTAATTAACGCTAAATTTGCTTGTAATGATTTAAGTGATTATGTCAACATCAATAAATCACGGACTTCTGCTTCAAAATCTAAAAAGCAGAAAACTAGTGATTTTGTTTTAACTGGCAATATACCAGCTAGCTGTGATGGAAAAAATATTAATTTCTATCTTTTAGATAACAATCAATACAATCGACAACTGGTTGCGTTAATTTTGAAACAGCAACGCATCAAGCTCAAAGGCAAAATCTTGATAGAAAATGCCCCTGCTTCGACTATACCTATTGCAGAGATAACTTCCCAACCTTTGGCGCAGACCATGTGGCAAATGAACAAACAAAGTAATAACCTCTATGCTAAGAGCATGCTACTTTCTCTAGGCGCATATCGCTCAGCCAACGATGCAACTTATGAAAATGCTAAAAACATCTACTATCAGACATTCAAGCAAAATTTAAACTTTCCGGAGCTTAAAGTAGAAAATGGCTCGGGATTATCGCGCTATGAGCAACTATCTGCAGCACATATGACAACATTGCTCTATACTATGTACCATGACAAAGAGTCTGTTAATTTCATTAATAGCCTTCCAACTCCTGGTGAATCTGGTACTCTGCAAACCGAGTTTGGTCAGTATAAAACTCAGCTTCATGCTAAAACTGGTTCACTCTCTGATACCAAGGCTTATTCTGGTTATTTCTATGCTCGCAATGGTCATGTTTATGCCATTTCATTTTTAGCAAATGGAATCAGCCGTGGCGATGCAGGTAAAACTGAGCTACAAACATTTAAACAGTTTTTTGCTGATAGTTTGGAGTCTTTGAATATGATTGGAAGTAAACCTTAAAAAATTAAATTCACAGTCAATTTTGTAAATCTTTTCTGAAAGATAAAATTTAGTGAAAAAAGTAAAATCAATGAATAACTGTATTTAAACAATTAACGCAAACCGATCAGCTAATAACGACATTAATTCATTTTTGCTTACTACATTCATTTTATACTTTATATTATTGACATAATCTTCAATTGTTCTGTGCGAGATTTTTAGAAACTCAGCAATCTGTTTTGATGTGCAACCTTTTATTAATAATGGTAGACATTCAATTTCTCTAGGCGTAAGTTGATATTGATACAACTCTGTTAAAAAGCTATATCTATCAATGTCATTTATTGATTCAAACTTTAGTTTGTTATCAAACCAATCATCTGCTGTAATTTTATTTGCATGAAGCTTCAACAATAAATTTTGATTTGCAGACTTAAAATTTTGAATGAATTTGTCTAATAACTGAAAATTGCTAAGATATTTGTTAATCACGCTACTATCACTAGTGGTCGTACCCAAAAAGAAAAACTCATAACCATCATGATTAGGTTCTACTATAGTTACTCCATGTTTAATGCCATACATTGCTGCATCGTGGAGAATTACGCTATGAGTATTAATATTAGTCCAAATAATTCTACTGCGTGAGTAATTAACCGCAGGTAATTCAAATATGCTTTGTAAATAAAGTTTTTGCGATAAATAATGTTTATACCAATCTGTTTTATTGCTTAGGCGTATTTGACTGTTATCATTAAATGTCTTATGATAGTTGAAACTATCTAAACCAAAGTATTTATTGATCGGTTGAATTAATTCGTTTATTTCTGCAACCGAATTAAAGAACACATGATTATTAAAATCTAAATTTGCCCAACTAGTTATTTTATTCATATTATCCTAAACACCGTATTTGATACGGTTATCTGTAAATTAATATCTATTATACAATGTTCACTTCAAAATTATATTGTTAAATAGATGGGATTTTACATGGACAAACTACAAAGAGGTTTAGCTAAATTAAAAGAAATCGACGGTGAAGCTGGCGAAGCGGTAATCCAAGCACTACAAGATATTTCACCAGATATGGCGAGATTGACTATTGAGTTTGGCTTTGGTGATATATATTCCCGTCCTGGACTTGACTTAAAATCACGTGAAATTGCAACTGTTGCGGCACTTACCGCGCTGGGGTATGCAATACCTCAATTAAAAGTACACATTAAGGCTGCTTTAAATGTCGGATGTACACAAGATGAGATTAAAGAAATTATTATACAAATGGCTGTATACGCTGGCTTTCCTGCTGCATTAAATGCAATGTTTGCTGCAAAAGAAGTTTTTCAAAATTTATAGAAAGTTATGGTTATGAAGAATAAACTTGAATCTGGTCTAAATTTACTAAATAGGCTTCATGGAGGTCATACTGGAGAAAATATCTTAAATAGTTTTGCCGAAATATGCCCTAAAATGGCAGAAATGACTATTGAAGTTGTTTTTGGAGATATACTACAGCGCCCACAATTAGATTTAAAAACTCGTGAGTTGGCAATAATAGCTTCGTTGGTCACACTTGGGCATTCGCTTCCACAGGTAAAATCTCATGCTGAGGCGGCATTGAATGCAGGTGTCACTAAAGAAGAGATCACAGGAATCATTCTGCAAACGGCGTATTTTGTGGGATTCCCCGCTGCAGCTAATGCTATGATTGCAATAAAGGACGTATTCAATGCGAGTAATAACATATCTGTAGCATCATAATCGAACACTCAAGCAGGTTTGTAGTATATTTTTGCTATTAAACCTTAAATATATGTTCACAATATGCTTTAGAAATAAAAAATTGCATTATGTTGATTGTGATCGCCATCCATTTATGAACAGTAATATCATCATACCATCTAAAAAATGGGAATTAACTATCCTCAAATGGGAAGCCACTCTTTAAAAGATTAAGTTACAATAATGTCATAGGATTCAGGGTACATCCGCTTGCAAAATCAATAATACTGGCAATTATTGCTAACTGCTGAGATTTAAGTTTGTCTAGGTTTTATATAAACAATCTAAACTAAAGCCTCTAAATTTTAAAGGGAAATTTAACCATGCGCGACCAACATAATGTCTTTCATTTGGCTATTCCATGCAAAAATCTTGATGAGACGGTAGAATTTTACGTCTTTAAACTAGGTTGTAAGTTAGCCAGACGCTACGCTGACCGAGTGACAATTGACTTTTTTGGTGATCAACTAGTCTGTCATTTAGACCCAGAGTCAATTGACCAGAATCCAAAGCTATATCCGCGGCACTTTGGAATAACTTTTCGTGATAAGATAGAGTTTGATAATTTATTAAAATTAATTGAAATTAGAAAAATCCCAGTGTTTCACCAACTCTTTACGCGATTTGCTAAAACTGCTGAAGAGCATAGCAGCATCGTATTAATTGATCCGGCAAATAACTTACTAGAATTCAAACATTATGTCGACCCTAGAATGATGTACTAGTCTTTCAAATTGAATAAAGATGAATTATTTACTCAACTAGCTAATCAAAATCCGCTATAATCGTTTATCTAATTTAATTTTGCGGTGCGAAAACTATGCAAGAAGACTTATTGATATTCGTTTGTCTGGTTGAAATTGGTAGTTTCACAGCCACAGCAAAAAAATATAATACCAGTCAACCAACTATTTCAAGACGAATCCAAGCACTTGAAGATAGTCTCGGTGTTAAATTAATAAATCGTAACTCAAGAAATGTTGAGATTACTCCAGCAGGACAAAAAATATATCAAAAGCTAGCGGCTTTTCAATCAATTATTGAAAACACTATCGAAGAGGTAAAAAACGATGCTAAACAACACAAAACTAGGTTAAGGCTTGCGCTCCCACCTACCTTAGCATTCCATCATATAACCAATAGAATTGATGAATTTCTTGAACAAAATCCAAATGTTTCATTAGAGCTCTTCTTTCAAAAAACCTCAGTTGATATGGTGGGACAAAACTTGGATCTCGCCATAAATGTTAATGTTCCAGCGTCACAAGTAGCTAAAATTAAGCTAATTAAAAAAGTTAAGCTTCATCTTTACGCTAGTAAAAAATACGTAGACAAATACGGTGCACCAAATAGCCTTGAAGAACTGACACAACATACTGTCATTGGCATAATTAATCCTGATAATAGTATTGAAAAATATATTAATGCTTATAATCTAAAAACACAAGAAACCGTACCTGTCATTAATAATCAAAATCGAATCATGACTAATGATGCACTTAGTACTTATCCACTAGTCAGTAATGGTAGTGCGATTGGTGGAGCATGGGATGATTTATTTTTTGAACAGCTTTCGTCCGGAGAATACGTCAAAATCCTACCGGACTACGCTTTTGGCGAAGTACCATTCTATCTTATTCGTCATTCAGGTCGAACACTGCCGATTATTGATAAACTAGCACTATTTCTGGAGAGTTGCTTTGAATAAGCAACTCCTCACCTACCTTATTTCAGTATTTCAATCTTTATCCGACTGCATTGGCTGCCATTAATTGGCTCCAAATCCATTGAACATGCAGTTACAATTACATATAAGTCCATTTGTGCACTTAATGTGATTGAATCCCCAGCCTTAGTAAGAGCTGGCAATGGAGTCATAGCTCCATCAACAATCTTGGTATTTTGGAATATATTGACTGGCTCAGGAACCACTTCTGGATTCCAACCAAAATCAGCAGCAGCTTTACGAAAGTTATCGCTACAACTAGGATGATACCCCTTTACACCCATTGCAGCATACATTTCACTACTACATGCAGCATAAAGCATGTCATGCACTCCTGGAGAATCATCACGTACAACGTTCAACATTGGTTTATATTTATTCGACAAAAAACGATCACCAACTTTAGGAAACATCTTATAACCACCCGCACGAGTTGTTCCGACACTTAAATATTCTCTCATATCATCCGCAGAGACTGCAAATAAATCAGCGACCTGTTCACCGTCGAGGTCGGTAATCTTTAATAAATCTCCAGAGTTTAATTTTAGCCATCCACCAGATTGTGGTGCGATTTCTTTTGCCATTACTATTGTCATCTTCGACTCCTTGTGTCAATGCGCCAAATTTAATCAGTTAAACTTGGCGGTTAAGAAATTTTAAGTATCGTAAATCTCTTACAATACCTAATTATATTACAATCAACCACTACAAGGCTGACTGGTTAAAACTACTGAAATGGATCAACTGATTGCTGATGAATCAATATAGCCTCAGAAAGTACTTGTTTGCTCACCACAATTTTCCGTGTCGTTCCCGGTATTTTTGTCATATTCTTTAAATCCACTAACTTCGTTGTTTTTAATGTAGGCGTATATGGTTTAAGATAAACTGTCCCACTACCAGAAACCTTAGAACTCCCGCTTCCTTCAAAATATCCATTACCAACTAGGCTTAGCTTGCCAGTAGTTTTACTATACGCTACTTTATCATCTGCCATTTGGTTATGATACTTCATAATTTCTGCAACACTTACAACTAAATTTTTGTGATATCCTTTATTATTTTCATCATTACAACTTACATTATTATCCGCCACATCAACTCGTGCAGTCGCATAATCCGCGCCTAAATCGTAATTAATGTTAAACGGAGTTCTATTGGTTTCTGCTTTTGCTATATACCCAACATAGAATGCACACATCTTAGGTTTTACATTTATAGTTTGCGATGCTAGCTCATAAGTTATCGTATCCATTTTAGAAACGGTATCTGCTTTCGAATAAGAATACTCGCCAGTGAACGTCACCGAAAGCTCTTTTTTCAAAAGGACTTCCCAACTAACTTTATAACTAACCGATGTACCTATTTTCCAAGCATGCGTTGTAGTGGTAATTGTTCCAATTTGCTCGCTCTTTGTAATTTTATTCATAGTCAGATTTTGTGGTGAATCCGTGACATTACATTTTAGATCTGAAAGCTCAATTCCCGTAGGATTATACTTGATTGTGCTCATATCAGGAATAACGAGAGAACCTTTTTCATCATCCGCACGGTAATTTACATCGTATACTTTACATAATTTAATTGGTTTTTTCGCATTAAACATGTCCGCGTTTAATGGAGCACCACTAGAATGTTTAATTAATTTAGCGCTACATTCGTTAAAGTTTATGCACCGCTCATTTAATTTTGCAAGATACGCAGTTTGAAAGTTTTTGTATACCGCTTGAGCAATTACTTCATCTACCGGAGTAATATTTTTTGTTTTATGTTGAATAATATCAATCCGTTGTACTTTAGCATGTTTCTCGGGAGCAATTCTTATATTTTTTATGTTATCTTTATAAGTGCTTGCCGCCGACAGAATCTTTACTGTAGTCCCTCCCATTTTTTGTGTTTCATCTTTACACTCATTATTAAGACAATACAAAGAATCTACTGTAAATGCTTCCATATCAAGACCATCATTATAATCTCCTCTACTCCAGACACTATCAATCGTCCAATGATAAGTATCCTTTAAATAGCTTTTAATATTTGTAGGGTCGCTTTTTATCCGGATATTAAACTCATCACTGTTTTCTCCTTGCTTAAACAATTTCAAATTAAACGCGCTATGTTCTTGATCATTCGGTTGAAAATCAGCAATTGGTTCAATCATGCCACATTCACCAGTTTTTAAATCAAATTTCCATTTGGTGTTATAACCAGTTGAACCAGTAACTTTAAGCTTGAGATTATGAGCTTGTTCAATCTTTAAAGTAAGTGGCTGTCCACTTTTATTACAAACCTGAAAGTCTGGCATTAATGCATGTGTATAAGTAGCAAAACTAGCAAAAAGGATTGGGAAAATTAATTTCAATTTCATAGTAGGCTCCGTAAGGTTATTTACAATCAAACTCACTTAATAGTGTATTTGTTAATATCGTTATTGTAGTATTTAATTAAAAGCTTGTAAATGGCTATTTCCGTATAGTATCGATACAAAACTGTATTAATGCTAAACGGTTAAATAAAATAATAAACAATAAGATTTAGATACGTCACGATTAATTATAACGATATGTTGTAAGCCTTTCCTTAAGCATAAATCCCTATAAGATGCCTCTAAAACAATAATTGAGATAACAGATTATAAACCATCACACCTTTATGTAATTTCATGTTTATATTTGTTACTAATCAGACTTTGCCCATCATTTTTATCCAAGCGATTAAGTAAGAACTGGCACGATAAATTGATAAGCGCCAAAGCAAAAAATACATAATGAAATGAAGCAATCGCAAAATTAGTTGCGCTTACATAATTAGCAATGTGAAGTAATCCTGCTGCCACGATTACCCCTAACGAAGTTCCTAATTGCTGCCAAGTGGTTGCCAAGCTTACTGCCGAACCATAATCAATGTTTTCAACATCGGCATAATACAGCAAATTCAAGCTCATAAACTGCATTGCCGCAAATACCCCATTAAAAAATAAAGCGAGATATAAAAACCAGCCCAAGTGATTGACCATTGCCAACATGGACAAAGCGATAAAGCTACCAATATTTGCCACCAAAAGTGCTTGTTTAAAGCCAAATTTTTCGAGTAGTTTACGCGTAACTGTACGTGAGCATAATACCCCTAAGGACATCCAGATAAAGACAAACCCAGCGGCAAAAGCACTCTTTTTAAAAGTAATTTCAAGAAATACCGCGAGAATAAATGTTCGTCCACCTAGAGACGCACGAATAATAACTTGCGAGAAGAAACAACTACTAAAAGTTCGTAATTTAAATAAATGATAACGAATGACTGGAAAAGTAGATTTACTCTCTATTAGATAATAAATTAAGCCAAAAAACACCGCACCACTAAACAACATTCCTTTGGTAAAATAAGATATTTCTCGCGATAACAATAGGTCTAACCAAAAACAAAAACAACATAATGCTAGAGCTAAAAACACATAGCTATAAAAATTAAATTTATCCTGCTCTTCGGTATAATTATCTATATATCTTATAGTCGCATATAAAACCACTACTCCCAAAGGGATATTTACCCAAAAGATAAACCGCCACGAGAAGTATGTCACTAAAAACCCACCAAGAATTGGGGCTAGTATCGGACCAAGCATTACAGGCATGCCCATTAGGGTATAAGCTTTAACCATCTGCGATTTATCAAAAATCTTCAGTAACATCAGTCGCCCGACTGGCACCATAAAAGCACCTGCTACCCCTTGCAGTAATCTACAGATAACCAACAAAGATACTGAGTCAGTTAGTCCGCACTGAATTGACATTAGTGTAAATAATACAATCGAGAGCATTAAAATTTTTTTGCTACCAAAACGATCTGACATCCAGCCACTAATCGGAATAAATACCGATAATCCAATTAAATAACTAGTTACAGCTAGTTTCATAGTAAAGACTGTTGAGGCAAAACTATGTGCCATCTGAGGAATTGCGACATTCAAGATATTGGCATCAATATTCTCCATCAGTAAAAGTGATGAAATTACCAACAGACCAATCAGCTGCTTTGGGGTGTAACTTTTAAACATTTGGAACTTTCAAGCAGGTATATTAAAGTTGCGCGTAGGATTAAATGACTTTGTTATCAGCATGGATTTTATCATGCAATATAGGTACAAATTAAAAAAGCGATGTCTCTAAAAGCAGAATTGTGTACACTATTTACCTACACCAGAATAAATTTATCAAAATAAAATAAAAGACGGAGAAATTAATCATGATCCACCCAATTCGTAAAATGGGCGACCCATGCTTGCTTGTGCGCTCATCTGAAATTACAGCAGAAGAATATAATAGCCCAGCCCTATTGCAATTGATTAGGGATTTACACGACACCCAAAAACACTTGGGAGGAGTTGGAATTGCTGCGCCACAAATTGGCATTAACAAACGCCTAGTAATAATCGAGTATTACCAAGCTGAAATAACGCGTTATAGCGATGTTGGAGATTGTCCATTAAAGGTAATTATCAATCCCGAGATTATATTATTAGACGGCGAACAAACCACTTTTAATGAAGGATGCTTATCAGTACCAGGCTTACGTGGCGAAGTAAGTCGCCCACAAGCCATTAGCTATAAATATTATGATCAATTTGGTAATTTGCACCAAGGCGAAGATAATGGATTTTTTGCCCGAGTTATGCAGCATGAATGTGATCATCTCGATGGTATTTTATATCCAATGCGCATGCAGGATATTAGCAAACTAGCATTTGTAGATATTGAAACCTAATTAATGAGCAGTAATACTACTCTATCGACACATAAATATCAAGCACTTGATTCGTTACGCGGAATTGCCGCCTTGATGGTGGTATTTCAGCATTTTTGGGAAATGAATAATCCATCAGATGCTAGACTGAAACCGTGGCTATTTTTTTGTGCTGGTCACGAAGCTGTAATTTTATTTTTTGTCTTAAGCGGTTTCGTATTAAGTCATCAGCTCAGAAATTTTGAATTTCACCAATATCAACAGTTTGTATTACGACGTATCTTGCGAATTTATCCTGCATACTATGTCGCACTAGCTTTCTCTGCTACTTTGTTAATCTATATATCACATTATCATCCGGCAACTTTAGCACAATATGGTCTAACTCCATGGTTTTATATCTGGTCACGTAGTAATTTTGATACTTCAATGTGGTTGAGCTCATTAAGCTTGATTAGCCATGAGGGAAATAGTTTGAATGTTGCAACTTGGAGCCTATTTTATGAAATGTGGTTATCATTAGTTTTTCCATTATTAATCATATACTGTATTCGTAGTAAATGGATAATACGCTTAACAATTCTTTGCTCATTAGCAATAGTTAGTTATTACTTTTGGCGCTTTGGAAATTTTTTAGATAATCAATGGCAAAGTATTATCTATTATGGCTGGTATTTTATAGCTGGAATGTACTTATATCACTACAATTATCGCTTAAAGTTTGGTGCTTCTTGGCTTTGGCTAATAGTCGGCTGCGCTTTATATTTCAGTAACTACCTACTTTTTGGTAAAATAGCGAGTAGAATGTTTCATGAGATACTAATTGCTATTGGTAGCTGTCTGATTGTGATTAATTGTTTGTATTTTGCACCATTAAAACAGTTGCTGAATATAACGTTATTTCGCTTTTATGGCAAAATCTCATATTCATTGTATTTATTTCATTTACCAATAATCTACGCTTTGGGGTATCTCTATCTACCTCATGGTTCATTATTGGTAGTGAAATTTTTGACGATCATTCTTAGCACGCTAATTGCGTGGATAAGTTATGTCCTTATTGAACAAACTTTTATTAAACTGGCAAAAAAATATGTCAATTAAATCAATTCCTGCAAAAAACTATAAACCATGGTCAATCATTTTGCTGATAGCAGCAGTTGCTATTTATTTTTTTTATATGCATGAGCGCGATCACCGAATTGCTGATAAGGTTTATCAACAATTGCTCTCGATTGACATCCAGCTCGACCAGTTACAAGAATCTGCAACAGTAATAAAAGCAGAAAAAGAAACTAATTCAGATCTCGCTCAGAGTATAAAAGCATTAACTAAGGATAATATTGAAACCAACAAAGCATCAGTCATTGCGATGATAAATAAAGTTAGCTATAATGATGACGTAAAAGCGCAACTATTATCACTAATCACAGCAACTACTAGCCAAAATTTTAAAGTGCAGCGTAAATTGATCATTAAACAATTACGAGAACTTAAATATCAATATAGTTTGGAGGTTCAACAGTTTAATAACAAAATTGATCAGATTACAGCACAAGTCGCTCAATTAAAAGATCAAGTTGCAAAAATAAAGAGTGATGATTTACAAGACTTGGAAAGTGCAAAACTAAAATTCATTGTCAAAAAACTCAAAACGACTATTAGCGATATGCATGAATCACTAGTCACCGAAATTGTTGATGATGTGATTGATAAAGCCGAGAGCGACGAGATACCAGATGATGAGAATTAATTATAAAAATACAAGAATTTATTAAGGACTAAATAACATATGACTGAAAAAATTATGAACAATGACACACCAGCTGCAGGAAATTTTATTCGTGCCATCGTTGAAGATGATTTGAAAACTGGCAAACACAGCCAAATTATTACCCGTTTTCCGCCTGAGCCAAATGGCTATCTGCATGTTGGGCATGCTAAAGCATTGTGCCATAATTTTGGCTTAGCTGAAGATTATAACGGAGTATGTAATCTACGCTTTGATGATACTAATCCAGAAAAAGAAAATGATGAATTTGTAAAGGCAATTCAGGACAATATTCGTTGGTTGGGATTTACATGGAATGGTGAAGTGAAATATGCTTCGGATTATTTTGATAAATTATACGAGTTTGCGTTATGGTTTATTGACAATGATTTAGCTTATGTTGATGATCTAACGCCCGAACAAATGCGTGAATATCGTGGTACGTTGACTTCACCTGGTAAAGACAGCCCATATCGTACTCGAAGTGCAGCGGAAAACCGTGATTTATTTACTCGAATGAAAGATGGTGAATTTGCCGATGGGGCAAAAGTATTACGCCTGAAAATTGATATGAGTTCACCGAATATGAATTTACGCGATCCAGCGATTTATCGAATTAAGCGTTTCCATCATATTCGAACTGGGGATAAGTGGTGTATTTACCCAATGTATGATTACACTCACTGTATTTCTGATGCTCTGGAGTCGATCACCCACTCGTGTTGTTCGTTGGAGTTTGAAGATCATCGCCCGCTCTATGATTGGGTCGTTGACAAATTATTCACCGCTGGATTATTACCTGCTCGCCCACGCCAAATTGAGTTCTCACGCTTGATGCTTAATTATACTATTACTAGTAAACGTAAGCTAACCCAATTAGTTAGTGACGGTTTGGTATCTGGTTGGGATGATCCACGGATGCCAACCATTGCTGGAATGCGCCGTCGTGGCTATACTCCGCAGGGCGTGCGCTTATTTGCCAAACGTTGTGGAATCTCCAAATCACCAAATGTTGTTGATATTCCATTTTTGGAAACTGCAATTCGTGAAGAGCTAGAAAATAGTGTTCCGCGGGTAATGGCAGTCTTGAAACCACTTAAAATTGTTTTAACTAATTTTGTTGCTGGTGAAACTGGTTCGCGAAGTGCTGATTTCCATCCGCAACACCCTGAATTTGGTAGCCGTTTATGCGAATTAACCGAAGATATTTATATTGATCAGGATGATTTCCAAGAAATACCTGAAAAAGGCTTTCAACGCCTGACTTTAGGTGGTGAAGTACGTTTACGCCATAGTTATGTAATCAAATGTGAGGAAGTAATTAAAAATGCGAACGGTTCAATTAGCGAATTACGCTGCAGCATTGATTCATTAACTTTAGGTAAAAACCCTGAAGGGCGCAAAGTAAAAGGCGTGATTCATTGGGTTAGCGCAACTAAATCAGTTGCTGCGGAAGTTCGCTTATATGATCGCCTATTTAGCGTAGAAAACCCAGACAACGTGGAAGGACATGATTTTAAAGAGTTCATTAATCCGCATTCTCTAGATGTTAGCACCGCATATATCGAACCATCAATATTGAGTGTTAAACCTGAAGATCGCTTTCAATTTGAACGGGTAGGTTATTTTGTTGCTGATCGTTATGATTGTGATGCCGCAAAGGGTAAATTAGTATTTAATAAAACCGTGGGGCTAAAAGATAACTGGAAAAAGTAATATATACTCTTCGTCTTTGAAACTTGGACTTTGTCGGATTTCAAAAAAGACTCCTTATGTAGTTCTAACTACACCGCGTCGTCTTTTTTTCAATCCTTCGCGCCCAAGATTCAAATACTGTGAGTATACTTCGTCCCGTATAGCTCATAACAGGATAAAAATGAGTCATTTGATCTTAGAGGGAATTCTAAAGCAAGCTGGAATAAATGCTCCATCATTAAATCATATTAGTCTTACAGGGCAAGACCCAATCTTGCCTAGTCCTTTTTTGATTGGTGAAGCGGGTGCAGCAGCTCTAGCTGCAATTGGTTATGCCGCGGCTGAATTGTGGCGTTGCAAAACCGGAAAGCTCCAAAATGTGGAGATTTCAGTCCGAGATGCAGCAATTGCTCAGCGCTCACATCAGTATCTGCGAGTAGTTGATGGTGTAACAGAAGACCTATGGAGCCCATTGTCTGGTTTTTATACCACTTTAGATAAGCGAAGTATTCAATTTCATTGCAATTTTCCTCATCATCAGCAGGGTGTGCTCGATTTTTTAAGCTGCGAAGCAAGCAAAGAAGCGGTAAGTGCAGCAGTTAAAAATTACTCTGCAGAATATTTAGAAAACGAACTCAATGCACGTGGCTTGTGTGCCTCAGTAGTTAGGACAAGAGATGAGTGGCTACAACACCCACAGTCATCAGCTATCGCACAATTACCACTCTTTGAAATAATCAAAATCGCCGATAGCCAACCCAAAGCTCTTCCTGATGGTAATTATCCTTTATCTGGGATAAGGGTTTTAGATTTAACCCGAGTATTAGCCGGACCTGTTTGTGGCAAATCTTTAGCCGAACATGGTGCAAATGTAATGCGTATTGCCAGCCCGAACCTACCATTTATTTTGCCACTGGTAATGGACACTGGATTTGGTAAATATGCCGCACATTTAGACCTTGAGCAAGATCAAGATAAAAATAGGCTTCTAGACTTAGTCAAATCAGCAGATGTATTTCTTCAAGCTTATCGACTAGGTGCACTTGCAGCCAAAGGATTTTCAGCACAAGAATTAGCACAGATCCGCCCCGGGATTATTTATGTTGATTTAAGCGCCTACTCACATCAAGGAGTATGGGCACATCGTCATGGTTATGATAGCTTGGTACAATCTGCGACTGGAATTGCCGCAGAACAGTCGCAAGGGGCAAATATTCAGCATTTACCAGCACAATCACTGGACTATATAACGGGTTATCTGGCAACATTTGCCGTAATGGAAGCAATAAGGCGACGGTCAATTGATGGCGGGAGTTATTTGATTCGCTTGTCATTAACACAAACCGCTCACTGGTTTAACAACCTTGGTCGAACTGCTGCTGAGTTTAAAAACTGTCACAACCCAGAGGCTTCAGAAATTCAGGATTTATTAGTTAAAACCCAAACTCAATTTGGTATCCTTGAGCATTTGGCGCCAGTACTCAAAATGTCAGAAACACCGCTACAAATTGGAAGAGGTTCAGTCCCATTAGGATTTGACCCTGCGCAATGGATAGGTTAATTTTTGTCAACTATATCCTAAGTACTATTTATGCATAAGTGCTATGCAAAAACAGCTCTATCCAAACTAAGCATATTTTGGCACAATACCCTATTCGTTATAATTTGAATTATTATCTTATTTGCCTTTATAAAAGAAAGACTTTACCATGAAATATATAGGAATAATGTCAGGGACTAGCCTAGATGGAATTGATGCAGTACTATGCGAATTCGGCGCAGAAAAAAAATTACAAGTACTTGCGAAAACGTCACTCCCTTTTGACCCGCAGCTGCAAAAAGATTTACAAGCCCTCCTACGTAGCTTTAGTTGTCACCTTAAAGAGTTTGGTGAGCTTGAGGTACGTTTAGCAATTAACTATGCCCAAGCTGTACAACAATTGTTGGATAACTCAGGAGTTGCGCCACATGAAGTTAAAGCTATCGGCTGTCATGGGCAAACGGTCTTTCATGATCCGTACAACCAATATCCTTTTTCAATACAACTAGTTGATGGCAATAAATTAGCTCAATTAACCGGAATTAATGTAGTCTGTGATTTTCGCCGAATGGATATGGCTTATGGTGGACAAGGTGCTCCGCTAACTCCAGTATTTCATCATTATTTTTTATCTTCTAATCGTACTCGCGTAATATTAAATCTGGGCGGTATTGCCAATATTACAATCTTAAATCCAAACACTAGTAAAGTTATTGGTTTTGATACAGGTCCGGCAAACTGCTTGATTGATCTGTGGGTTCAGGATAAATTTGGCGTAGAATATGACAAAGATGGACTACTTGCAACACAAGGGAAAATTATTCCCACGCTATTGGAGCAAATGCTTAAAGACGAATATTTCAATCTACCAGCACCGAAAAGTACTGGTAAGGAAATTTATCATTTAGAATGGATCAAACACCAACTGATTACTAATAATCAAACCGATGCTTCCGATTATGATGTCTTACGTACTTTGGTCGAATTAACCGCTAAAACAGTTGCTGATGCTATTTGTGCCCATGCAAAACCATCAGAAGTAGAGGCTATCTATGCCTGTGGCGGTGGCGCATACAATAGATTCCTGTTAGAACAAATTGCTAATAATAGCGCTATTACGGTTCGTACTACTGAAGAAGTGGGAATTGATGTTGATCAGCTCGAAGCAATCGCATTTGCTTGGTTTGCCAAACGTCGGATTGAAAGACTACCTGCCAATTATGAAAGTGTAACTGGAGCTACACAACGTTGTATCCTTGGAGCACTTTATGAAGTTTGCTAGTTATAAATCACAGCTTATCGGGCTAACCATTATTAGTGGCGTAATTTGTGGCTATATTCTCGGCGTTATTGCATTAGTCTTGCCTAAACTGGTTATGCAGCAGTATATTACCAAGGAGCAGGTATCACTTCATGTTGGTGCACTACTTTTAGGTTGTTTTATTGCAAGTATTTACACTGGTTCACTTGCGGATTACCTAGGGCGTAAAAAAGTTATCTTAATTACGATGCTAATTTTTATTATTGGTATCGTTTATTACATTTTTGCTAAAAATCATGTTAATCTCTACTCAGCCCGTTTTATTCAGGGAATTGCTTATGGGATGTGCGAAATTGTAATGCCTTTGTACCTAGTGGAGGTTTCTGAGACTAGGTGGCGTGGACAAATCATTACGGCGTTTAAATTAGCTAACACCGGTGGTGCATTGGTTTCCAGCCTGATTTGGATTTTTATTAGTGTCGCCTATTATCCATTAGCCTTTGCAGTTGCACTAATTATGCCATTAGCTATAGTTGGACTAGTAATAAAACTACCTGAATCTCCACGCTGGTTGATTGCTAAAAATAAAATTAATCAAGCAACTACGGCGCTCTTCAGAATCAACCCACAAACTGCAGATAATGCTTTAATAGAAATTCAAAATGCGGCAGCTCAACAAGCGAGCGGACATTTTCGCGAGCTAATGAAGCGCTCTAACTTAATTCCATTTTTAGTGATTCTCGCAGCCGTTTCTCTTAACCAATTAACCGGAATTAATGTATTCGTACAAAATAGCCTACAAGTTATGAAAGACTCAGGAATTCATTCCGATGTAGTTGGTTTATTTGGTAATATTAGTATTAGTCTGGTAAACTTTAGCGCAATGATTGCAACTTTGTTTCTAGTTGATAAAATTGGACGTAAACGAATTTTAATCATTGGTACCAGCGGGCTTTTAGCGACGTTATTACTACTCTTTGTTGCACATGCAATTTTACCGCAAGGCGAACTGGTTGGCTATATCACGTTAATTGGTATAATCTTTGTAGTAGGTTTCTTTGCCTTTGGACCTGGTGCATTAATTTTAGTTATTTCCACTGAGCTACTGGCAACCAATGTCAGAGCACTGGCAATTTCAATAGCATTTACCGTAGGTGCTTTAGTCGGAACTTTATTTGTTTCATGGTTTGGCGCTTTAAGCGCTAACTTGGGCTATGCAAAACTATTCTTGATTATGGCTTTCTTTGTTTTCTGTTATTTGCTAATTGCTTTATTTATTCCTGAAACCAAAGGTAAGTCATTAGAGAAAATTAATTGGAAAAAATAACAACTTAATTATTAAATGAGAAATTTGTGCAAAAATTAGATAAGCTTACTAAGCGTAGGATTTTATTTCTGCTAACTGCAATGTTCTTTCTGGGGGTTTCCGCTACAGATATTTACATTGCATCATTGCCACAAATGGTAGCTGATTTTCATTCAACGCCACAAACTGTTAATCTTACCCTCTCTAGCTACAGTATCGGTATTGCATTTGGCGTATTATTTACTGGTGAATTAAGTAACCGTTTTGGGCGACGTAAGGTTTTACTTTGGGGCGTAAGTTGTTTCTCGATAGCCGCTGGGCTAATTACCTTTGCCCCAACCATTTGGGGAATTATAATACTTCGCGTAATTCAATCTTTTGGTTGCGCCGTTATTCTGATTGTTCCACGCCTGATCCTTAAAGATTGTATGGATGAACGTGAACAAGTTCATGCTAATGGAGTTTTGTTAATGGGGTTAATAATTTCTCCCGCAATAGCACCTGTTTTAGGCGCGTATATCGCAACTTATTTAAGCTGGCATTACTGTTTTTTATTTAGTGCCGTAGCTGGTTTTATATTGGTAGCAATAACCAAAAAAATACTACCAGAAACCAATCTCGAACGCATTTCCAGAATACCATCTTTACAGCGCTATTTAAAAGGCTATTTAAGCTTATTAAAAAATAGAATTTTCATAACCCTAACCCTTATTTATGCATCTGGCGTTGGCGCTTATTTTGCATTTATTGGAATTTCAAGCTACCTGTATATTGGCTACTTGCATATTTCACCGATCAAATATTCGTATGTTTTTCTTGGTTTATCAGCAGCGTACCTAACTGGCAATCAACTAATGCAATTGTTAAACCGTAAAAAAGCACCATTGGTAAATATTATTGGTATCGGGGTATATTCTACTGCCAGCGGCGTTGTCATACTGATTATTACACTATTTTTTGATAACCTAACTGTTATTGCGCTACTCGCCACCATCGGTGTACTTTTAATGCGCGTAGCCAATGCACTAATTAACCCGCCGACCCAAATCAAAATCATGAGTCACTTTCATACCCAAAGCGCGCAAGCTCTAGGACTGAATATGTGTATTGGGTTTTCGGTAAACAGTCTCGCAACCTATATGGTTACTATGCTACCAACCTATCCGCTATTAAGTTTTGTACTCACCTCAGGAATTTTTATCGGAATTTGTTTAGCCGCATATAAGCTTAATCATAAAATTATTAGTTAAATCTAACTACAAAATGCTAAAATTCTGGATTATTCAATCCTTATTTCGCTAGATATTTTTAAATATTTACCAAAGGTATACTTCATGACTACAACCGAAAAAATCCTGAGACTAAAACAATTAGCGCGAGCTTGTGCTAAAGAATCGTGTCATAGCTCTTGCAAAAAATAAATGCATTTACCAACTAAACAGCAACTTGAAGATTGGCAACACTTGCCAACCATTTATCGGTTGATGGTAGAAAAGCGCTGGTCACTAACGTTGAGCACACAATGGTTTAATGACTTTATGCGCTGGTTATACACGGCTAATCGTAGCGAACTTGAGAATGATAAATTTTTTGCTATGGATAATCTGCATCATCTGGATGATGTTTGGCATGCCTACATATTACATACTAAAGATTATATGCAAATGAGTCAGACTTTGTTTGGCTGTGAGTTCATCCACCATCACCCAGAAAATCCTTTTTTAGCTGAAAAAATTGCGGATGAGGTTATTAGCTATCAAATGGAAATGTTAATCAGTGATTGGGGTGAACGATATGTCGATCGCGTTTGGCAATATGGCGCTGACGTTCATGACCTTATTCACCCAGAAACTTATTGAATATCGCGGATAACCCCTGAGCTAGCAGCTAGTTTCTCATTTGCCTGCTCCAAAGTCAAATTATTTACTATCATTACAATTGCAGTTTTGACATGATTATTGGCAAGCTTGAGAAATTTCTCTGCCGTAGCATAATCAACTTCAGTTGCTTCCATGATAATTTTTTTTGCACGTGCTTCTAGTTTAGCATTGGATGTTTTTACATCAACCATTAAGTTTTTATAGACTTTACCAAGATTAATCATAGTCGTCGTACTTAGCATATTCAGGATTAGTTTTTGAGTAGTCCCAGCTTTCATTCGGGTTGAACCAGAAATTACTTCTGCTCCAGCGGAAACTTCGATCTTTATATCTGCATGATCCCCGATCACGCTATTTTTATTACAGGCAACTGCAATTGTTTTACAGCCTAGCGAGCGAGCATAATCCAAACCACCAATTACATAAGGAGTGCGACCTGATGCGGCGATTCCACACACGATATCATGCGATGTTAAATTGGCTTGTTTAAGATCTTCAACACCAAGTTCTTCCTTATCTTCGACGCCTTCCTGAGCTTTAATAAATGCTTTCTCACCACCAGCAATAAGTCCAACTACGGTATTATAGTCAACGCCATAAGTCGGCGGACACTCTACTGCATCCAAAATCCCCAGACGCCCACTAGTACCAGCACCAATATAAATCAAACGTCCACCATTTTTCATAGCTAGCGTAATTGCATCGACCGCAGCAGCAATTGCTGGTAATTCTTCTGCAATTGCCAAAGCTACTTTTTGATCTTCCTGATTGATAATTTTCAATTTTTCTAGTGTCGGCACGATATCAATATTATGAGAAACGGGATTAATATTTTCAGTAGTTAATGTTTTTAGCTGTGCCAAAATTTCTTGTTGTTGCATGAATTTTCCTTTGATAAATTATTAATTGTGTTATATCCCATATTGTTTGTGCTTCTTTGCAACCTAAATCTCATAATGTAATAGTTGATGCTGTAAACCTGCACTTAGGGTTTAATAATTCATCTTGCGCCTGTATAATTGCAAGTTCTCTTCTTTCAAGTTTCAGAGTCTCAGCAAATACTGCAAATAATGCGGCAGCGGTGTGTTCTAAACTTAGTTTCAAACTTTTAGTTTCAAGATATTTAGCCAAATAAATTGCCGCTGTCATATCACCAGATCCATTCGGTGCAATTGGCATCTCAAGCCGTGGAGTGGCAACTAGATAAGCTTCGTCTTTGCTTGACAATAACATCTCAATCTGCGATGGATCAGCATCATTTCTAGTTAAACTGGTTACCAAAATTTGTTTAGCGCCTTTATCATGAAGCACAGCACATGCCTCTCTGGCATCGGCAAGAGTCACGATTTCAACCCCAGTTAAATTAGTTAATTCAAATTGATTGGGGGTTAAAATGGTTGCATTGGGTAAGGCTTGGTCGCGAAAAAACTCAGGTACTCCAGCCTTAACAAAGACACCACGACCAATATCGCCAATTACTGGATCACAGCAATAGATTAACTGTGGGTTTATTACGCGTAATTTCTGTAGCCACTTTAGAAGTACCTCACCAAGAGAGCTATCGCCTAAGTATCCGGTTAATACACCATCAATATATCTAAGCATACCTTGTTGCTCTAGACCTGCAAAAATTTTATCAATATGTTCAACAGTCATAATATCACCAGTCCATGAACCATAACCAGTATGGTTCGAAAACTGTACAGTATTAATTGTGACAACTTCATGACCTAAACGCTGCAAAGGAAAAACTGCAGCACGATTTCCTACGTAGCCATATGCCACATGCGATTGTAACGATAAAATATTTGCCATTTTTTACCTTTATTCTGTAACTGGATTTTTTAAACGTGCAAAGCATTCTTCAATAAACTGAATAAACAGATCGGTCAAGACACTTTCACTATTTGCAAGGCGCACTAGATAGAAGGATAGCATACCCCAATTATATTCGGGGTAAATTTTAATTAACTGACCTGATGCAAGCTCTTCAGCATATAGTTCATCCCAACCACCAGCAATAACATGTCCACTTAAAGCCATGTATTTACCATGTATGCTATTACTTATATTAAGCCGTGAACTACCAATTAAATGTAATTCTTCACCATTTTCATGATGCAAAAAATAATCTTGCTCAGGAGTACTACTCTCTTTAAGCCACCCAGTAGTTAAATGCGTGGCAATACAATCATGGATCGAGTCTGGCAAACCGTAACGCTCTATATATTCTGGTGTACAATAAATATGTAAGGGTACTGAGTGAAGCAGTTTTATTTTAGTTGTTTGTTGTTTAGGGATCTCGCTAACTACTGCTAAATCAAATTTTTCACGAACCAAATCAATCTCACGATTTTGGTATGCAATATTCAGTTCAATTCCTGGATTTTTCTGCATAAATTCGGCAACAAATGGAGCAATTCCATAAACAGATAATGCAGTTGGTAATGAAACATTTAATTTCCCACTGATTGACTCACCTTCTCGTTTAAGGCTATTAATAATCTTATTATAGTGATCAACCTGACCACTAAACCCCTCATACAATCTATACCCTGCGCTAGTTATTTCAAAATTACGTGTGTTACGTTTGATCAGTGGCACACCAAGACTTTGCTCTAGTTGTGAAATTTTACGGCTAAGCGTAGGCTGGCTAATGTGAAATTTATTTGCAGTTTGACTATAATTACCAATATTAACTAGATGCACAAATAACAAAATATCATCTAACATAATAGACTCCAAAGCGTGAATTAATCATTATTTAAATATGTTATTATATAGTTCATCTATTTTAGCTTTCACCAGTGGGTCTTGAGTAATTACCCTTCCCCATTCGCGATTAGTTTCACCATGAATTTTATTGGTAGCATCAATTCCCATTTTACTTCCTAAACCAGAAATAGGTGAGGCAAAGTCTAGATAATCAATCGGTGTACGGTCAATCATCGTAGTATCACGCAATGGATCAACACGAGTCGTTAGTGCCCAGATAACGTCTTTCCAATCACGAATATTTACATCATCATCAACTACAATGATAAATTTGGTATACATAAACTGGCGCAAATAGCTCCAAATACCCAGCATTACCCGTTTAGAATGTCCAGCATAACGTTTTTTAATCGACACAACTGCTAAACGATAGCTACATCCTTCAGGAGGTAAATAAAAGTCAATAATTTCGGGAAATTGCTTTTGTAATAGCGGAACGAAGACTTCATTCAGCGCTTCGCCAAGAATGGCTGGTTCATCAATCGGCTTGCCGGTATAAGTGCTATGATAAATCGGGTTTTCACGCATCGTAATTTTTTCGATAGTCATTACCGGAAAAGTATCTTGTTCATTATAGTATCCAGTATGGTCGCCATAAGGTCCTTCTACCGCAGTATCATTTGGATAAATAAACCCTTCTAAAACAATCTCAGCATAAGCAGGAACTTGTAAATCAGATAAGAGACATTTGGTTAATTCGGTGCGACTACCACGTAATAAACCGGCAAACTGATATTCAGAAAGACTATCGGGAACTGGTGTTACCGCTCCCAAAATAGTTGCTGGATCGCAGCCCAAGACTACGGCAATTGGATAGGGTTTATCTGGATTTTCGCGACAATGTTCAAGATAATCTAGTGCTCCGCCACGATGAGATAACCAACGCATAATTACTCGATTTTTGCCGATAACTTGTTGACGGTAAATACCCAGATTCTGGCGTTTTTTATATGGACCCTTAGTAACTACTAAGCCCCAAGTAATTAGAGGTGCAACATCTTCGCTATGGCAATGCCAAATCGGCAAAGCTTCCAGATCAACTTCATCTTTTTCAATGATAATCTGCTGTACTGGAGCTTTAGTGATAGTTTTTGGCAGCATATTATAAAGCTGCTTCAATAAAGGTAATTTATCCCAAGCATCACGTAAGCCTTTGGGCGGTTGTGGCTCTTTGAGTTCAGCCAAAAATTCACCCACCGCTCTTAATTCGCTGATATTATCTTTGCCCATACCCAGAGCCACGCGTCTGGTTGTGCCAAATAAATTACCCAACACAGGTATTTGATACCCTGTTGGATTTTCAAATAAAATTGCTGGACCGCCAGCACGCAATACCTTATCACATAAGGCAGTCATTTCTAGGCGTGGGGAAACTGGTTGTTGAATGCGTTTTAATTCGCCAAGAGATTCAAGATTAGTTATAAATTCTCGTAAATCGCGGTATTTCATAGTCCATCTGCTTTTTAAATCTAGTAGCAGCTATTTTAACATTGACGCTGCCACTAGATTAAAATGAATTAGCAATTTTTAAGCGTTTTATACTGGACTTTGGTACTTTTTAGTTTAAATGAAATTGATTTTAACTTGCTGGTAGAGGCTGTCTGTAAACCTCATTTAGAGTTATCTAAAGAATATGAGGGAAGCATTGATGTTTCACAGAGTTTGGTATATTTGGCAATGTGTAAGTTAATGTGTAAAAGGTTAGCCAAATGAGGTTTACATACAGCCTCTATTGCTTCATTGTAGCTTAATTTCACACGCGATGCTCTAATACTTTGTCCAACCAAGCGTAAATAATTTCGTTAGAAAATTTAGTCGCTCCCATTTGACAATGATATTGTCCCGGAGAGTTTTCATCAAACACTATATATTCCTTAGGGCAATTTAACAGATTGTATAATTCGCGCGGTTGATCATCAAAAAACATATCTTTCCGGCTATCAATTATCAACATATTACACTTAATTTGCCCACTCACTGCACTGGAATTAAATAATTTAATCTTTTGGAAAAATTCGGCATTAGTTTTAACTCCCATAGTCCATTTCCCATTACCAAAAGCCCAGGCAAGATTTACATTTTTGGAACTGATTTCATCTATTTTCTGATTAAAAAGTTCAGGATGCTGCTCAGCTAATAAAATGAGTTCTGGTGGCAATACTTTAATCATTGCCGCAAAGAAATTTGATACGCCACCGTTAGCAATACAAGCATTAATACGAGGCTCAAAAGCTACAGCCCTCGGTGCAAGATATCCACCCATGCTTGCTCCATACAAAGCTATTTTATCCTTATCAACGCAAGCAAGAGTTAGTGCAAAGTCGACTACTGGTGTAATTACTTTTTCCCAGTCAAAACGATAGTATAGATTATTCAGCAGTGATTCGCCCTGTCCCGGACCATCTAATAATAATAAATGATAACCACGCTCAATAGCAGCCAATCCAAACATAAAATACATTTCTTCTTTGGTGCCATCAAATCCGGTATGCAGTATCATAAGTGGCGCAACACCATTGTTCAAGCTATTAGATTCAACAAAATATGCAGGCAATGTGGTATTTTCGTATGGAATATTTACACTACTTATATTGCTTTTATACGCTATTCCATTTTTAAAGGCCAAAACAGCCTTTTGACGTAAGGCTATAGCTTCTGAACGCTCATTTGGTGAAACCAAATAAAACATTGCCTTATTATAATAATTAGATGCTCGGTAAAATGCGTGTTCTGCCGAAACATTATGACCATCTTTTGCAAACTGTTCTGCTTTAGCAAATACACAATCAGCTGTTTTTTCCCATTCATTTTTCCAAGAGATTAAATCTCCATCTATTATCCTGTTTGCAGTAATTACACATTCGCCAAAATCAGAAGCTTTGTAACCAGCCAATCCTATTGTTCGAATAGTTTCGAAATTAAAACTTTCATCTTTAAAAAATAGCTCTTCATACATACTAGGTTTTGTAAGTGCTTCGTTCATTTTTTATCCTATGTTTATGTGTCAAATCTAATTTACTAAATCTGACAGTTTAAAATAATTTCGATATTACTAACACATTGTGATATCGACAAATTTAAAAAACTCTAATTTCTTTTTCAGTGGTTTATGTATTAATAAAATACCAGTTGTGTTTTAACGTGTAATTATATCTGATGAACTAATTTTCTAGCAACCTCAATTACCGCTTTACCAGCTGACTTTTTCTTCTTCAACACACTATAAAATTCTGTTAGCACTACCCCATAAGCATTGCACTAATAACTTTCTGATCAGTTTATTTCCACGCTTGGTAATCCGACCGAGGCAAATCGCCTCATTTGAGTTGTTCTCTTTTGGAACTAATCCAACGAAAGCCGCAAGCTTATTTGTTGTTTCAAAGTCATTTATATCACCTATTATGGCTTTGATACTTTTATTGCTATTTTACCCAGATATGCGGTAAAACCCACTTATAGTCAGTTTGAACATGTAACATTTTCTATTCCATACTGCGCAGCTCCACCATCATAAGTATTGAATTTACCTACATGACATGAAATTGGATTTTGATATATAAACACATCGCCCCAATCGCCGATTGTAGCAGCAGATGTACCACCAATTAAGAGCGTATTGTTATTAATCATGGTCGAACTTGCACAAACATTTTGAGCGGAAGGATTCCAAAATAAGCAAGCACTTGGAATTGCATTATTTGCTGTGATAGGATTTCCATCAATAAAGACTAAACTTAATGCGGGATTAGCGAATATATTCGCATAATAGCCACCTTCACCTTGGTCAACATTAGACATACTCACTACAAATGAGGCGACAAAACCATCTTGGAACGTGGTCTGAATTACCGAATTGTTATAAACAGTATTCCATGGTTGCGCTTGCGCAGGATAATTCTTATCCATCCAGCCATAATAAATGTACTGCGCATTGGTTCCATATGATAAATTAACATTACTTGTACCATTGCTAGTCCAATTAATTTGTGAACCGCTCATATAGGTTATATTACCAGTAATGCCACCTGAATTTATTTTACTCAATGCTGATGCATATGTATACCATTTATTCGGCATGTAGGTAATTACATTATTCCAACTCTGTATATCCGTATTAGCAATATTCTGCTCTGCTACTCCCGATGTACTCCAATTACCACTCATTAAGTATGGCGTGCCTACGGTACCTAAAGATGCAGTTGAATTAGTCGGTGTATAGATATATAACGCATATCCTGGGATATTTCCAACTGAATTTGGGTTTGAAGCTGCAATATTATTTGTAACACTTCCAAACAGAGTAGGTAAAGTAATGTCGGAGCTAACGTAGTACGGTTGAATAGTATTCCAATTCATAATTGAATTAACCACCGACTCACCATTATTGTTTAATAATATTGGTTGACAACTTGCTAAACCTTTTGGGGAATTATAGAACTGTTGGATACTGCCATTCATACCGTTAAGCTGATTATATTGTTCCAATGCAGAATTACACAACATAATATTAGATAAATATGACACTTGATAAAATAATGTCTGATATCCTGTAGAGTTACTAACCACTTTATTGAGTGAGTTTTTCAGATTATTTCCATTGTTAGCATTACTATTGCGAATCGAATTGATTAACGTTGTGGTCGCATTTGCAACACTCGCGCCAACCAATTGAGAGTAGTTGATGCTTTCGTTTGTTACTACAGATTCTCCAGATGCATTAATGTAAATAAAACCTTGCTTATTAGGATAAGATTGACTTCCAACAGGTGCATCAGTCACCACAAAGGCCAATGTATTGGAGTAGAGTTGGTTAACTATTTGTGCATATAAGTCAGTAAGATTACTTTGTGCTGCATTATAGTAGTCTAGTTGACTCTTATAGTCGCCACTAATATCGTTTGGATTATAGTAAACACCATGAATTCCAGAAATATCAGCTAAATAAGGTCGATGTGTTGGATTACTGTAATTTTGGAAGTTTATCATATTAATTAGATATGAAACTGAATATGCTTCATTAATAGCATATAAACTTTGTTGATATAAAGCTGATAACACCTGATTGTATTGGTCAATATATGGCACGATATTAGTAGCCGGAGAGTTCTCTAATCCTGCCGTTATTTGAGTGCTCAAATTATTATTCAAAGAGGATAATAAATTCCAATAATAAGATTGTTGTGTCTGTGAGATTATTGTATTATACGGATTACTTGATGCTCCGCTGTTGGGCTTTACCGCTGCAATATTTGTAATAATAGAATCCAAATTAGTATAAGAATTAATATAAGTTGCTAGGTTACTGTAGTTTTGCGAGCTGAGCAAACTTTGAATAGTTGCGCCTGCAATCGGTTGTCCGTTGTTAGGGTTCCACATTCCAGATTTATACATGAATGAATAGAGAAGTCCTTGATTGCCAGATATTAGACTAACTTCATTATTATATGCTATGTAGTTTGTGTTTAATATTTCTTGAGATTGTGTCGTCATTTCCTGCCAAATTTGATTATTGGTCAGATTTAAGTTTGATTCTAATTGATTAAGTTGTAGTTGTTGAGTAGATAATTGGGATTGAAAGTCATTAAATTCAATGGTGTTGCAATTATTTCCCGCAGATGTACCCATGAGAGCTAAAACACTTCCCACAGAATTCACCGTTGCTCCAATAGCCGGACCTGCTTCAGGTATAAGCGTAAAAAAACCTGATGCAGCGATAAGTCCTGCAGATGTTTGTCCCATAACACTACCACAGCCGTTATTGCTACTTGATTGAAGCGTGTTTTCAACTTGTGAAACAAAATTCTTATGCACATAATCGTAAGAAATAGGTCCAGATGGTTTAGTTAGTGGTGAAACGTTATTACTATAATTGCCACCGCTACAGTCAACTAATATTACTTGGCATGCAATTAACAAACTAATGTTAATTAACTTTTTCATTTTTATGCTCCTATCAATTCATATCTTATTTTTTATACTGCACCATACCACTAAACTTGGACACCTTCTCTCAAGACATTACTACCACAAGATTCGTTAACTCAAGCGGTTGTTGATATTTTTTACAGTACTTTTTTACAACACTTAACTGAGTTAAGTGTTGTTTCTTCTCGGCTGGAATTTGCTGCCTCAAATTCATTCAGAGACATATAGCCTAGTTTAGAATGCATAACTAATTGCTTTATTTCTTGCGTGACATTGTTTCTAGGCACCATTGTAAATCGATGTAAATGGTCATTGCAATATTGTAACTGACAACATTACATTCTTGAAACCTCTGCACATAAAAATAAATTGTATAATTTGTAACAAATTCCTTACTACATGACAGAAATTAACTTTTTGCATTTTACCTCCATCGGTAAGTAACTAATGCACAGCGAAATAAGCTTAATTGCATCGTATAAATTATTGTTCAGTTTTTGAATCAATAAATCATAAC
>JACCDT010354540.1_pt1 | contig 61339 bp, 60 predicted proteins | sample 7446291 | NCBI WGS metagenome assembly JACCDT01 (sample SAMN15323446, study PRJNA562643) | freshwater metagenome | isolation source: river surface water | place: USA:Blue River Watershed | collected 2017-08-17
ATTCAATCCATGATTGCAATTGGTTCTGGTGGATTTTTTGGAAAAGGTTGGTTTCAGGGCACGCAAGCACACCTAGAATTTATTCCAGAAAAACATACCGATTTTGTCTTTGCTGTTTTCTCCGAAGAATTTGGTTTGCTAGGCAACCTCGTCTTGCTAGCACTTTTCTTTGCGCTGATTAAAAGAGGTCTAGCCATCTCCGCCAGCGCACCCAATCTATTTACCCGCTTGCTTGGCGCATCAGTCACGATGATTTTCTTTACCTACGCCTTTGTCAATATCGGCATGGTCAGCGGTTTGCTGCCGGTTGTAGGCGTTCCACTACCTTTTATTAGTTATGGAGGTACCGCTCTAGTCACACTCGGTTTTGGTGCTGGTATTTTGATGAGTATTCATCGCCATCGACGTCTAGTGCAGAGCTAACAATTAGCTTGAGATGTGCGCAAGCTAATTGCGCTACTACTGAAAATAAAAAAGCCCGGCATGCCGGGCTTTTTCATCAACAAAGCAAGAATTACTTCTTACGCTTGTTAACTGAATCTTTAAATGCTTTACCAGCAGAAAACTTAACAGTTTTAGCAGCAGCAATTTTGAGTGGCTCGCCAGTTTTTGGGTTACGACCCATACGTGCAGCGCGCTTACCAGAAGCAAAAGTACCGAAACCGATCAGTTGTACTGAATCGCCTTTAGTAACAGCTTTAATGATTTGCTCAATAGCAGAATTTAATGCAAATTCAGCTTTGGCTTTTGAGATCTCAGCGTCGTCAGCAATAGCTGCGATTAGTTCTGCTTTGTTCAAGTGAAGCTCCTTATAGATATTGATATCAGCGCACCTTGCGCTTACATGATTTTAACCACAAAAAATTACAAAAATAAAGCTGCGTCACAGCAAATTTTTTTATTGTTGCCGTTTACTCCTCTATAACAGTCACATCTGACACAAAATACTCGGTATCGCCAAAACAACTGGTAGGCAATCCGATGTGCTGATCATATTTAAGCGCAACCTTTTTACCCAAATTGGCATTGATTTTTTGCGCCACAGCATCTTCACGCACCGTAAAGAGGAATTTTTCTGACATGGTTCCAGGCATAGAAACCATTGCCAGTTCACCTTCCCAAGTTTTGCATACATAGCCTCGATTGGAAAACTTCTGGACATAGCCTGCACGCTCACCACTACCATAGCTCCAATTGAGCATGATCCAGGTGTAGGCCGCCAAACCAGCTAAGCCAATCAATATAAGGCTTAAAAGCCACTTTACGAATCCATTCATGTGAATTTCCTTAACAAATCGTCTATGCAGCCCTAATTAGGTGCATTACCTATGAGCCCGTTTTGACCCCAATCAACATTTGATCATATTCATTACAAAAATAGGGATGAAATGGCGGTCCATACAAATTAAAATATTAGTATTAACGCTAATTGGTAAACCTCATGGAACTTCGTCACTTTATATTTCTGATTTTTGTTGTCTCAGCTATATATGTCTATTTCAGGGGTAATGTGCGATTTGGTGTGGTGCGGTCGCTAACTGACTACCAAGTACTCTTAGCGCCAATTAATAGCCTACTTTACTTATTCTCAAAAACCAAGGCTGGCGCATTTATTCCGGTCGCTGACTTTCCTGAAATGAAGCCGCTTCAAGATAACTGGCAAATGATTCGCGATGAAGCCCTCGCTTTAAATGCAGACGGCGCAATTGCTGCCGCTACGGGATACAACGATATTGGGTTTAACTCCTTTTTTCGCACAGGCTGGAAACGCTTTCACCTTTATTGGTACGGGAAAGAAATGCCATCCGCACAACTCAATTGCCCCAAAACCGTTGCACTCCTGAAATCAATCCCCTCGATCAAGGCGGCAATGTTTGCCTCACTACCTCCTGGGGCAACACTGGTACGCCACAGAGACCCTTATGCAGGCTCGTTGCGCTATCACATCGGCCTTGTCACCCCAAACGATCCTAAGTGCTTTATCGATGTGGATGGAGAGCGTTACTACTGGAAAGATGGTGAGCCTGTAATGTTTGATGAAACTTACATTCACTATGCAGCTAACGAAACCGATCACCAGCGAATTGTCTTGTTTTGCGATGTCGAGCGACCAGTGCATACCAAATTGGTGCAGCTATTCAATCGCTGGTTTGGTCGTTACGTGATGAGCGCAGCTTCCTCCCAGAATGTTGAAGGAGAAAAGGTAGGGCTCGTCAACATTCTCTTTAAGTACTTTTATCACCTCAGAGCGCAAGCTAAAAAACTGAAGGCCAAACATCGCAGCATTTATTACATTGGAAAATGGGTGCTTATTTTGGGGATTTTGTGGGCGATTTTTTGGTAAGCCTTAAGGGCTTAGCACTTCAATAATTTGCTCTGGTGTAATTGAGCCCCAGATTTCCACCCTTTTAATGCGGCTGCTTTGCCCCGATAAGAGTTGAATTTGTTTTTGCGGCACTCTCAACTGCTTTGAAAGCCAAGATAAAAGCATCTCATTCGCCCTATTTTCCTGAGCGGGAGCCTGTAGGGATATCTTCAGGCAACCATCATGGAGTCCAACCACCTTGGTCAGCTTTGCGCCTGGCTGGCAATGTAAATTAAGGACAATGCCAGTGGGGGTTTGTTTTAACCAAATGGGCATCATTAAAGTACTTTAAACTCAAATCATGATTATGAAGAACTCCAGCGCTTTAGACCAGTTATTTGCCAATAATCGCGAATGGGCAGAAGCCATGATCGCGAAGGATGCTAATTTTTTTAAGCGCCTAGTCTCTCAACAAGCACCAGAGTATCTTTGGATTGGCTGCTCAGATAGTCGCGTTCCCGCCATCGAAATCGTCAACCTTCTTCCCGGCGAATTATTTGTTCATCGAAATGTTGCGAACGTCGTGGTTCACACTGACCTGAACTGCTTATCCGTGATTCAGTTTGCAATTGATCTATTACAGGTCAAACATATTTTGGTGGTTGGCCATTATGGCTGCTCAGGTGTGCATACTGCATTGACTGATAGGCGCGTAGGACTAGCCGACAATTGGTTGCGGCACGTCAAAGATGTTCATCAAAAACACGAGCGTTATCTTGGCGATGTGATTCCAACTGCTAAACGTCAAGATCGCTTATGCGAACTCAATGTTATTGAGCAAGTAGTCAATGTTTGTGAAACCACTATTGTTCAGGATGCATGGGCAAGAGGGCAAGATCTCACGGTGCATGGGTGGACTTATCGCCTCGAGACCGGCTTAGTAAATGATTTAGGTATGTCTATTAGTTCCGCTGAAGAAATGCATGTGCGTTACGCTAAATCCTTATCCCGCTACGATGCCGAATAAATTCAGTTTTGTTTAAAAACTTTTCAAACTATTCTGGGGTGGCGCTCCTCAGATTTTTATCATCACTGCCTTACAAAACCTTAGTCTCTATTGGCTACGGCTTAGGTTATTTGGCAGCGCACATTCCTAGTGATCGCAATCGCGTAGTTCAGAAAAATTTAGAGCTCTGCTTTCCTGAGTTAAATGATCAGGAAATTAATCAACTGAGAAAACAGCATTGGCGACTGCTTGGTCGTAGCCTGGTAGAGAAAAGCATTATTTGGCTTGGGAGCAAAAAGCAGCTTGCTGACATGATTGAGGTTCAATCAGAGGTTGATCTCAATGATCGGCATCCGCGCATCTTAGTCAATATGCATTTTATTGGCATTGAAGGCAGCATTATTTTGAGCGCACTTGCGAAAGATAAAGGTTGGCCACGCACCTCTGGGTTTTTCCAAAGAATGAAAAGCCCCTTCTTCAATAAGAAAATTGTTGAGTGGCGCAATCGTTTTGGCGGAAACTCTATTGATCGCCAGGGAAACTCTCTTGAGTTGATTCGAGAAATCCGTAAGGGGAGCTTTATTATTATTGCGCCCGATATTGATCTAGGCCTGAAAGACTCAGCCTTTGTTCCCTTCTTTAATATTCAAACAAATACGATCACCGCCGTATCGCGCCTTGCCAAAATTACCGGGGCACAGGTCTGCATGATGATCACCACTTTAAAAAAGAATGAGGCTGGCTATATTTGCACCATTAGTAAGCCCCTCGAGAATTTTCCGACCAACAATCCCGAGGCTGACACTGCACGGCTCAATCAAATTTTTGAACGAGAAATACGACTTAGACCCGCAGAATATTATTGGGTTCATAAGCGCTTTAAAAATAGGCCCTTTAACGAAGCTAGCCCCTATTAGCCCTTCTGCTGGAGGCGCTTTTGTCCTATCATTAAAGGATGACTGAACGCATTGGGCTATTTGCCGATCTACACAGCAATTTAGAAGCTTTTGACGCTTGCATGGAGCAGGCGGAGGAGCTAGGCGTAACCCGCATGGTTTTCTTAGGAGATATTGTTGGATACAACGCAGATCCCGGCGCCCTAATTGATCGTATTGGTGAAATGGTTGCCGACAAGAAAGCGATTGCAGTATTAGGCAATCACGATCAAGCGGTTTTTGAAGACCATCGCCACCAAATGAATGCCAGCGCAAACGCGGCAATTGAGTGGACCAAGGCACAACTCAATGCCACTCAAGTTCAATTCCTAAAAGATTTACCACTCATGATTCAAGAAGAGGCGATGTGTTTTGTTCACGCATCAGCTCACAATCCCGCAGACTGGAATTACATTACCGACAGTATGAGTGCATGGCGTTGCGTACAAAGCTCAGGCAAGCCATATACTTTTGTTGGTCACGCACATGAGCAAGCACTCTTCTATCAAAGTGCTGTTGGCAAGCTCATTCGTTTTGCACCACATCCTGGCGATGAGGTTCCAGTGATGCATCATCGCCAATGGGTTAGCGTGGTGGGTTCGCTTGGTCAACCGCGAGATGGAAATCCCGAAGCTTGCTTTGCTGTCTTCGAACCAGCATTAGAAGTGCTTACCTTTCATCGCACTCCGTATGATCAATTCACCGCCGCAGACAAAGTTCGTCGCGCTGGCTTGCCAGAAGATCTTGCTAACCGCCTCATCACAGGAAAATAATTTATTCATGTCGATAAATGCCGATATCGAAGCAGTTGATGACATTTTCCAAGAAGGTAAAGTTGTTGATGGCTTCGTGCTCGGCACCGAGGTCCATCGTGGCGGCATGGCCAGCCTGTACTCTGCAACCAAAGAAGGTATTGATGTTCCTATTCTTCTAAAGATTCCTAGAGTAGGCCGGGATCAGCCTGTTGAAAGTCTGATTGGCTTTGAAACCGAGCTCACAATTTTGCGCTCACTGAAGAGCCCCTATGTTCCCAAGTATCTCGGCTCCGGGAATATGGCAACACGCCCCTATATTGCAATGGAGCGCGTAGAAGGCCGGCCACTTGAGGATCTCATCAAAGAAGGCAAAGTTTTTACAATTGATGAGGTTGTACAGATTGGTGCTGACTTGGCACAGGCAGTGCAATCCTTACATGCACAAGACGCTATTCATTTGGATATCAAGCCAGAAAATATTCTGATTGATGCAAAAGGCAAGCTCACCTTAATCGATTTTGGTTTGTCGCATCACGCACGCTTTCCTGACTTACTCGCCGAAGAAATGCGTAAGGGAATCGGCTCAGCCCCTTATATCGCGCCAGAGCAGGTTGCTGGTATTCGCTCAGATTACCGTAGTGATATTTTTTCTATCGGCGTCATCTTGTACGAACTCTTAACAGGTGAGCTACCTTTTGGTAATCCGCAAAGCATGAGTGGTTTACGCAAAAGGATGTGGGCACAACCATTCCCTCCGCGCGCTATCCGCAAAGAGATCCCGCGCTGGTTGCAAGAAATTGTTTTGCGCTGCTTAGAGCCACGCGCAGCAGATCGCTACCAAAGTGCCGCACGTCTTCGTCAAGTATTGCGCGATCATGAGAGTGTCACCTTGACTGAGCGTGCAGACCGGGTTGACCCACTGAGCTTTTGGGAAAACCTCAAGCGCATGTTCCGCGCGGCGGGTTACGAGCCCTCTCCAAGTCCACGCCCCAGCGTCGGGAATTACGATGCACCACTCATGATTGCCGCGATCGATACGCGCCAATCCGACGAGAATTTGCGTGAGCGCATGCAAACAACCGCAAAAAATTTACTACAAGCCTATCCTGAAAGTCGCCTTGTGTGTCTTAGCACTATTGCCAGCACCCCTACTTTTGAAGGCAATCAAGAAAGTGAAACTGCTAGCGGCATTGTGCGAGGCCACCTTGTCCAGCTCATGGAGTGGGCAAAGCCTTTAAAACTGCCGCCAGAACGGATTTCGTATCACGTACTAGAGGCGCTTGATCCAGCCAGTCGAATTGTGGAGTTTGCCAAGGATAACGATGCCTCGCTGATCTTAATTGGCGCATCCCATAAGCTACCAAATAAAGTAACGCCATGGCGTACCTCAATGACAAAAATTGTTGAGGAAGCGCCTTGTAGCGTTCATATTGTCAGAACCTAGTCTTTACTGGGGTAATTGCCCGATAATGCTGTCATGGAAGAAAAAATACGTGTATCCAAGCTGCTCTCTGAGCTAGGTCTATGCTCCCGTCGTGAAGCAGACTCTTATATTGAGCAAGGCTTGGTCACCGTCGATGGTGAGGTAGTCAATGAGCTAGGATCTCGAGCCTTTCGTCATCAGAAAATTGAGCTCCAGTCTGGCGCTAAGGCACAACAAGCATCTCGGATCACAGTCATTCTGAATAAGCCAGTCGGTTTTATTTCTCACTATGATGATGAGCAAGAATATCAGCCCGCGGCCTCTCTGATCACCCCAGATAATTACTTTGCCAGCCCGCTCGATAAGGGTCGCAACCCACGTTTCAACACCCGCGGCCTAGCGCCAGCTGGTCGCCTTGATATTGACTCCACGGGTATGCTGGTGCTGACTCAAGATGGCCGCATTGCAAAACTGCTGATTGGCGAAAACAGTCCCATTGAGAAAGAGTATTTGGTCAGAGTTGAAGGCGCACTCTCTTTTGCAGATTTAGACAGGCTAAAACATGGCCTGGAATTAGATGGCGTTGTTTTGAAGCCGGCCCAAGTTAGCTGGCAGAACGAAGATCAACTTCGCTTTGTTTTACGAGAGGGTCGTAAGCGTCAAATTCGCCGTATGTGCGAGATGGTTGGCCTCAGAGTTTTAGGTCTCAAGCGCGTCCGCATGGGTAGAATTTCTTTGGGCGCCCTGCCGCCTGGGAAATGGCGCTTTGTTAGACCTGAAGAGCAATTCTAAGAATCTGCGCCCGCTTATAATTCTGTCAATTAGATTAAGCGCAGAATTACCATCGATACCATCACCTCCAGCACTCCCGGCGCAGAAGTTTTAAGACGCCGTAGCTTTGCCATCATCTCTCACCCGGATGCTGGCAAGACCACGCTTACAGAAAAACTCCTGTTATACGCAGGAGCCATTCAAATTGCCGGTAGTGTAAAAGCACGTAAGGCCAGTCGACATGCAACATCAGACTGGATGGAGATTGAAAAACAACGCGGTATTTCTGTAGCCAGCTCTGTAATGCAAATGGAGTATCGAGATTGCATTATTAATCTTTTGGATACACCGGGACACCAAGACTTCTCTGAAGACACCTATCGCGTATTGACCGCCGTAGACTCTGCACTCATGGTAATTGATGCTGCTAATGGCGTTGAGTCACAAACCTTGCGCCTGCTTGAAGTCTGCCGCGCACGCAATACGCCAATCGTCACCTTCATCAATAAGATGGATCGCGAAGTAAAGCCGCCCATGGAGTTGATGGATGAGATTGAAACCGCACTCGGCATTGAGGTAGTTCCCTTCACTTGGCCCGTAGGCATGGGTAAATCATTCGCTGGCGTGATTGATATTGCTAACTCTCAAATGCGCATGTTCAAGGCTGGCGAAGATCGTGTCACTGAAAATTCTCATGCGATTGTTGACGTCAACGATCCAGCACTGAAAGAGCGCCTAGGCACTGATCTTGAAAACGCACTTGCTGAAGTAGATCTCATTAAAAATGCAATGCCTGCATTTAATAAAGAAGCCTTTTTAGCGGGTCGTCAGTCACCAGTATTCTTTGGCTCAGCCATTAATAATTTTGGTGTGCGTGAAATTCTCAATACTTTAGTAGAGCTCGCGCCATCACCAGGATCACGCAAAGCATTACAGCGGGAAGTCAGCCCAGCCGAAAATAAATTCTCTGCAGTGGTGTTTAAGATTCAAGCCAATATGGATCCAGCTCACCGAGATCGCGTTGCTTTTTTACGTATTTGCTCGGGACACTTTCAACGCGGTATGAAACTGAAGATTTGTCGCAATGGAAAAGAAGTGCGCACTAATAATGCGCTGTCCTTCTTGTCGCAACGCCGTGATATTTTGGATGAGGCCTTTCCTGGTGACATTATTGGATTGCCAAACCATGGACTTCTTCGACTAGGCGATACGCTCACTGAAGGCGAGCAATTGCAATTTACAGGTTTGCCATTTTTTGCGCCTGAGATTTTCCGCATGGTGGAGTCTGCCGATCCTCTACGCTCGAAACAATTGCGCACAGGCTTAATGCAGCTTGGCGAAGAAGGTGCAATTCAGGTATTCCGCCCCATGACTGGTGGCACCATGCTGCTCGGTGCATTTGGACAGCTACAGTTTGAGGTAGTAAGCCATCGCCTACAAACTGAGTATGGTGCAGAGGTACGTTTACTACCTGCACGCTACAACTTAGCTCGCTGGGTGAGCTCAGACGATCCTGTGGCGCTCAAAAAATTCATTCAAGAAAATATTCACCGCATGGCAGAGGATGTTGTAGGAGCCTCAGTATTTTTGGCTAGCCACAAATCCGAATTAGATGTTGCTCAACAACGCTGGGAGTCCATTCAATTCCACGCGCTAAGAGAGCATGCGGGCCTTATCTATCAATCTGACCTCGCTGGTTAATTCTAGCGTGGGCTTGATTGTGGCCAATTGCAATCAAATACTGCAACTAACTGAGTATCGCTCTTTCTAAAGACGGCAGTCTTCCCATATTGCGCACAATATGCATTCGCCTTTGGCGTGAGCGATGCAATAGATTCGCCGTCACTATTTAAAAAAGTGACATGATTCGAATCTGAGGCATCCGTATAAACTGCAGCACAAGCACTTAAGCCAAGCACCCCGGCTAATAAAAAATATTTAATATGTTTCACATTAATCCTCTTCTTTAGCAAACACATTCGCCCGCTTAAAGCTCTAACTTCTTTACCAAGCTAGCAGTAAGTTTGCTGGCAAACGGGCGATATATCAAAATACAAATCATCGCCACGGGGTAGGCAACCACCCAAACCTCCAACCACACCCATAAGAAATTCTGCGCAAGGCCCACTCGCACCAAAGTGGTAGCAAAAGTAATACTCAATGACATGAGTCCACCCATAATGGCGGCAAAGATAAGATTAGGAATATTCATCATCATCCAATCATAGCGCCTTGACTGCATAGCTGTTATTCTGATTTGTGATCACTATTCCGCGCCCTACTTAGGGGAGTCTACTGAGCAAGCTCAGAGGTTCATCATTCCAAGACTCTAGGAAAAAATATGGCTGTTGGCCAAAATCAAAGAAATAGAAAAAACGATCCCATGGTTAGTAAAACCGGCAAAGCCAAATTGGGTCCACTAACCGTCACTCAACTGAGTAAATTACTGGAATCCAGTACCAAGCCCAAAGAGAAGGCGAAGATTCAAAGGGCTCTAAATAAGCGGCCCCCAGCATTAGCAACTGCAGCAGCTTAAATATTAAGCCCCGAGATTACCGGGGCTTTTTCTTTTGTAATATGCTCTCATCATGAAAGCATCTCCGCATATTCACTCCATCTATATTGCCTCTCGAGCAGGTGAATCTATGGTGCAACTTACTCAGGCTGAGATTGTTGCTGGCGAGGGAATTATGGGCGATCGCTATGCCTTAGGTATAGGCGCATTCTCAAAATCCAAGCCTAAGATCCGCCATATTTCTCTGATTGCACTTGCTGCTATCGAGAATGCTAATAGCCAGCTACTTGCCAAGCAGCAAGTAGTTTTTGATCAAGGTGATACCCGCAGAAATCTCGTTATTAGTGGAATTTCTGAGGATGAGCTCAATGGGCTAGTTGGTAAGACCTTCTATTTGGGCAGCCTTGCTTTTAGAGGCACTGAATTATGCGAGCCTTGTCAGCGACCAGCCAACTTACTGAGAAGACCAGATTTTATGAATACATTTGCAGGTCGAGGCGGCCTTAGAGCCCAAGCTCTTGAGTCCGGACACCTCATTGAGGGAAGCCCCCTTCTATTCTGTGCTGCTGAAGAAAATGAATTCAACTGAATATTGAAATATGTCCACAACAACACTCTGCCTTATTCGCCATGGCGAAACTCCCTGGAATGCCGAAAGACGCCTACAAGGGCATACCGACATCCCTCTTAATGCCAAAGGTGCACTACAGGCACGCCAAATGGCTCAAGCCCTTAAAGATATAAAACTCTCGTTTGATGTCTTGTACACCAGCGACCTCAAAAGAGCGGCCGATACTGCAAACGCTATCGTTGAACTATTTGGGGTTGAAGCGCAGGTGGATAGTGCTTTACGAGAGCGCCACTTTGGCGCGCTTCAAGGACTCTCCATTAGCGAGGCGCCATCACTACAGCCCGATATTTGGCAGGCTCATCTTGCTCGTGACTTAGAGCATGATCTTGGTGGTGGCGAAAGCATTCAGCAATTTGCATTACGTGTTCAAAATGCTCTGAACGAAATTCAAGAGCGCCATGTCGGTAAAACTATTTTGCTGGTAAGCCACGGCGGTACGCTTGACATGATGTATCGCATTGCAAGCAAGCAAGCCTTAAGCGCTGAAAGAGTGGCTTCCGTTCCCAATGCTTCATTAAATTGGATTACTCATAGTGCGTCTAATGGCTGGGCAGTCAAGCAATGGGCAGACACTCGCCATCTTGAAGGTCCTGCTTTAGAAAACGTCGACCTCTAAGCAAAAAAGTCACCCGAAGGTGACTTTTGAGTTTTCAGAAAAGGCTTACTTTCTGATATGCGCGTGACGAGCGGCATCTTGTGACATGCCCTCACCTTTTGGTTTACCTTCAAGCGCTTCTTTTTCAGCAGTAATTTCTTTACGACGCTCTTTGCAAGAACCAGCAATCTCTTGCAATGCCTTACGCGCTCTTGCGGCAGAAGCTTTGATTCCTTTTCCGTGGAACTTTTCGTTCTCTGATTGGTATGTTTCGAAAGCAGCAATTAACTTGTCATGATGGGACATATTTTTCCTTATGAATAATTGAAATAATCGGCTTAAGGAGCACTTTAACCCAATATATGCAAATCACTCTAATTTATTGTGTCCAGCGATTAATAATCTCTTTTAGCTTTTCAGGGCCCAACTCGGCAAGATAGAGATTAAAGTCATCGCGCAACTTAGAGCCTTTTTTGAAAGCAAAGCCTAGATTATCAAAGCCAACCACTTGGTAGCTACTGCTAACTGGAAGATTTAATGACTTTTGATAGTTGACCAGCATGACGTTGTCCACAAACACTAAGTCCACATTACCATTTTGCAAGGCAAGCAAGGCCTCTGTGGGTGACGGATATAGCTTTACTTGCTCTACCGAGTAATAGCCTTTTGGCTGCAATACAGTCTTTACATAATCATCAAACACGCTACCCGTCGGATAAGCAATGGTGTATTTTTTTAGTTGGGATAAATCAGTAATTTTGATATTGCGGTTCTTTAGTCCAATTAACTGCCATGTACTTGTGAAGTAAGGATTTGAAAAATCCATGACTTCTTTACGTTTATCTGTGATGGAGATTCCTGAGAATGCGACATCAGCTTGCCCGCTAGTGACGGCACCTAGCATCCCCAACCAATCGTAGGCAGTCGTCTTAAAAGTACAAGCACGCGACTTGCAATAGCCCTCAAATATCTCCAAGTCTATGCCTGTGTATTTACCGTCTTTTTCAAACAGCATCGGAGGAATGGCAGGTGACACGGCAACCTTAATCACATTAGATGGCTCTTCTTTAGAGCATCCGCCAACAATGAATAGGGCGGCAAATAGGATGGGAATTAGGCGAGCAAGTCTCATAGAGCATTCAGGATTAAATTGGATGAATGATCTTATCAAGAATCGAATGTAAAAAAACCACCCGAAGGTGGTTTCGCGCTGACAGCTCACACCTGCTAATTACTTGGTGCGGCTCTTTGTTGCTTTTGGGGTCTGGCCAAATTGACCTTGCGCAGTCTTCATGGCTGTTTCAACGCTTTTCTCAAAGTTTGCATAGGCATCTTGTGTGCTTGAGCGTACTTGATCAAAGTTTTGCATTGCCGTATTAAATGCGGATGTAAAAGCACTTACGTATGCTTCAGAGCCAGCAGGCGCTTTTGAGGTAGCTGTGGCTACAAAGCTCTTCAAATCATCCTGTGATTGGTCAATAGCAGCCTCTACGGCCTCAACCAACTCTTGATTTCCACGGCGCAGCACTGCAGCAACTTTTTTCTGATAAGCGGCAACTTCAGCAACAGCCTCTTGTACTTCTGGGCTTTGCAGAAGATCTAGTGCCGCTTTGGCATCCTTACCCTTTAATAACTCCGCAGCTTTTGCTTGCGCATTTGCTACAGCCTGTTGTGCCGCTTGGTAATTGATTTCTGCTAACTCTTGGGCATTCTCAAGGGCGGTTTGACCCAGAGCGCGCGCGCTTTCAACGGATTTAGCTTGATTTCCTGCGAATTGATTATTGAACATGGTATTTCCTTTAAAAGGTTATTTGTTGCACTGCACCATATTAATAGCTTATTTTGGGCTTAGCAAGGTAAATATTGCTGCAAAGCAACATATAATCTCGGCAGCTCAAGTGCTTTCTTGCAAAAACAGCATTAATCCTCAATTAAGAGGTGTTTTCCTTGGTTCGATTTAGAAATATTTGTTATGCGCCGTAGATTCATCGTCTTTTTACTTCTTTGCATGCCATTGGCAGCGCCCCACGCCGAAAGCATCTCCGACTGGTTTCAAACTACAACAGCTCATCTTGAGTCTGTTTGGGATAAAGGTGGAAATGAGCTCTATATCCCCCTTTACACCTATCACATGCCCTATGCGTATTCTCAAGACAAAATCAATGAATACACCGAATATCCCATGGGAATTGGTTTTGGCAGGGGCTTAATAAATGAGAGCGGAAATTGGGAAGGCATTTATGGAATGACCTTCAAAGACTCTCATGGAATTTACCAGTACATGGTGGGCTATGGATGGATACCAATGTGGAGCATAGGCAATAGTCTTGACTGGAAATATGGTGTTGGGGCAACTGCCTTCATCATGTCGCGACAAGACATCATGAACTACGTCCCCTTTCCTGGGGTGCTCCCTATTGCTTCAATCAGCTATAGGGATCTCAGCATTCAAACTGCCTACGTGCCTGGCGGACAAAACGCTGGAAACATCTTGTTCACTTGGGCCAAATACAATTTGCCCTAACTAAAATCAGGCAGGATTATTTTTTAAATAATCGATGACCCAAGCTGGATCACTGTCGCTTGGAAAAATGGGGTAGTGCACAGCCTCAATCACACCATCATTCGCTATCAAGGTAATCCGCTTTAATAAAGTCATTCCGGCCGCAACAAAAGTAGGCAGTTGCAGGGCTTGCTGGAATTGATAATCCGCGTCGCTCAGTACAGCAAATGGCAAATGCAGGCGCTCTGCCATCTCCTGCTGATATGCGGTTGATTGCACACTCAATCCCACAACATCTGTGCCCAAAGAGCGTAGCTCCTGATAGTGATCCCTGAAAGAGCAGCTTTGTGGAGTACACCCTCTTGCCCCTGGTATCTGATCCCACCCATCAGGCAAAGCGATATTCGGCTGCCCCGTCATTGGGTAGCAGTAAATTACCAATCGACCCTGAAGCTCACCGAGATTAAATTGGCCGCCAGTGGTTGCTCTCAAGGAGATGGTGGGCAAGCGCATACCTACTAAGTGATTAGCCGCCCCATCATCCTGGGGAATGGGTAGATCGCCAGGCAATTGATTGAGATTTGTCATGGATTGAATCTTAGCCTAATAACAGCCAGGCTACCTACATGCCCTTACCGAGGCCAACTTTTTGAGCGATGCCATCTCAGCCATTGACTCAAACTGTCGACGCACAATATTTTTAATGAAATACTCGATCACAGCCGACGGCACCAAAGAGTTTGGTTCAACCTGCGCATCGTATTTAAAGAGAGTGGAATCCTTCTCGGGCAATAGTCGCCAGCTCCCCTTGTAATACTTTGTATCTCCGCTTAATTGTTCAAAAAGCAATGCTTTATTGGGAACCTCAACGTATTCGAGCTCCGAACGCATCTCAAATGGGATAAATAAAATTCTCTCCTCGAGTAAGCGGGCAACCCTCACCTTATTACCTGATCTAGAGAGCACTTTTGAATCAACTATTCCAGGTAAATTTTTGATGCCTTCATAGTCGGTAATAAATGAAAAGGCTTCACATACCGTAATGGGCACCACATAGCTTGCAATCACTTGAAAGCGATCACCTGCTCTGGTGACGCCGACTCTTAAGTCATAGGGATTAGATGACTCTTGCGCAAGGGCAATGCCAAACGATGCAATAAGAAATAAGTAGATGAGCCGTTTCATGCCAATAGTGTAGAGACTGTTAAGTAGACTACCTTTGTATTCTGTCTAACTTTTCACTTAAAGCCTCAACGGAACTCATTAAAGCGAACAGCTCCTTTTCTCTTAAAAGGTCAATTTTTTGGTGCAGCAGCTCAATCTCTAGCTCTGCTTTCACATTGACCTCAAAATCATTACCAGCCTGTTGACGATCTATTTCTGAAAGACGGTTTTGGCTCATCATAATTGCCGGAGCAGTATAGGCAGCCTGAAATGAAAGCATGAGGTTGAGCAAAATAAATGGGTATGGATCCCATGCATTCGAGCTGCCTATCGAGTTGTAAACAATCCAAGCAAAGATGCAGGCACTTTGAATAAGGATAAATTTCCAAGAGCCCACCGTTTTTGCAACAACATCAGAAATTTTCTGGCCGGTCGTCAGTCCCGGAAAATAGTCCTCAACATGATTTGCAATCTTGTTAGGGAAGCCCTTGCGGTGCTTGCGTCGGTGAGTCCGAAGGGCCTCTAGAATTTGCAACTCTTCGATAGTAGGTGTGATAGTCGTCATAGTCCCTCGCTTTATAGAGCTACTTTACGCCCATCACGAGAGTGCGGCCCCCTGCTTGTGATTTGCGTGGCAAACCAATAAATTATCGACCCTGACAATCCAGCGGCATTTCCCACAAAGGCTTGCCCTGACTAAAGTCACAATTCACACCCACCGGCGATGTGGTGCTTGCAAGACAACCGCTCAATGCCCATATCAATAGAGTCATGCATGAAATCTTAAATAATTTTTTCATCTCTATGCTCAATAATAAATATCTCTAAATATAAACACCCTGAATCCAGACTTCCTTGAGGAAGTTTTGATGCCCCTCGATAGCCCGCAGCAGAGGCGCCTAAGGACTAGGATAGCCGATCACGCATCATGACCCCAATGTCTCGATAAATCTGCAGGCCAGCGATCAAGATGAGGGATACGGAAAGTGGCACTACTGAAATATAGCCAACCTTTTTAAAGCTGATGGCGCCAACAATTCCGCCAACCAAAAACACTACAAAAATGAATGTATGGGTTTTTAACTTTTCTCTATTAGCTTTGACATAACTTCTTTGATTTGCTTCATTTGATTTATTCCAGTAGATCAACTTACCCAACTCAATACCTATGTCCGTAATCACGCCGGTCATATGGGTAGTTCTAATTTCCGCCTTTGATGCCTTAGTAACAATCGCATTTTGTAAGCCCATAACGAAGCAGAGGAGCAACGCAATCGCTGGCACTGTTAAGGGCAAATATAAATTTAAATTGGCTCCGACCAATCCAAAAACTAAAAGCAATACTGCCTCTAGCAATAGAGGCAAGGCAAACTCACTATGAATTTTTCTTCTATGCCCCCAATTAACAATAATGGCAGTAGTAGCAGCACCAAATAGAAAAGATATTAAGAGTGAAATGCCGCCTACAACTGAAATCAAATCATTCAGAGCCAAATCATCCCCAATAGCAGAAATGATTCCACTCATATGGGAGGTATAGCGGGCAATGGCCAAGAATCCCCCCGCATTAACCGCGCCCGCAACAAATGCCATATAGGCACCCAGTTGAACATTAGTCTTGTGGGAACGTTCGGCGCTTGTTAAAAGCTGGATGAACTGAATTGGCATTGAAGCTCTATTCTACGACTCAGATTTTTTCAAGGATAAAGTTCAGCACCCAAAGCAAGGTCTAAACAGAAATACGGCTAGGGCATAGATCTATCTTTGGCCCAATAGATGAAGGGCCTTAGGCTCGGGACACTACGCTAGCTCTGCCTCATTGAAAGCATCACGCAGATATACAGGCAAATCTATAGATGGCGGTCTAAAACCAGATTGATAAAACATGTCCCCAATATGGCCCCGATGAAACGCCTTGTGATTACAGATATGAATCAAAATATCGCCTCTAGTCATTTTTCCGGCACCACCATCAACAAAGGAAAAGCACACTTTTTCATTCAGCAGCGACTCGGTCATCGTATCGGCATATTGCACATACCAGTTGCCCATTTCAATTAACTTTGCTGAAAGCAGTTTTAAAGAATCTGGTGACTCAGTCGTGCGGGATGTAAACCCGTGATCGTTGCCAAGCAAATGGGCCCTCCATATTTGATCAACAATGGCTACATGGGCCAAAGTGAATGCCATGCCACCAAATGCTGCGGCACGTTTTTTGCTGAATTCCTCATATGGCAGGGTAGAAATAGCAGCTAGGAGCAAGTTATTTGCCCACTTGTTATAGCGCGTAAGCATTCGTATGTTTCGAACAGCAGCCATATAGCCTCTTTTGAATAAGTAAGCACAGTCTAGCAAATGAAAAAACCACCCGTAGGTGGTTTTGGTATTTTCTGGTGGCCATTAGCTGAGGGCAAATCGCTCCTTTACGAATGAGGTGATTGCAATCGAAAACTCAAATGCGCATCTACAGCAGGAAATTCCCCGGCCAAAATGCTGTAAACACAGGTATCTCGCAGGCTATCTTTGGCATCTGGATGGCGATTAATTTGGTGACTCCGTAATATGCCATCTAATTTCGCTCCCAGCCGCTCAATACCTTTACGACTTTGATGATTAAAAAAATGTGTCCGAAATTCAACCGCAATACAAGCTAAGTTCGTGAATGCGTAACGCAACAGCATCAATTTACATTCAGTATTGATGGCTGTGCGCTGAACCGACTGACGATACCAAGTAGACCCTATCTCAAGCCTACGATTTTCTTGGTCAATATTCATATAAGTGGTCATTCCAACGGGCTTCCCTTTGGCATCCAAAATACAAAATGGATTCATTGAACCCAACTGCTGTAAGTTCAAACGCCGATCAATCTCCTTTGACATTGCATCAGGCGAAGGAATGCTGGTGTACCAAAGCCTCCAAAGCTCACCATCCCTAACGGCTTCACATAAACCGTCATGATGCGCAATGGTTAATGGCGCCAATGAAGCATGCCTTCCTTGTAAAGTGACTGAATCGGAGAATTTCATCTTATATAACCTTCAAAACTTTACTTAGAGAGTCGCCCTCATAGTTTGGCATTTCACCAATCTCTTCAAAAGGATGATTCAAGCGATTAACCCAAAACACATCGAAGCCGAACCACTTGGCCGCTAGAGCATCCCAAGCATTACTTGATACAAACAGTATCTCCTCTTTCTTGACCGGAAACGCTTTAAGCAAAAGTTCGTAGGCTTGTGGGGCGGTTTTAAATAGGCGAATATCTTCAATGGTTACCACTTTATCGAGATAGGGATTTAAACCATTACTCTCCACTACTGTAGCTAACATCTCCCTACTGCCGTTCGACAAAATAGCAGTTGAAATACCTTTTGCCTTAATTGCCTTGAGCACACTCAGACTGTCGTCAAACCCAGTGAGCTTGGCATACTGATCCATCAGTCGCTTCTCATATTCTGGGGAAAGGTTTAGGCTCATACGCTTACACACATACCTCAACGAGCGAATAGTTAATTCCCAAAATGGAAGATAGTACTTACTACCACTCGGATTAGGGTCGCTCATAGTTACCAAGCGGGTATATTCGATTTGACGATCACGCCACATCAAAGCAAAAGCCTGTCCATGATCTGGAAATAATTCTTCTGCCAACTGCCCCATGGAATAGACATCAAATAAAGTTCCATAAGCATCAAAGGCTACGAGCTTATACATGCTTGCCCCTTATTTTTTAATTATGAATTGATATTGTCGTTTAAAACAATATTTGATTATGCAATCATCCCAAGCAAAGGAACTCCTTTGGCCAACATAAACAAGAAACTACCTGAAGGTAGTTTCGGCAGCTCTTGGTGGCCCGGGGTGAAAGCGATAAGACTGGAGAATGTCTATATCTGCCGCTACCTTAGCTCTTTTTCTATGGCCTTAATAAATTTTGGATCGTCTGCGTTGACTGGGCCCATCCAATAAGACTCGACTAATCCCTTTTTATTTACCAAATAGGTTGTTGGAATTCCCTTAACCCTCCAAGCCTTATAAACAAGACTGCTGTTATCCAAAGCAATCTCTAAGGCATTGTGAGAAATTAAATTCGACTTTAGGAATGATTGGATACGCGGCTTTGATTCGGCTAAATTGACTCCCAAAAGCACTAAACCTTGGGCTCCATATTTTTCTTGAAGATGAATTAATTCAGGAAACTCTTCCTTGCAGGGCTCACACCAGGTTGCCCAGAAGTTAACTAAAACAAGCTTGCCCTTGTATTGGCTTAATTGAATCGTCTTGCCATCTAAATTTTTAAGCTCAAAACCAATTGCTGGACTTAACCCCAGCTTACTCACCGGCACCCAATCAGCCAAAGCCAGCGAGCAATTTAGCCAAATAGCGATAAAGCAAATGAGGCCTTTAATGATCACCAGCTATCCAATCAGCTTACTAGTAATTTTGTAATTAAAGTTGGCAGGATCTAAAGAATCAAGTCGCCCCTCTTTGGTCTCACCTTGTGGATACATTAAGAAGCTAATTTTGCCTTTAGCGCCTAATCTAGAGCCCGGCAAAATAATGTCGTGGCCATAGTTATACGCCATCCAATTCATTTCCCAGTTGCCAAATAGGTAATCCCGAATCGCAATAACTTTGGGATCTGTAGCAGTCAAATTAGTAGGCTCTTCCAAAATCACCTTGCGAACATCTGCTGGATCAACTGCTACCCAACCATAGCCCTTGGCAAAGAATTCAGCACGGCAATGTTGCGCCTTGCTAATGTCTACCGATTTACCAAGACTCTTATATCCACGAGCAGAGTCATTAATCCGAACGCCATATACATCTCGCGCAGGCAAGCCAGCTGATCTTGCTAGGGCAACATAAACGGCGTTGATATCAGCACACTTACCGCCAAGGTTGTTAGTCTCTAGCATTAACTTGACATCGCCAGCACCACAACCCTTAGTAGTAGGATCGCGGAAAGTGTTCTCTACAACCCAGTTGTAAATGGCTTTAGCTTTATCAATATCGGTAGCATCTTTTGCTAAAGGTTTAATAATTTCGTTTGCTTTTTCTTTGACTATGCCATCGGTTGGCAAAAACTCTGTGCCGCGTGTCCAAAACTTTTGCTCTTCTTTGCTGAGAACAAGCGCCTTATTTGGTGTGCTCAATTGATTATTGCGCTCACGCGTGCTGACAACAAAAGTTGTTACTAGATTGCGAGTATTGGTTGAGGCATCCCATTGACCCCATAGCATTTGGGTTTCGCCCGTGGGCGTTTTAGCTATTGAGGTTTTTTTGGCGTCGCCATCCGTTTTAATAGAGAGAGTTTTAAAGTAATCCGTATCTTTAATCAGGGGCAATGGAAGCCACGCCTGTACCTTCTGATTGGGGGCATCAATCACAATCTCGGTAGTAATTTCATAAGTCTTCCACTCGGCAGATTGAGCAAAGCTGGTGGTGATTGGATATAAAGTTGGTGCCAGTAGAGCGCCTGCGGTAGTTTTTATAAATGAACGGCGGGTAATCGGCATATTGATCTCGTGTTATGAATTATGGTCCATTATAGGTTGCTGATTTGCCCTTGAAAGGACAGACCATGCTGGAAATATCACAGACAAACGGCGTCTAACCACGCTAAGCTTGAGATGAAAAAACCACCCGAAGGTGGTTTGAGTATTTCTTGGTGGCGCGGGGTGGAAGCGGCCAAGGTTAAGAATGTCTTCCTCTATTCCATCTTACAAAAACAATACAAGAACTGCTGGGTAGCTCCCATTGGGGTTTGATGGAGCTCTGTTGAGCTTTTGATTAATTTGAATGTTTTGCCAAACTGCTCATGAAGATTTTCAGAGTCATAGCGAACTACATCCAAGCCACTGCACTTCTCTGGGCCCTCGGGGCCAAAGGTCGACATAATCACATAGCCGCCATGCTTCACTGAACGCATCACTTGCTCTACATAGCTCGCTCGCTGCGCCTCTTCAGTTAAAAAATGAAAAACGGCTCTATCGTGCCAAACATCAAAATAGTTCTGGGGTAATGTGGCCTGCGTTATATCAGCGCAATACCAGTGAACCTTATCAGCCCGCTCGCCAATTCGAGCTCTTGCCACATCAATTGCTTTTTGAGAGATGTCTAAAACACTGATGTCCTCATAACCCTCAAACAAAAGGTCATCAACTAACGTGGATTCACCGCCACCAATATCAATAATGGCGAAACTCTTATCGGTGCTGGCTTGATGAATCAGATTTAATGATGTCTCAAGGTGTGGCGCATACCAACTTACCGCCTCTGGCGCCTTAGTGTCATAAACCTTTTCCCAATGCCGCTTGTTGTCCATAATTACCTTTTACATAATTATTTATTTGATTCTATGCCCTTTTTACGAGATAGATGTCCTATCCATGACATTATCTAGGCATCACAAGCCACCACCCTTCATCAGCCATAGAGTCTAATTCCCCGCTATTTAATGACACAACAACGGCTTAGACTTTCCCTCGCTATCTGGCTATCAATTGCGCTCCACCTTGGTCTCATTCTGCTGTGGGCTACATATGAAGGCTTTATCTTTGCTAAACCCAAAGATAGAAATCCAGACATCATTGAGGTCCATCTAGAAGAACCTATTGCTAAAAATAATAGTGACTTAGCTACCAGCCTAAATAGCGATAAACAAGCAGCATCATCAGAGGCACCATCAGCCCCAACTGCAGAAGAGTGGGCTTTCGCATCCAAGTACACACTAAAAAATAGTAAAGGATATCGCCATTCCTTTGGTCAACAAGTGCGAAGCATGATGGGCACTGCTATCGAGGGGCCAGACCAAGGGCAGGTGAGATTCAGTATTGAAATTGCGCCAAATGGAACTGTTACTAAAGTGGAAACACTTTGGAAAACATCTGATAAAGCAGAACAGCTGGCAAGAAGGGCCATTCAATCTATGCCGACTCTGCCGCCAACACCAACAGGAAAACCACTTATTTTTGAGAGAACGATTTCGTTCACGCCATTTGCCTCCAATGATGCTCCAGTCTATAGAGACGACTGTCTGTCTGACCCACCATCATTTAGCAATCCATTTGCCTGGGATGGCAAATCACCGCAAGATATTAAGAAAAATAAACCTGCTGAAAAACCAAGCCCTGAAGCGCTAGCTGAATGTCTTAAACAATTACCCCAAGACTCTATTGAAGGCATAGCTGCCCATAACCAAAGACAACTGGATCAATGGAGATCAAACAAGCTGAACCAAGAAAAATAATTCCATGTCGATTAAGGTGGTATTCCTATAATGGGATAGCCCTCCAACATCAAAGGCTTATATGGCTTGGATCATTACAAAATATTTACTAACCGCAGGAATAGTTGTATTCATTTCTGAGCTTGCTAAACGAAGTGATCGACTGGGTGGCTTTATTGCGGCATTGCCACTAATGACCTTGCTTACTCTAACCTGGCTATATATTGAAAACCAGCCAGAAGAGAAAATTGCCAATCACGCGTATTACACCTTCTGGTATGTGATTCCAACATTGCCTATGTTTCTATTATTTCCTTACCTGCTTCCAAGATTGGGATTTTGGATGACTATGGGCGCCTGCATAGTGGCAACCATGATCTGCTTTGGCTTATTTACTTTGCTGATGAAGAGCTTTGGAATTAATCTGCTCTAAATAAAAAAACCGCCCTGAGTTGGTTTTGGCATTCATAGGTGGCGGGTGACGTGGCCCACCAAGATCTAGGGCGCTAGATTCTATGATCTATTTATTCGATTACTAAGTCCATTTAAATTCGTTGGACTGATAACCCCAGAAGGAACAAGATAACTTCATCGCAACTAACAGTAGATGGAGTTAAAAATGAAGATTCAAAATAGATTAGCGGGAATAGCGGAAGGCTTGTACTTCATTAACCATGAATTTGAGAGGGATTTGGCATCAGTCTTAAAGCCCGCCCCAAGAGCCTCCAAAGAGGCTCAATGATGAGCATTCTCATTGACTTCATGGCAGGCGTATAGCCATCACAAAAGAAGATTGGCATCTGAATGAGCCAATTTTTGCTAGATCAGTTAAGCTGAAATAGTCAGACACATGATTTACTTTAAAGGAGATCAAAATGACAACAAAAGGCACATGTCCTATTGCCCACGGGGCAAATACAGAGGCTAGCAGCACCCCAATGGCTTGGTGGCCAAAGTCACTCAATCTAGACATTCTTCACCAGCACGATACAAAGACAAATCCACTAGGACCATCTTTTGACTATCGAAAAGAATTAAAAAAACTCGATGTCAAGGCGCTTAAAAAGGATGTTAAAAAACTCCTGACGACAAGTCAGGATTGGTGGCCGGCCGATTGGGGTCACTATGGCGGCTTGATGATTCGGATGGCGTGGCACTCAGCGGGAAGCTACCGCATTGCTGATGGCAGGGGTGGTGCTGGGACTGGCAATCAACGCTTTGCACCCTTAAATTCTTGGCCAGATAACGCGAACTTGGATAAAGCTCGTCGCCTATTGTGGCCAATTAAAAAGAAGTACGGCAACAAAATTAGTTGGGCAGATCTGATGATTTTGGCAGGCACGCTAGCCTACGAATCAATGGGTCTTAAAACATTTGGCTTTTCATTTGGGCGTGAGGACATTTGGCATCCAGAAAAAGATATTTACTGGGGCTCCGAAAAAGAGTGGCTCCAAAAGAGTGGTGGCGAAGGATCTCGCTACTCAGGAGAAAGGGATTTAGCCAACCCATTAGCTGCAGTAATGATGGGTTTGATATATGTAAATCCAGAAGGCGTGGATGGCAAGCCCGATCCGCTTAAAACAGCCCATGATATTCGCGTTACTTTTGCTCGTATGGCAATGAATGATGAAGAAACTGTTGCCCTTACTGCTGGTGGACATACTGTGGGTAAAGCCCATGGCAATGGCAATGCGGCAAACCTAGGTCCGGCACCAGAGGCCGCACCGATTGAAGAGCAAGGTCTTGGTTGGATGAATCACAAGACCAGAAGCATTGGTCGTGATACGGTAACCAGCGGTATTGAAGGTGCCTGGACAACAAACCCAACTCAATGGGACAACGGCTACTTCAAGCTATTACTCAATTACGACTGGGAGCTTACCAAGAGTCCGGCAGGCGCATGGCAGTATCAGCCCATCAACATCAAAGAAAAAGACAAGCCGGTTGATGTGGAAGATGCTTCGATTCGTACCATGCCCATGATGACTGATGCCGATATGGCCATGAAGATGGATCCTGAATATCGCAAAATATCAGAGAAGTTCAGTAAAGATCAGGCCTATTTTTCAGAAACATTTGCGCGGGCTTGGTTCAAGCTAACTCATCGTGACATGGGTCCTAAAGTCAGGTACTTTGGACCAGATGTTCCTAAGGAAAATTTGATCTGGCAGGATCCGATTCCGAAGGGCTCTAAAAAATATGATGTCAAAGCAGTAAAGACTAAGATCAAAGCCAGCGGCCTATCCAACAGCGAGATGATTGCTACCGCCTGGGATAGCGCTCGCACTTACCGAGGATCTGATAAGCGGGGTGGCGCCAATGGTGCTCGAATCCGCTTGGCTCCACAAAAAGATTGGGTGGGTAACGAGCCAAAGCGTTTATCCAAAGTACTCAGTATCTACGAAGCAATTGCCACAAAAACAGGTGCGAGCATCGCCGACGTTATTGTTCTAGCGGGTAACCTTGGTATTGAACAAGCTGCCAAAGCGGGTGGCTTTAATATCAAAGTTCCATTTACTCCAGGCCGTGGCGATGCATCGCAGTCAATGACTGACGTGGAATCCTTTGAAGTGCTGGAGCCTTTAGCGGATGGTTATCGCAATTGGTTAAAAGAAAACTATATAGTTACGCCCGAAGAATTGCTACTAGATCGCACGCAATTGATGGGGCTTACCGCACAAGAGATGACTGCCTTAGTTGGTGGAATGAGAGTGCTAGGAACAAATCATGGCGGGACAAAGCATGGAGTGTTTACAAATAAAGTCGGAATCCTAAGCAATGACTTTTTTGTCAATCTAACAGATATGAACTACTCATGGAAACCAACCGGACGAAATAGCTACGATATTGTTCATCGTGACACTGGCAAAACTAAATGGACTGCAACTAGGGTTGATTTGGTTTTTGGCTCCAACTCCGTTCTTCGCGCTTACGCAGAAGTTTATGCTCAAGACGATAACAAAGAGAAATTTGTGGTGGATTTTGTGGCTGCATGGAACAAGGTCATGAACGCCGATCTGTTCACTTAAATAAACTCTCTCTTACTTACAAGGGGTAGCAATTGCTACCCCTTTTTATTGAAGAGAATTAGTCGTTGCGAAAAGTTCCCTGAAACTCACGATCTTCAAGTTGCTCCAGCTCTAAAGCTCGTTCAGTCTGAGCCTGCTTTTCTTCTTCTGAAAGATCTTTAGTGCGGTTATCAGAATTATTTTCCATAGGATCAGTCTATCGAATAATGGATTAAGGGTCTAGTTACTGGATTGTGGGGAAAGATGGGGAATGAAAAAACCACCCGAAGGTGGTTTTGGTATTTCTTGGTGGCCCGGGGCGGAATCGAACCACCGACACAAGGATTTTCAATCCTCTGCTCTACCGACTGAGCTACCAGGCCAAGAGATGAAATTATAAATGAAACTCCCTTCCAGCCCGAAAAAAGGGTCAATAGCCGATAAGCCTTGGGCAAACACTGAAAAACAGAGACAAAAGGCTCTTGTTTCCCACCCTAAGCACCGATAGCTGCAGCCTTCACTCTAGCGGCATGAATTTTCTTGTAGCTATCAATCAGGCGATGATGTCTGTCTAGACCATCTAACTTCATGTTTGTGGGAATCAAGCCATAGAATCGGACTGCACCGTCCACCGAGCCCACGACGGCATCCATTCTCTCGTCACCATACATCCGGCGAAAATTCACTATGTAGTTTTCAAGCTCAAGATCGTCATCTAGCAAAATCTCTAGCACTGCATTTAGTGCCTGATAAAACAATTTACGCTCGACCGTATTGTCGTTGTACTGAAGGAAGGCGCCCACTAATTCTTGGGCTTGATCGAATTGTTTCAAAGCTAGATGAATTAACAGCTTTAACTCAAGAACTGTTAACTGACCCCATGGCGTATTTTCATCAAACTCAATGCCAATCAATGTGGCGATATCACCATATTCATCCAACTCATTATTCTCTAGCTTCTCAAGTAGCTTGCTTAAGCCCACCCCATCCAATTGATGCAGATTCAAAATGTCGGCACGAAACAGTAGCGCCTTATTCGTGTTATCCCAAACCAAATCTTCAATTGGATAAATCTCAGAATATCCTGGAACTAAGATTCGGCATGCAATCGCGCCCAACTGATCATAGACCGCAACATAAGCCTCTTTACCTAAGGATTCAAGAATGCCAAATAAGGTCGTAGCTTCTTGGGTATTTGAGTTTTCGCCTTTGCCAGAAAAATCCCATTCAACAAAATCGTAATCTGATTTTGTGCTGAAGAAACGCCACGAAACAATCCCGCTCGAATCAATAAAGTGCTCAACAAAGTTATTTGGCTCAGTGACTGCTTCACTTGCAAAAGTGGGTGGGGGTAAGTCGTTCAAACCCTCCAGGCTGCGACCCTGAAGCAACTCCGTCAAGCTCCGCTCCAGTGCCACCTCGAAACTTGGGTGCGCACCAAACGATGCAAATACTCCACCTGTTCGAGGATTCATCAAAGTAACGCACATGACTGGGTAGACGCCGCCTAATGATGCATCCTTCACCAGCACCGGAAAGCCCTGCTCTTCAAGGCCTTGAATGCCAGCCAGAATACTAGGATATTTTGCAAGCACTGCTTGCGGGACATCTGGTAAAGCAATTTCATCTTCAAGAATTTCACGCTTAACTGCGCGCTCAAAAATCTCTGAAAGGCACTGCACCTGGGCTTCAGCTAATGTATTGCCGGCACTCATGCCATTGCTAACGTACAAATTTTCAATCAGATTAGATGGGAAATAAACAGTCTGGCCATCGGACTGACGTGTATACGGCAGAGAACAAATTCCGCGCTCGATATTTCCAGAATTAGTATCGATTAAATGTGAGCCACGTAACTCACCGTCAGCATTAAAAATACTGAGGCAGTACTCATCCAGAATTTCTTTTGGTAGCGCATCTTTAGGGCCGGGCTTAAACCAGCGCTCATTCGGGTAATGAACAAATGTACTATTGGCAATCTCTTCGCCCCAGAATGCACCAGCATAGAAATGATTGTTGCTAAGTCGCTCAATATACTCACCCAAGGCTGAGGCGAGGGCGCTTTCCTTCGTAGAGCCTTTACCATTTGTAAAGCACATTGGTGAGTGCGCATCACGAATATGTAGGGACCATACATTTGGTATGAGATTGCGCCATGAGGCGATTTCAATCTTGATTCCCAGATTAGCTAATACAGCAGACATATTCGCAATGGTTTGCTCTAAGGGCAAATCCTTTCCCGGAATATAAGTACTTGCATCGGAAGCTGAGCCTAAAGTTAGGAGGCTCTGCGCATCAGCGTCTAGGTTCTTGACCACCTCTATAACAAACTCTGGACCCGCTTGTACGACCTTCTTCACTGTGCAGCGCTCGATGGAACGCAAAATACCCTGACGATCGTTGGCGGAAATATCCTCTGGCAACTCAACCTGAATTTTAAATATCTGCTGGTAACGGTTTTCTGGGTCAACAATATTGTTTTGCGAAAGACGAATATTTTCGGTTGAAATATTGCGCGTATCACAATACAACTTCACAAAATAGGCCGCACATAAGGCCGATGAGGCCAAAAAGTAATCGAAAGGTCCAGGGGCTGAGCCATCACCCTTATATCGAATGGGCTGATCAGCAATCACCGTGAAGTCATCGAACTTGGCTTCAAGACGCAACTTATCGAGAAAGTTAACCTTTATTTCCATGGGAATAATTCCGAAATGATATGAGCGCTATTATCGGTCGCAACAGCGATACTGTGTGCGCATCAATGGTCTCAAAGAATCACTGGCGGCAACTGATAGCGCCGCGTCTTATTGCTCAGCCTTATTGCGTGAAGTATCGATTCCCAGAGCTTTTAGCTTACGGTAGAGATGGGTTCGCTCTAGACCCGTGTATTCAGAAATCTTGGTCATGCTACCGCCCATGATGATCATTTGATGCTCGAAGTAGGCTTTTTCGAATAAGTCTCTGGCTTCACGTAGCGGTAAATCAAAGTAGGTTTTTGCAATCCCACTGATGTACTCACCGTCCGGAGCTTGGGGCGCCTGCTCACTGACCATCGCTTTAGGGCTTGGAGTTGATGGGGGCGCTGTCGACGCTTTTTCTTCAATGGGCTCAACGTACTTAGGCGAACTCTCAAGCGCCTTGTTGACGGTCTTGAGTAATTTTTGGAGTGCGATAGGCTTTTCTAAGAAGTTGAGCGCACCAATGCGTGTGGCTTCGACGGCCGTATCAATCGTGGCATGTCCTGACATCATGACAACTGGCATCGTCAACTGCCCAGTCTTGGACCACTCTTTCAGCAAGGTGATGCCATCAACATCGGGCATCCAGATATCGAGCAAGACGAGGTCTGGGCGCATCTGCTCACGGATTGTGCGTGCCTGCATAGCGCTCTCAGCCGCATAAACAGTGTGGCCTTCATCCGTCAGGATCTCATTGAGAAGCTCCCGAATTCCCATCTCATCATCGACCACCAAAATACTTGCCATTCTTATGCTGCCTCTTTTGCCAGATTCATAAACAAAATTGATATTTGTGCACCGATCACTTCATCTCCCTGCATGCGATTCCGAACTTCAATTTTGGCACCGTGATCATCTACGATTTTCTTCACCACCGCTAAGCCCAATCCAGTGCCCTTACTCTTCGTCGTTACATAGGGCTCAAAAGCTCTTGCCAATATCTTAGCTGGAAACCCTGAACCACTATCACTTATTGTTAAACGCACCGCATTTTGTGGCACACCATTTAATTCACCGTAAGGCACTAATTCAGTTTTAACTTCAACCGGCTCAGTTTGGTGCGCGCCCTCAAGAGTAGCATCTTGTGCGTTTTGTAAAAGATTATGAATAATCTGTCTCAGTTGCGTAGGGTCGCCCATAATATTTGGGCAACGTGGATCAAGTTGGGTTTTTAAAGGGCTTCCTTCATACAAACCGAGAATCTCTTGTGTCAGAGTATTGATGGACACTGATTTCAATTGCGGGCTTGGCGTCTTAGCAAAGCCCCTAAAATCATTCACCATTTCTTTCATCGCCTGCACTTGTCCAATGATGGTTTCGGTGCTGCGATTCATCATCTCTTCCTGCTCAGGGCTCAATTTACCTGCCAACTTATGCTGCAATCTCTCTGCAGAGAGTTGAATCGGGGTCAACGGATTCTTAATTTCATGAGCCAAACGCCTTGCCACCTCACTCCAGGCAATAGAGCGCTGCGCACTTACTACGTCCGTAATGTCATCAAATACCACCATGCGTAAGTCCGCAGTCAATTCGGTTCCGCGGATAAACAAAGTCACGCCAGGCTCATTCTCAAACTCGTTGGTACTGTGGAGCTGAATTTGCTTTTGCCAAACCGGTGCCGACTTATGCGCCCCCATGTCTTGCTGCTTTGCCTCCGTACCAACCGCCAACTTCATCGTAGCAAAACCCTCTTTAATGGCTTGATCAAACTCAACAAGGCTTGGGCTATCACTTAATGGCCGCCCATCCATTTGCGTTAAGTCTTGCGCGAAGATTCGATCCGCACCAGCATTGCTAGACACCACATTGAAATTCTTATCAAAGATACAAACACCAGCAGTGAGGCTGCCTAAAACAGTCTCTAAAAAAGACTTCGATTCTTGCAAGGAAGTTCTTGTATCAGCCAATTGGCGAGTCATCACATTAAATTGCCGCGTCAACATTCCTAGCTCATCACCAGTATCAAGCTCTGGTTTGGGCGATAGATCGCCCTGAGCAACCGCCTGAGTTCCCTTTAAGAGCATCAATAGAGGTCTAGCTAGCTGACGGCCCAAAATTAAAGCCAATGTCACAGCCACAAACAATGCAAAGAACAGGGTTAACGTGAGCGTACCCACAAACATTTTTCTTAGACCGGTTCGACCTAATGACTTCTCTTGATAATCGCTATAGGCAGACTCAACCGCAACAATATTTTTAGCCAATGGGCCGGGAATAAAGCGCACTAACTGCAAAAAGTATTTATCCTCCACCTCTTTGCCAGCATCCAACTTGCTGGAGATCTGCTTCTTGCGCACAATCGGCACAATCGCTCTTACTCGATAGCCACGCTGTCCTCCATCCATTTCAATTTGATCTACAGAGGTAATCCCCTTCTTTTTAAAGGCCTCGGCAACCACATCGACGCTAGGTGCAGGCAAATATTTTTTTGGCCTTGATTCGCTAGTGAAAATTAAATTGCGCTGAATACTAAAAAGGCTGACCTCTTGAATGCCGAATTGGTTGCGCGTTTTCATGACCATGGCGCCAACTTGTTCAGAAGTACTACCTGATGGAACTTGCACTATTTGCTCGGCAATGTAATTACCCTCAGCCAAGATCTCTTCTTGTGCAACCCGAAGGGTAACGCGACCCAACTCGAGACCAGCATCTAGCGCAGACTCTACCTGAACATCAAACCAAGTTTCAATACTCCGAGAAACGAACTGCAGGGAGACGCCATATAAAATTAATCCGGGAACGACACCAACTAAAGCAAAAATCATGGCTAACTTTGCTACTAAGCGCGTGCCAAATCGACCCTTACGCCAACGAATGGCAATCACAATTACCAAACTTAGAATCACCAAGGTTAGGCAAATGCCAATAATTACATTGGCTGCATACAGCCAAATAAAGTAGTTATCAAAAAACTCTGTGTTTGATGTTGCAATAGATAAGAGCACAAGCAACAAAAGCGCAAATGTGCCAATCACTGCCATCGCTATCGGCAGCGCGCGTCTTTTCCAAGCGTCCTTCTCAAAGGCGTTTGATCCAATGAAATCTAAGGAGATCTTCATCGTTTAATTAGGTTAGGGCCACTTGGCAAAAAGGGAAAGCGCACCCAATCACTGGTGACATTCCAATCTCGATTGTTCAAGGCATTTACCTGAAATGGTTTAGGTAGCTTAGCCAAATCTAAGGTCATTCTGATTGCAGCAGTGTAAGACTTGCTCGGATCAATTTGATTGCCTTCTATTACCCGCCAACCCCCGATGCTGCCGACTGCTTGCAAAGCCTCAAACATCGTTCTCGCAGAAAAAGTAAAGCCTTCAGATGCAATCCGATATTGCTGAGTCATTGGTTGATAGGACAAGCGCGTAAGTCGTTGAGCAAGCGCAGGCTTTTCATCAAACCAATACCAACGCGAACGAGTTACATCAAACTCTGTCTGAAAATATAAGACAACCCCTTTTTGGACTGCGTCTTCTAAGCCGGGGGTTAATTCAATCTTAAACGTGGCATTCAATAGCCAGTCGTTATCCACCCGCTCTAGCTCAGCAGATTTAAGCTTAATTCCCTCTGCATTTGCGGCTGCTGAAAACAGACTCAGCGCCATCAAACTACAAAGAATGAATTGTTTAATGCTTTGGCTCATGGCCCATTTTTCTTAAACAAAGCATAGTAAAAACCATCATTTAGCTCCGCAGGCAAAATTTGTCCAGGGGCGCTTAATCGTAACGCATCCAGATGTTCCGCTGCAAACCAAGCCGCCTGCTCCTCACCCTCCTCGGGAAATACCGAGCAAGTTACATATAAGAGCGTACCTCCGGCCTTTAGCATCTTCCAGGATTGCTCCAAAATAGCGCGCTGCCGTAGTTGCAAGGCCTTAATGTCTGCCTCACGACGTAAGAACGGGATATCTGGATGCCTCGCAACAATGCCCGATGCTGAACAAGGCGCATCTAAGAGAATTTTGTCGAATGCTTTTCCATCCCACCAAGCAGACTTTGACGCATCACCGCGCACAACTCGAACCTCATCAGACCGAAGGCGCAAACGATCTAGGTTGCCACCAATTTTTCCGAGACGTTCGCCGTCGAGCTCCAAAGCAGTCATCTCGCATTGTGCCAACTCCAATAAATGAGCGGTTTTTCCTCCGGGGGCAGCACAAGCGTCTAATATTCGCTCGCCTGGTTTTGGATCAAGCAATACAGCTGCAATTTGTGCGCCCGCGTCCTGCACAGAAACTGCGCCACTATAAAAGCCAGGTAAATCTGAAACGGGTACCGGCTCACGCAGCAACAAAGCAGAATCTAATGAAATCCCAGCAACGCTAGTGATGGGTTCAGCCGTAATACCAACCTGATGCAATAGGTCTTGGTATTCCTGGCGTGTATGTTGTTTAGCGTTTACTCGCAATATCAACGGTGCACGTTGAGCCTGCTGAATCAACATGGCCCGCCAATCCTTGGAATAATTACGCTTCAGGCTAGCTCTCCACCAAGGCGGGAAAAACATGGGGGTGGGGTCAGGCGGATAAGGCTTTTCACTCTCTGCTTGAACAGCAAGACTCACCTTGCGCAGTACAGCATTCACTAAGCCTTTGGCATACATCGTAGGCTCATATTCACTACAAGCTTTTACCGCCTGGTCGACAATCGTATGTGCTGCGTAACCCTTGCCTTCCACACCATTCTGTAGAAACAAGGCAATGGAAACGCTGAGTAGATACTCAACTTCTTGTGGCGGCGCCTTTGGAATGAACTGCTTAATAAGCTCATGTGATCTTACCCACTTACGAAGAGCATCAAATGTGAGGCTTTGCACGATAGGGCGCTCATGAGCATCTAGCTGATCCAAAACCTCTGTAAGCGATCGTCCTAACATCACCTCGCCAATTGCTTGCGCTGAAATAGTGATTGCTTCCGATAGCGGAAGAGTGCGTGGTGTTTTTTGGTCGATCAAATTATTCCGCTCCGGGGTAAACCCCGTTTTTAGCCATACTGATTAAACGGGCTACTCGCTCCTCCATTGGAGGATGAGTAGAAAAAAGTTGGGCGACTCCACCAGCGGTCAAAGGATTAATAATCATCATCTGTGCCGTTTCGGGATGTCGCTCAATCGCTTGAAATGGGGTGCCTTGAGAGTAAGCATGAATTTTTTGCAGGGCTTGCGCCAGGGCCTCCGGATCGGCACTTATTTCTGCGCCGCCTCGATCCGCCTCATATTCACGAGCACGAGAAATACTCATCTGAATTAGGCTAGCTGCTAGCGGGGCTAAAAACATTACCAAGAGCGATGCCAGTGGATTGCCTTGTCGACCCTCTGAATTACGACCGCCAGCAAACATAGCCAAGTTGGCTAATGCAGAAATTGCACCGGCCATCGTTGCTGCCACAGTAGAAATTAAGATATCTCGGTGCTTAACGTGAGCAAGCTCATGTGCCATGACGCCGCGTAATTCGCGGCTTGAGAGCACTCTCAAAATGCCAGTGGTTGCCGCAACGGAAGCATGTTCTGGATTTCGACCTGTTGCAAACGCATTGGGAGCATCCTCCTCAATCACAAATACTTTTGGCATAGGTAACCCGGCTTTATCGGCTAGCTCCTGAACTAAGGCATACAGCTGTGGAGCGGAACGCTCGTCTACCTGCTGCGCATTAGTCATTTTTAGCACCATCGTATCTGAGAACCAGTAGCTAAAAAAGTTCATTCCGATCGCTATTAATAGCGCCATGAACATTCCCTGCTCGCCACCCAACATGCCGCCAACCACGACAAAAAGTGCAGTGATTGCCGCCATCAAGATAGCAGTCTTCGCCAAATTAAACATTCGCGCCTCCTTGCATATTTGCGAGCTTTTCAAATCTCATTAAGGAGTTTGTATTAACACCACTAGAAATACATAGGCTGGCAGCAATTCGTTTTCCACCAGGCTTTTGCATTTCTAAAATTTCGATAACACCCTCTCCACATTGCACGTACACGCCATTTCCACTAAAGCCCAAAACCTGCCCAGGAGTAGTGTCTTGATGTGTTTGCACTTTGTCAGACAAACGAGAACTCCAAAGCTTCAGCTGTTCCCCGCCAAGACTGCTTGTGGATCCAGGAAATGGATTGAAGGCTCGAATACGTCGATCGATTTCAGCGGCGCTTAGCCGCCAATCAATTTCTGCCTCACTCTTTAATATTTTTTCTGCGTACGTAATACCTTCAGTAGCCTGCGGAGTTCTTGTAACGGTAAGGCTTTGATCTAACTCGTTGAGAGTTTTCACCATCAACTCAGCGCCTAGGGCCGCAAGACGATCATGGAGTGATGCGCTAGTTTCTTCGGGTGTTATTTTCAAATCACCAACCAAAACAGTGTCGCCAGTATCTAAGCCTGCATCCATTTGCATGATGCTCACACCCGTAAGAGCATCACCACTCTCAATGGCACGCTGTATTGGCGCTGCACCGCGCCACCTTGGCAGCAGAGAGGCATGAATGTTAAAGCAGCCATGTCTACCATTGCGAGCAGCAAGATCAAGAATATCTTGAGGAAGAATTAATCCATAAGCAACAACAACCATTGCATCAAAATCAATACCAGATAAATATTGATACGCCTCTTGCGCTGCCGCTCGTTTCTGCAGGTCGGCATGATTCTGCTTCAGGGATTCTGGCTGCAATACTGGAATATTTTTCTCTTGCGCAAATATTTTTACAGGGCTCGCCTGCAAGTGCATGCCGCGACCAGCACGGCGATCTGGCTGAGTGAGCGCTAAAACAATTTGATGGCCAGCCTGTTCTATTGCGCGCATTGCTTGCGCAGCAAACTCTGGGGTACCAGCAAAAACAATTCTCATTGGGCGCTTAGCGCTCGCCTACTAATTCTTTTGCGCGCTTTTTCATTTTGAGAGAAATACGATTGCGCTTCAACATCGAGAGATACTCAACAAATACTTTGCCTTGTAAATGATCCATCTCGTGTTGCAAGCAGACCGATAACAAACCATCTGCCTCTACTTCAAATTCTTTTCCATTGATGTCGAGGGCCTTTACTCGCACCACCGCTGGACGATCAACTTCATCGTAATACTCGGGTACAGAAAGACAGCCCTCACGCCAGGATTTTTTTTCTGAGCTTGCCCAAACCAACTCAGGATTAATGAATACCATTAACTCATTTTGATTATCCGAGACATCAATCACAACAATTCGCTCATGAATATCTACCTGAGTTGCAGCCAAGCCAACACCAGGCGCGTCATACATAGTCTCGGCCATATCAGCCACAATTTTTTTGATGCGCGCATCTACCTGCGCTACGGGTTTGGCAACCTTGTGTAGGCGTGGGTCTGGGTAACAAAGGACAGTTAATAAAGCCATATGGGAATTATCCAACAGAGTAATCAGGCTGTCCTGATAGTTCTCTACAGCCCCATGTTGAAAATTGCTTTATGCGCACCCAAAAAAACCCAAACATCCTCCAAATTCAACGAAATTCTCCTGACTACCCAGCTCGCCTACTGGATTTATACGATCCACCCAATTCACTCTATATATACGGTGATATTCGTCTACTAAACGCACCAACAATTGCCATCGTAGGCTCAAGGGTTGCGAGCCCGGAGGGAGTCAAAAATGCGCACCATTTTGCGCAAGCCTTATCTGCTGAGGGTTATCTCATTGTTTCCGGACTGGCACGGGGCATTGATGGAGCCGCCCACTTAGGCGCTCTGGGGCCAAATCGTAAGCATCCAACCCTAGCGGTATGTGGAACAGGGCTGGATATCGTGTACCCAAGAGAACATCTTGGGTTAGCCCAAGCCATTGGTGACGCAGGCCTCCTGGTATCTGAGCTAGCCCCAGGGTCAGGGCCAAAGGCATGGCACTTCCCACGCAGGAACCGCATCATTGCCGCCCTCTCCATTGGAATCCTAGTAGTTGAGGCGGCCGAGCGCTCTGGCTCGCTCATTACAGCAAGGCTAGGCTGCGAGCTCGGCAGGGAGATTTTTGCTATTCCAGGGTCGATAGATAGCCCCCTTAAAAAGGGCTGCCACCAGCTACTTCAACAGGGGGCTAAGCTGGTTCAATCCCCAAAAGACATCCTTGAGGAGCTACCAAAATGGTCAAAAACCCGTTTTAAAGGTATTTAAAGTGCTTTTTTAAGGAAATCTAGGGCTTTAAACGGGGTCTGACTAAACCCCAAAAAAGGGGTTTTTGGACTTTTGTCAATTTATCGGTTAATAATAAAAAAGGGGTATAGAGGGGTCTGACTATGATCTGGTTTAAATTGGTCACCCGTTTTCACCCATTAAAAACATCATTTCAAGCTCAAATTTAGGCAAAACGCGTGGCAACTAAAGCATCTACCAAAAAAAGCAGCTCAAAGACTTCAACCGTTGATCACCCAAAGGCGCTGATCATTGCGGAGAAACCTTCCGTTGCAAATGACATTGCCAAAGCTTTAGGTGGCTTCACTAAATACGAGGATTATTTCGAGAGCGATAACTTCGTGATCTCCTCTGCTGTTGGCCATCTATTAGAAATCGCTGCCCCTGAAGAGTTTGATGTCAAACGCGGCAAATGGTCTTTTGCAAACCTGCCTGTTGTACCCCCTTATTTTGATTTACGCCCGATCGCTAAAACTGAATCGCGGCTCAAGGTATTACAAAAGCTGATAAAGCGTAAAGATATTAACGAACTGATTAATGCATGTGACGCGGGCCGTGAAGGTGAATTGATCTTCCGTTTAATTGCGCAACATGCGAAAGCACCTCAAGCAATCAAGCGCCTCTGGTTGCAATCAATGACGCCAGCAGCCATTCGTGATGGCTTTGCTTCTCTGCGCAGCGATAGCGATATGCAGCCTCTAGCGGATGCAGCACGCTGCCGCTCTGAGGCAGATTGGCTCGTCGGAATCAATGGCACTCGCGCCATGACAGCATTCAATAGCAAGAGTGGTGGATTCTTTCTGACGACAGTTGGTCGAGTGCAAACACCAACCTTATCAATCGTTGTAGAACGCGAAGAACTGATTCGTAAATTTATCTCTAAAGACTACTGGGAAGTGAAGGCAGAATTCATTGCTGCAGCCGGCGTATATGAAGGGCGCTGGTTTGACCCCAAGTTCAAGAAAGATGTTGCAGCTCCAGATGCTCGCGAAAATCGCCTCTGGAGTGAAGCTGCCGCCCAAAGTATTGTGGCAGCGTGCCGTGATAAAAAAGCCAGCGTCAAAGAAGAGGCTAAGCCAGCAACCCAACTAGCACCGCAGTTATTTGACTTAACCAGCCTACAACGCGAAGCAAATGCGCGCTTTGGTTTCTCTGCCAAAAATACTCTAGGCTTAGCCCAAGCCCTTTACGAGCGTCATAAAGTGCTGACCTATCCACGTACCGATGCCAAGGCTCTGCCTGAAGATTATCTGGATACCGTAAAGCAAACCATGGAAAACTTAGCCGAGAACTCACAAGAGTATCGGCCCTTTGCTAAACAAATTTTGCAAGGCGACCCCAAGGATCCAAAAGCTAAAGCAGGATATGGCTGGATTAAACCCAATAAACGTATTTTTGATAATTCAAAAATATCAGATCACTTTGCGATCATCCCTACCTTAGAGTCACCAAAGAGCCTTAGCGAACCAGAGCAAAAGCTGTACGACTTGGTTGTACGTCGATTCTTGGCAGTCTTTTATCCCGCAGCCGAATTCCGCGTCACCACACGTATTACGGAAGCGTCAGGTCATCACTTTAAAACTGAAGGTCGCGTACTAGTCACGCCGGGTTGGCTAACAGTCTATGGCAGATCTAATCAGGCGGATGATGAGTTAGTGGCAGTACAAGAAGGTGAAACTGTCCAAAATGAATCCATTGCAGCCATTGCACTAAAAACCAAGCCGCCAGCTCGCTATACCGAGGCAACCTTGCTGTCGGCTATGGAAAGCGCTGGCAAGTGGGTGGATGACGATGAGATGCGTGAAGCCATGGCCGAAAAAGGTTTGGGCACACCTGCAACACGCGCCGCCATTATTGAAGGCCTCCTTGCAGAAAAATATATGGTTCGTGAAGCGCGTGAGCTCATTCCTACCGCTAAAGCATTCCAGTTAATGACGCTCTTGCGAGGCCTAGATGTTGAAGAATTAACGCGGCCAGATCTCACTGGTAGTTGGGAAAATAAACTCTCCCTAATTGAGCGTGGTGAGATGAATCGCGACACATTCATGCAAGAAATTGCACAAATGACGCAACGCATCGTCAAGCGCGCCAAAGAATATGACAGCGACACTATTCCAGGCGACTATGCCACGATGTCTACGCCTTGCCCACATTGCAAAGGCGCAGTGAAAGAAAACTATCGCCGCTTTGCATGTGAAAAATGTGGATTTACGATTAGCAAAACCCCAGGTGGGCGCGCCTTTGAGTATCCAGAGGTAGAAGAGTTGCTGCGTGAAAAAACCATTGGACCGCTCCAAGGCTTCCGCAGCAAGATGGGAAGACCATTTGCTGCAATTATTAAATTAAGCGAAATTCCTGAAGATGATGCTGATTATCCAAACGCAGGCTTTAAGCTTGAGTTTGATTTTGGCAACACGCAAGAAGATGAGTCCGAGGCAATTGACTTTACTGGTCGTCAAGCTTTGGGCGTTTGTCCGAAATGTTCTGGCGCCGTGTATGAAGATGGCATGCGCTACCTGTGTGAAAACAATACTGGTCCAAATAAGTCGTGCGACTTCAAAACAGGTAAAGTCGTTTTGCAACAAGAAATTTCTGCAGAGCAAGTTCAAAAATTGCTCAGCGAGGGCAAAACAGATTTGCTAACCAACTTCAAATCGAACCGAACTGGTCGTGGCTTTAAGGCCTATCTCGCCTTGGGAGCAGATGGCAAAATTGGTTTCGAATTTGAAGCAAAGGCACCTAAAGCGGGTGCTGCTGCTAAAGCACCAGCGAAGAAACGCGCGGGTGCCAGTGCGGCCACTAAATCTGCAGCAAAACCTAAGCGCGCCAGCAAAGCAAAGTCATCTTCAAGCACTTGAGCAGTAATTAGCTTGGCTGCTAAAGCAGACCACAGCACGCCTCTCGACCCCAGGGCTGTTGCCAAAAATATCCCTGGGCGTTGAGTCAGTGCGCCAATGATTGGTAAACGATCGCCGGCAACACATCGCACACCTACAAAACTTCCTAGCTTCTGAAGATGACTAACATCACCTTCTACATAGTCCAGCAAACCCCTTGCCTGCTCACGATTAAAGTCATCGCTTGAATCCCAATCTTGGAGATCGGATTCTCCCTCGTCAAAGCTAGAGCCCACTATCCACTGATAATTTCCATCGGCCGATTTTTTAACTGGCAAACAATAGCCATCTCCCGATATAGCCGTGCGAGGTAGTCTTGGCGCCCATGGGCTTTTTGGGTCAATAGAAAAAATACTTAATTGACCACGCACCGGTCTCAGAGGAAGCCGCACGTCGATGCTTGCAGCCAACTTTTTAGTTTCTAGGGCAGCAGCAGCAATGACTTTTCTAGCAGTCATGATGGGCTTGTCTTGAGAATCAATTAACTGCCAACCCAGATCGACTTTTTCCAGTCGAGCGACTGAAGTATTCCAGCAGCAAGTGAGCCTTGGATGGGGTTTTAGGGCATCTTTTGTTGCTTCAAATAAATTTAACGATGCGCCGCGAGGAAGCCAAATTCCGTCTTGATTAATTCCGCAGGCTTGCATCGATTCTTTTGCAGAGAGTGCTTGAGCCACACCTTCGTCAAGATTAAGTGACTGCAGGTAGCTTGCGACATCATCGCGCTGAAAGACCTTATCTTTTTTGCTTGGCTGAAAGATGCCATGTTGCTTCCAGACCTTGCCCCAACGAGTTTCAGCCATCAAAAATGCAATTCGAGTTAAGCGCAATAAACGGGGGGCGCCGCGCCCGACATGAGGGTGGGCAATGGCGTAGGCGTGACTAGAACATGCTGATGCAGGATAGGGCGCTGAGTCAATAATGCAAACTGCTTGACCGCGTTCCAGCAACTCACTGGCAATGCTAGATCCTGCAATGCCTGCCCCAATCACCACAATGTCATGGTGTTGGGGGGAGGTCATTCAATAAAGATGTTTTTGAAAAGACTTCTTAAATTTCTAGGGAAGGCCTAGGCGTTTAAGCGCTTCTCAATTTTACTGCGGGCTTCGATTAACTCTTTAGGCAAACGCTCGCCCAAATGCTCAAATAATTCTGAATGAAGTTTGAGCTCGTTCTTCCAATCGTCAACTGCAACAGTAATGGCTTTCTCAAATTTTTCTACTGAGTAATCAAGGCCATGCCAATGCATGTCGGCATGCTCTGGGCAAATACCAAATACAGTTTCCTTGCCTTTGGCTGTGCCTTCAGCGCGACCCAAGATCCAAGAAAGTACACGCATGTTTTCGCCGAAACCAGGCCAAACAAACTTGCCGTTTTCATCTTTACGGAACCAGTTCACACAATAAATCTTTGGCAGCACAGCACCTTCAGTAGCAAGCTTGCTACCAATATTCAGCCAATGTTGGAAGTAGTCGCTCATGTTGTAACCAGCAAATGCAATCATTGCAAATGGATCACGGCGAACAACACCAACTTGGCCAGTAATCGCTGCAGTAGTTTCTGAACCCATTGTTGCGGCCATGTAAACGCCCTCTACCCAGTCACGCGCCTCGCTTACCAATGGCACTGTATTTGAGCGACGACCGCCAAACAAGAATGCATCAATTGCTACACCTTCAGGATCGTCCCAGTTAGGATCAACTGCAGGGTTGTTTGTTGCAGCAACAGTGAAGCGTGAATTTGGGTGTGCTGCTTTACGACCTGCAGCGCCATCAGCAGGAGTCCAATCCTTGCCCTGCCAATCAATGAGGTGTGCTGGAGGCGTATCAGTCAAACCTTCCCACCAAACATCACCATCATCAGTTAAACCAACGTTAGTGAAGATGACGTCTTGGTTTAATGAATCAAGACAGTTTGGGTTGGTTTGACGGTTGGTTCCTGGGGCAACACCAAAGTAACCAGACTCAGGGTTAATTGCGAACAAGCGTGTCTTACCTGTAACAGCATCTTTACGCGGCTTAATCCAAGCAATGTCATCGCCAACTGTAGTGACCTTCCAACCCTCAAAGCCTTTTGGAGGAATCATCATAGAGAAGTTCGTTTTTCCACAGGCTGATGGGAATGCTGCAGCAATGTGGTATTTCTTACCCTCAGGTGAAGTCACGCCCAAGATCAGCATGTGCTCTGCCAACCAACCCTGATCGCGACCCATGTTGGATGCAATGCGCAATGCAAAACATTTTTTACCCAACAACGCGTTGCCACCGTAACCAGATCCGAAAGACCAAATCTCGCGTGTTTCAGGATAGTGAACGATGTACTTATTTTTATTATTAGGCCATGCAACGTCTTTTTCGCCGGCAGCTAAAGGCTTACCAACGGTGTGAATACATGGCACGAATTCACCAGTAGCACCAAGCTGATCAATTACCGCTTTACCCATGCGAGTCATCAAGCGCATGTTGATGGCAACGTACGGGCTGTCAGAAAGCTCAACACCAATATGAGCAATCGGGGAGCCAATTGGGCCCATAGAAAATGGCACTACGTACATGGTTCTACCGCGCATACAACCATCAAACAATGGTTGGAGGGTGGCACGCATTTCACTTGGCTCTACCCAATTATTTGTTGGGCCAGCATCCTCTTTTTTTGCTGAACAAATAAAAGTGCGATCTTCAACGCGCGCCACGTCATCAGGATCAGACAAGGCCAAGAAAGAGTTTTTGCGTTTAGCTGGATTGAGGCGCTTGAAAACCCCTGCATTTACCAGCAACTCACAAAATTCATCATATTCGGCCTGGGAGCCATCACACCAGCGAATTTTGTCTGGTTTGGTAAGCGCCGCTACTTCAGCAACCCATTGAATCAGTTTTTGATTTTTTACGTACTCTGGTGCGTTGGTATTGATAGTCATGAGAGTCCTTGAAATGTAATATTTTTGATCGCACTATTTTAACATTTTGGGCATATTTTTAGGCTTGTACCCACCAAGAGCAAACCCTTTACTTGCCAATACAAAATTGGCTAAAAATCTTGCCCAACAAATCGTCCGGGAGCAGCTTTCCAGTAATTTGTCCAAGCTGATCTTGTGCTAAACGGAGCTCTTCTGCGAATAACTCCAGAGATATGTTGCCATCTGCTGCGAATTGCTGAGATTTATCTAAATGAGTAGCCGCCCTGTCCAGACAATCTAAATGTCGTCTACGGGCGACAATAGCGCCCTCCTGGGTGCCGCCCCAACCGACCGACTCCAGAATTCTCTGTTTTAGATCCTCGATACCCCCACCTGTCTTGGCTGAAATAAGCAGAGATGAACTTTCGCCATGCTTGGCCGAGAGTTTGTCCAACAAGTCTGATTTATTCCCCACCTCTAAAACAGGGCATTTGGGCGGGAGGGCCTTCAATACTTGGGTTTTCAGCTCCAAAGCTTCGGCGCCCTCAACCGTTTCTTTGGCGCTGGGATCTTGCAAAAAAATGACCAAGTCTGCCGTACGAATGGCGTCCCACGATCTTTCAATTCCCTTTGCCTCAACCAGATCACTGGTTTCACGCAAGCCAGCGGTATCAATGATGTGCATCGGAACACCGTTGATGGTGATGCTCTCCTTAACGCGATCTCTCGTAGTGCCTGCGATAGGAGTAACAATGGCGACCTCCTCGCCAGCCAAGCGATTCAGGAGAGAGCTTTTTCCAACATTAGGGGCGCCAGCTAAAACTAACTGAACCCCATCACGCAGAATTTTTCCCTGCTTTGCGCCTTCTCTCAATGCTTTTAACTTTTGCATCACCATGCTGAGACGCTGACGTGCTTGGGCATTCTCCAAAAACTCAATCTCTTCTTCAGGAAAATCCAGTGTGGACTCAACCAAAATACGTAACTGGGTAATTTCCTCAATTAGGCTGTTGATATCGTTTGAGAAAGCGCCCTGCAATGAGCGTGCCGCTCCGCGAACCGCTGCCTCACTTTGCGCATCAATTAAATCTGCGATTGCTTCTGCTTGAGCTAAATCGATTTTGTTATTGAGATAGGCTCGTAAAGAAAATTCGCCTGGCTCGGCAATGACCAAGCCCTGGTCTTTTCCTAGCTCGAGACAGCGCTTCATGACCAACTCTAAAAGTTGTGGCCCACCATGGCATTGCAACTCTAAAACATCTTCGCCGGTAAAGGAGGCAGGGGCGGCAAAATAAATGGCAATGAGTTGATCAATCGATTCGCCGCGCGCATCTCGAAGTGTCAGCAAGTTAGCTTGGCGTGGTGCAAGCGCCTTATGAAATAAAGCTTCAGCCATTGGCAAAAGCTGTTGCCCACTAATGCGAATAACACCAACACCCGCCTTGCCAGGCGCAGTGGCAACCGCAATGATGGGTAGCTTTCTCGTCATCATTGCGGGTACCCCCTGTTCATCTTTAAGCAGCTAAAAATTTATTTAGCTGGCTTCTTCCCAAACATTTGGTTGATCTGCCATTGTTGGGCAATCGAGAGTAGGTTGTTCACCACCCAATACAAAACCAAGCCCGCAGGGAAGAAGAAGAACATGACAGAAAACACAAGGGGCATGTACATCATTATCTTCGCCTGAACTGGGTCTGGAGGCGTTGGGTTAAGTTTGGTTTGCACAAACATGGATGCAGCCATGATGATCGGCAAAATGTAATATGGGTCTGGGACTGATAAGTCATGAATCCACCCAATCCAAGGTGCGTTGCGCATCTCTACTGATGAGAGTAGAACCCAATACAAAGAGATAAACACAGGGATCTGAATCACCACAGGCAAGCAACCGCCCAGGGGATTGATTTTTTCCTTACGATACATCTCCATCATGGCTTGATTTAGTTTTTGTGGCTCACCCTTGTATTGCTCTTTCATTGCAAGCAAGCGTGGTTGAACCTCTTTCATGCGCGCCATTGATTTGTAGCTTGCGGCTGACAGCGGGAAGAACACTAACTTAATTAAGATGGTCAAAAGAATGATTGACCAACCCCAGTTGCCAACATAGGCATGGATATTTTCCAGCAACCAAAAAATCGGTTTAGCAAGAATCGTGAGGTAACCATAATCTTTTAACAACGCAAAGCCAGGGGCAATTGTTTCCAGAACACTTTCTTCTTGTGGGCCTACAAACAACTTTGCTTTTTCAACAACCGTTGTGCCAGGTGCAACAACACCTAACGGCGTTTGCATACCAATACGGTAAAGGTTGTTATCAATTTTTCCGGCATAGATGTCACGCGCTGCCTTGTCACCAGGAATCCAAGCGCTTGCAAAGTAGTGTTGAACCATAGCAATCCATGCAGGATCGCCAGCAGGTACTTGAGTAGGAATGGTGATTTTATTTTTATCAATTGCTGTGAATTCCAGCTTGTTGAATTTTTCTTTTTCAGTATAAGCAGCCGGTCCAGTAAATGTGCTTGCTGAGAACGCACCATCGAAAGGCCCAATTTTTTGCTCTTGTGAAGCATCGCGTACGATTTCTGTATACAGAACTAGTGGCGCTGCATTTGCATTACTTTGAGTAACGCGATGACCAACATCAATGACATAGCTACCAGGAGTTAAGACAAAAGTCTTTTCTAACTTTACGCCATTGCGCTCACTGGCCAGAACAACAAAAGGTTTTCCAGATCCATCTTTGCCAGACTGCACTAATTTAAATGTGCTGGTGTGATTAGGAAGATCCGTATTGCCCAAAGCAATTAAACCTGAACGTGCAAAATATTTATGATTTGGAGCGTACTGAAATAACTCAACCGGTTTTTGTTCTGCAGTGAGCTGCTTAGGCAACTTCGCATCAATCACGTTGGCTCCATTTGCGCTGATTTCTAAAATCAATACATCATTTTGTAAAACAAATTTTTCTGATGTTTCGATTGCTCCAGCGAGCACAGCAGGCGCTTGGCTCGGCGCGGCAATGCTTGGGCTTTGAGTGGGGGTTGGTATATCAACTTTGTTTGCTGAGGCCTTGTCAGCTACTACAGCAGTGCTTGCAGGATTTCCACCAAACATGGATGGTTTGCCTTCATGAACTTGCCAGTTGTTGTACAACATCAGGCCCGACATAGAGAAGACTGCCCAAAGAATTGTTTTTTTAAAGTCCATTTGCATTCACTTAATGATGAGATTTTGGTTTTACTGCGGGGTCATATCCACCTTGAGCCCACGGGTTGCAGCGCAAAATGCGCCAAACCATCAGACTAAAGCTTTTTAAAAATCCGTAATTGGCAAAGCAGTCGCAAGCATATTGCGAGCAGCTCGGCGCAAATTTACACTGCATGCCTATGAAAGGGCTGAGTGTTAATTGATAAAGCCTCACAACTTTAATGGCTAGCTTATTGAATAGGCGCACGTTAAATTAGTCCTGCAATTTGATTTCGCAGAACTTCTTTTTCTTTGCTTCTAAGTCTGCCGCGGGTTTCGCGACCAATGGGTTTTTTCAGTTTCACTACAACATCGCTGTTAAGGCTGGTTGCTTGAGCACTTCTGACTAGTTCACGAATCATACGTTTTAGTCGGTTGCGATCCACTGCTCGCTTAGCTAGTTTTTTAGCTACCGCAATACCTAAATCCGGTCTTGCGCCCTGATCCGAAGATGCCAAATACAAACCCCAATACAAACTTGTCTTGGGGCGTGTTTTTAGTAATTCAGAAATCCTGGCGCTATTCAACTGCTAAATTAAACAGCTAAACGTTTGCGACCTTTAGCGCGGCGTGCGTTTAATACTGCGCGTCCACTCTTAGTTTTCATACGAATACGGAATCCGTGAGTGCGTTTGCGACGTGTTACTGAGGGTTGGTATGTTCTTTTCATGATTCATCCTGCAAAACCCAGTATTTTCCTTGTTGCAAGGCAAAAGGTCAACCGCTGCTGAAGAATATATAGGTATTTTTCTCTATTAAATTGATTAAATCTTTGTAAACAATTGATTTTTATTGGTTTTATATCTTTATTCACAAGTTATCCACAGGTTTTCCACGTTTTTCCAACTTGTGGATAACTTTATGGGCTCGCTACAATGGATCCTCCAAAAATATGAGCAACTTACAGAATCCACCTACATTGAACTCAACTAGCCCCCTGGGGTTTTGGGATGACGCCCTTGGCACACTTGCTCGTGAGTTATCTCCCCAACAATTCAAAACCTGGATTCAACCCTTAAGCTTGGTTTCTTATGATGAAAGTGAGCAGTCACTCATCTTGGGAGCACCAAACAGATTCAAGCTTGATTGGATTAAGAAAACATTTACCGACCGCTTTCAAGCGATTGCGGACCAATACTTTGGCCACCCAATTACCTTAAATTTTGTCCTACATATTGAGGGATCAAACCCACAAACCGTAGAACCCAGCCCATCTGAAGGAAGGTTTGAGCCTAAAGAGGCGGTGATTAGTCTGGACAGTAACTCTATAGAGGAGCAGTCATTTGAGATTGAGGACCACTCCAAGCTAAATCCCAACCTTACTTTTGAGACTTTTGTAACCGGTAAAGCCAACCAACTAGCACGGGCTGCATCCATTCAAGTTGCCCACAATCCAGGCACATCCTATAACCCAATGTTTTTATATGGCGGGGTGGGTTTGGGTAAAACCCATTTAATTCATGCTATCGGCAACCACCTTTTAAAAGAAAAACCTAACGCTCGGATTCGATATATCCATGCGGAGCAATACGTCTCTGACGTGGTTAGAGCCTATCAACAAAAAGCGTTTGATCGCTTTAAGCGCTACTACCACTCCCTAGACCTTCTTTTAATTGACGATATTCAGTTTTTTAGTGGGAAATCGAGGACTCAAGAGGAGTTTTTCTATGCCTTTGAGGCTCTTTTAAGCAACAAAGCCCAAGTCATCATTACAAGCGACACCTATCCGAAAGAAATGGCGGGGATTGATGACCGCCTAATCTCCCGCTTTGATTCCGGACTAACGGTGGCAATTGAACCGCCGGAACTGGAGATGCGGGTCGCTATTCTAATGAAAAAGGCTTTAAGTGAAGGTATCCCCATGAGTGAGGATGTTGCCTTTTTTGTAGCAAAACACCTTAGGTCCAACGTCCGCGAGCTTGAGGGTGCATTGAGAAAGATTTTGGCGTTTGTACGCTTCCACGGCAAGGAAGTTACGATTGAAGTAGCCCGTGTAGCCTTAAAAGACTTGCTTTCAATACAAAACAGGCAGATTTCGGTTGAGAATATTCAAAAGGCGGTGGCAGACTTTTACAGCATCAAGGTTGCCGATATGTACTCAAAGAAGCGCCCAGCAAATATTGCGCGTCCACGGCAAATTGCGATGTTTATGGCTAAGGAGTTAACTCAAAAAAGTCTCCCAGAGATTGGTGAGTTATTTGGTGGACGAGACCACACCACCGTTTTACATGCTGTCCGAAAGATTGGTGAAGAGCGTTCCCATGATGGTCAACTCAACCATGAAATCCACGTTATTGAACAAACCCTAAAGTCATAGGTTTTATGCCTGTGGATAAGGTTGTGGATAGCACAATGGATAACTATGAGGATAAGGTGTGGATAAATTGTGGAAAGCTCGCGCTTCATGCAAAAATAGGGTGTTGATAAAAAGTTATCCAATATTTATGCAGTGTTTATACAAAAGTTTTCCACAGGTTTTTTTGGTCTTAATGGGTTGTTTTATATACGGTTTTTGACTTATCCACCGAAATAGCGAGCCTTATTACTACTACTAATAAGATATATACAAGGATTTAAAAGCAATGCAACTCGTAAACACTTCACGTGACAGTTTATTAAAACCACTTCAGGTTGTTAGTGGCATTGTTGAACGTCGGCACACTTTACCGATCTTGGCAAACTTGTTGTTTAAAAAACAAGGTGACAAGGTATCCTTTGTATCGACGGATATAGAAATTCAGATTACAACCAATGCCAGTTTTGGTGTTGGTCCAGAAGATGTGACCACTACGGTAGCTGCGAGAAAACTACTTGATATTTTGCGTGCGCTCCCAGAGGGGCCTGTAGCGCTCAATCTTAAAGACAACAAAATGGTTGTCCAGAGCGGTAAAAGCCGTTTTTCTCTGCAAACACTTTCTGCGACTGAGTTTCCTGTTATGCAGAGTGTTGGTGAGGTAACCGCAAGTTGGAAGATGACTCAAAAGAGTTTTCGTCAACTCGTTAGCCAAGTGCATTTTGCAATGGCGCAGCAAGATATTCGTTACTACCTCAATGGCATGCTGTTGGTAATTGAAGGTAAACAGGTGATTGCTGTAGCAACCGATGGTCATCGCTTGGCTTATTCACAGGTTGAGTTGTCTGATGCGCCAGTAGGGTCTGGGCAGAGGCAAGAAATTATCATTCCCCGTAAAACCATTCTTGAGTGCCAACATTTACTTGAAGACTCGGATGATTTGTTGGAGATGAGTCTCACATCAAACCAAGTGAAATTTACATTTGGTGATATCGAGTTGATTTCAAAATTGGTTGAGGGGAAGTTTCCAGACTTTCAGCGTGTAATTCCTAAGGGTCATAAAAATTCACTAATAGTTGGGCGAGATGTTTTGCAATCAGCACTACAGCGCGCAGCAATTTTGACGACTGATAAATTTAAGGGTGTACGCTTTTCTTTATCACCCAATCGAATCACTGTTCAATCTACCAATGCTGAGCAAGAAGAAGCGCAGGAAGAGATTGAGACTGAATACAGTGGTGATGCTGTCGAGATTGGTTTTAATGTAAGTTATTTGTTAGATGTTTTATCAAACCTGAAGAATGAAAAAATACAAATCAGCCTGGGTGACGCCAATAGTAGTGCGGTAATTACCTTGCCCGGTTCGGAAGACTTCAAGTATGTTGTGATGCCAATGCGTATTTAATTTAGAAAAAAATGACTGAAGAAAAAAAAGTAGTAGAGCAGTATGGTGCATCATCGATCCAAATCTTAGAAGGTCTTGAGGCTGTTCGTAAGCGTCCAGGAATGTATATCGGAGACACCTCCGATGGCACCGGTTTGCACCACCTAGTTTTTGAGGTTCTAGATAACTCCATTGATGAAGCCTTAGCAGGGTACTGCTCAGAAATTACGGTTGTTATACAAACTGATAACTCTATTTCTATAGTAGATAACGGGCGCGGCGTTCCAACCGGCATTAAATACGACGATAAGCATGAGCCAAAAAGAAGTGCGGCTGAGATTGTGATGACGGAGTTACATGCTGGCGGCAAGTTTGATCAAAATAGTTACAAGGTTTCTGGCGGCTTACATGGTGTGGGTGTTAGTTGTGTAAATGCCCTCTCTAAGTGGTTGAAACTCACCATTCGTCGTGATGGCAAAGCGCATTACATGGAATTTGCTCGTGGCGTTATTCAGAACCGCAACATTCAAGAGGAAAATGGTGTTGCAGTTTCTCCAATCACCATTACAGGTGATACAGCTTTATCGGGTACCGAGGTGCATTTTTTAGCTGATGAAGAAATCTTTGGAAATATTGAGTTCCATTATGAAATTCTTGTAAAGCGTATTCGTGAGCTCTCATTCTTAAATAATGGTGTTCACATTAAGTTAATTGATCAACGTTCCGGTCAAGAAGAGGACTTCGCTTTTTCTGGTGGTGTTAAAGGTTTTGTTGAATATATCAATCAAACAAAAAACGTTTTACATCCCAATATCTTTTATGCAGAAGGTATCCGTCCGTCTGACTTGGGTGGCAACATTACCGCTGAAGTATCGATGCAGTGGAATGACAGCTTTAGTGAGCAGGTCTTGTGTTTCACTAACAACATCCCTCAGCGCGACGGGGGCACCCACTTAACCGGCTTACGCGCCGCCATGACCCGTGTCATTAATAAATATATTGATGAGCATGAAGTTGCCAAAAAGGCCAAGGTAGAAATTTCTGGTGATGATATGCGCGAGGGCTTAGCCTGCGTGTTATCTGTCAAAGTTCCTGAGCCGAAATTTTCAAGTCAAACAAAAGATAAATTGGTTTCTAGTGAGGTTCGCGGTCCAGTAGAAGAAATTGTTGCTGAAGCTCTTAGCGCTTATCTACAAGAGCGTCCAGCTGATGCCAAAATTCTCTGTGGAAAAATCGTAGATGCCGCTCGTGCTCGTGAGGCTGCTCGTAAAGCTCGCGACATGACTCGCCGTAAGGGCGTCCTAGATGGTTTAGGTCTACCTGGAAAATTGGCAGACTGCCAAGAAAAAGACCCAACTAAATCTGAACTATTTATTGTTGAGGGAGACTCAGCGGGTGGTTCTGCAAAACAGGGTCGTGACCGACGTTTTCAGGCGATTCTCCCCCTCAAGGGAAAAATCCTAAACGTTGAGAAGGCTCGATTTGACAAAATGTTGGCTAGCCAAGAAGTGGTTACCTTAATTACCGTTCTTGGAACTGGTATTGGTGTTGAGGAATATAAGGCCGACAAGCTACGTTATCACCGCATCATCATCATGACCGACGCGGATGTCGATGGTAGTCACATTCGTACGCTCCTACTAACCTTCTTTTATAGACAGATGCCGGAATTGATTGAGCGTGGCCACATTTATATCGCTCAACCACCTTTGTATAAGGTGAAGTTTGGTAAAAACGAGCAATACATTAAGGATGATGCGGAGCTCAACCAACTTCTTCTAAAAATTGCTTTGGAGTCTGCATCTCTTCAAACCCCTTCTGGTGAGATTATTGAGGGTGCGGCATTGGGTGAGTTGGCTAAGCATTATCAAGTCATTCAATCCATTGTTGATCGTCTTTCGCGCACCATTGATGAAGACGCCTTGCGTGCCATTGCCTCTGGAACTCAGTTAAATTTAGATACTGAAAAGTCTGCTCAAGAATCTGCTGAGCGCCTTCGAGTTGCGCTTGCCGATTCTTTAAATCCCTTGGCACTGCCTCCAGAAATTATTGTGCAAAAGGAAGAGCGCACCGATCGCTTCAAGTTATTGTTGTCTCGCCGCATCCATGGCAATCTGAAGTTATCAGCAATTAACTCCGACTTTGTTCATGGTGATGATTATCAAAGCCTGGCAAATGCCGCTGCGGTTTTATCTGGCAAAGTATTGCCCGGCTCAAAAGTACGTCGTGGCGATCCAGACAAAAACCAAAAAGAACAAGCTATTCAAGATTTCAGGGCGGCCTTTTCCTGGCTACTCTCAGAAGCTGAGCGCGTGCTTAGCCGGCAGCGCTATAAGGGCCTTGGTGAGATGAACCCATCTCAGTTGTGGGAAACCACTATGGATGCAGGCTCTCGCACCTTGCTTCAAGTAAAAATTGAAGATGCAATTGCTGCTGATCAAGTCTTTACGACCTTGATGGGTGATGAAGTTGAGCCGCGCCGTGCTTTTATTGAGAAAAATGCTTTGATTGCTCGTAACCTGGATGTTTGATTTAAATGAGTAAAAAGAAATTGGCTGTGCCGAAGATTGATAAATCTTGCATCGTTGTTAAATCCTCTCCAATTCATGGCAAGGGCGTGTTTGTTGCAAAACCCATTAAAAAGGGTGCAGCCATCATTGAGTACAAAGGGGAGCGAATCAGCTGGAAGTTGGCTGAGAAGCGTCACCCACACGACCCCAAGGACCCAAACCATACCTTTTATTTCTCATTAGAGGATGGTCGTTGCATTGATGCTAAATACGGCGGCAATGCAGCGCGCTGGATTAACCACTCCTGTAAACCTAGTTGTGAAACTCGAGAAGACAGTTTTGATGGTGAGCCACGGGTATTCATTTATGCGAAACGCAACCTCAAGTTGGGGGAGGAGCTTTTTTATGACTACTCACTTGATGTTGAGGGCCGCATTACTAAGCAAATGAAAAAAGACTATGAGTGTCGTTGTGGTGCAAAGAAGTGTCGAGGCACGATGTTGTCCCTCGATAGCAAATAGACTCTAAAAAATGGTGTTTGTTAGCATTCAAGAATTAGAGGCTGCCATCAATTATTGGCGCAGCCAATCACCAGCAGTTGGTGAGGAGTTGCATTTGTGTCCTGAGGCTGCAGCGCTTGCAAAACCTTACGCCCTCATGATTGTCCAGGGATCTCAAAGAGTCCCCATGGATGTGTTGGATGGGATTGCCAAAACGGCAATCCAAACTTTTTTAAAAAATACCCATAGAAATTAAACAACACACCTTCTGTGTGTTTAGGGTTATTGCTATATTAGTTAGCGCTCTCTTGGGGTATTCTCAAACTCTTGCCTAAGGAACGGTGTGAGGATTTGAGTTTGCAAGAAACGATATTAAAAACAATTGGTCTTGGAAAAACCTTCAAAGGTTTTTCTGCAGTTAGTGACGTTAATTTAGATGTCACCCGCGGAACTATTCACGCGTTAATTGGGCCAAACGGGGCCGGTAAAACCACCTGTTTTAATCTGCTCACCAAGTTTTTGGAGCCCAGTAGTGGCCAAATTTTATTTAATGGTTTTGACATCACCAAAGAGAAGCCCGCCCAAATCGCGCGTCGTGGCGTGGTTCGATCTTTTCAGATTTCCGCTGTTTTCCCGCATTTAACCGTCTTAGAAAACGTTCGTGTTGCACTGCAGCGAGGACTGGGCACGGAATTTCACTTCTGGAAGTCCGGTGATTCGTTAAGTGTGCTCAATGAGCGCGCTGAAGCGCTGTTATGTGAGGTTGGTTTGGTAGATTTTGCCCATGAAGAGACCCTAAATTTGGCATATGGACGCAAGAGGGCCCTAGAGATTGCTACTACCATGGCGATGGAGCCTGAATTAATGTTGCTGGATGAGCCAACGCAGGGTATGGGTCATGAGGATGTCGAGCGCGTTACAGAGCTAATAGATCGGGTGGCTAAAGGACGTACCATCTTGATGGTTGAGCACAATATGAAGGTGGTTTCTTCAATTGCCGACCGAATTACAGTGCTACAGCGAGGCTCGGTTTTGGCTGAGGGCTCCTACCAGGAGGTTTCAAATAATCCGCTGGTGGTTGAGGCCTATATGGGTAGTCATGGGGGTGACACCATATGAGTACGATGGCGCTAGAGGTTAAAAACCTTGAATCTTGGTATGGCGAGTCTCACATTCTTCATGGGGTGAACTTCGCGGTTCGTGATGGTGAGGTGGTTACGCTTTTGGGTCGCAATGGAGCGGGTAGAAGCACCATCTTAAAAACAATTTTGGGTTTAACCGGCAAAAGAACTGGCTCGGTAGAGATTTATGGCACCCAAACTATTGCGATGCCGACTTATAGAATTGCTCGCTTAGGCGTTGGTTTTTGCCCTGAAGAGCGCGGCATCTTTGCCAGTTTGAGCGCCGAAGAGAATCTCATGCTATTACCAGAGATTGCGCCTGGCGGCATGGGTTTGGATGAGATATATGAGATGTTCCCCAACCTCTACGAGCGACGTAATAGCCCTGGTACAAGACTGTCGGGTGGTGAGCAGCAAATGCTCGCAATGGCGCGCATTCTGAGAACGGGTGCAAAACTATTGTTGCTAGATGAAATTACCGAGGGTTTGGCACCAGTGATTGTTCAGAAGTTGGGTGAGGTGGTAACCAGCTTGCGCAACAAGGGCTTCACTATTGTGCTGGTGGAACAAAACTTCCGTTTTGCTGCGCCTTTAGCTGATCGTCATTATGTGGTCGAGCACGGCAATGTAGTTGAGGTTGTCAATCAAAATGAACTGGCTGAGAAAGCAAGTTTGTTAAATGAGTATCTTGGTGTTTAGTGGTTATTTATAGGAGACGTAAATGAAGTTAAAGCAAATTACCGCGTGTCTGGTGGCTGCAACCTTTTTTGGTTCAAACCCAGCATTCACGCAAACATCTAAAGTTAGTGGTGATGCAATCAAGATTGGTGTTTTAACCGACCTCTCTTCAACTTACTCTGATTTGGCGGGCCCTGGCGCGGTGATTGCTGCAAAAATGGCAATTGCTGATTTTTCAAAAGACGGCACTGTTCTTGGTAAGAAGATTGAGCTCGTTAGTGCCGATCATCAAAACAAAGCTGATATCGCCGCCAATAAGGCGCGTGAGTGGTACGACAAAGACGGTGTTGATGTAATTGTTGAGTTGGTTTCAACTAACGTTGCCCTTGCTGTAATGGAAGTGGCAGAACAAAAGAACAAAATTACCCTGGTGTCTGGCGCAGCTTCACTACCAATTACCAATGAAAAATGTACAGCCAATAACGTTCACTGGACTTATGACACCTATGCGCTCTCAAACGGCACAGCTAAGGCTGTTGTAAAGCAGGGCAAAAAGAATTGGTATTTCCTTACTGCTGATTATGCTTTTGGTGCAGCTCTAGAAAAAGATTCAACCAATGTTGTCAATGCTAACGGCGGTAAGGTGTTAGGAACCAGCAAGCACCCATTCCCTAATAGCGACTTCTCTTCATACCTCTTGAAGGCTCAGGCTAGCGGTGCCGATGTTGTTGCGTTGGCAAATGCGGGTCAAGACACCATTAACTCTGTTAAGCAAGCATCAGAATTTGGTATCAATAAAAAGCAAACCGTTGTTCCTTTGCTCATGTTTATTTCTGACGTTCACTCCCTGGGTTTGAATGCTGCACAAGGCATGTACTTAACAGAAGGCTTCTACTGGGATAAGGACGATAAGACACGAGCTTTTGCTAAACGTTTTATTTTGCAACACAAGCGTATGCCGACTAGTGTTCAGGCTGGTGTCTACTCATCAGTTCTTGCGTACCTAACAGCGGTACAAAAGGCTGGCACTGACGATACTCAAGCAGTCATGAAGGCTTTGAAATCTACCAACATTGATGATGGATTGTTCAAAGGAAAAATCCGTGCTGACGGTAAGTTTGAGCATGATATGTACTTGCTAGAGGTGAAGAAGCCATCTGAATCCAAGAGCCCATGGGATTATTACAACGTAAAAGCAGTGATTCCTGCTGCCGAAGCAACACAACCACTTTCATTGTCGCGATGCAAGTTGGTTACTAACAAGTAATTTATTTCTAATTAAGCATGTTTGAACTTCTTGGAATTACCCCACAAGGGCTGGTTGCTCAGCTCTTGGTGGGGCTTATTAATGGCTCCTTCTATGCTATTTTGAGTTTGGGTTTGGCCATTATTTTTGGCCTACTCAACATCATTAATTTTTCCCATGGTGCTCAGTACACGATGGGTGCATTCGTCGCGTGGATTGGTTTAACTCAAGTTGGCCAGTGGTTTGGCTTCCCTGAGTTTTCAATTAATTATTGGTTCGCTTTAATCTTGGTGCCCCTAGTCATGGCGGGCTTTGGTTTGATTCTTGAGCGCACGATGCTTAGGCGCCTGTATCACCTTGATCATCTTTATGGCCTATTGTTAACCTTTGGCTTGGCGCTCATTATTGAGGGCATGTTCCGCCACTGGTACGGAATTTCTGGTGAGAGCTATCCAGCTCCCGAGTTATTGCAAGGCGCTATTCCACTGGAGTCCATCGGCATCATCTTGCCTAAATACCGTTTGTGGGTTGTGGTTGCTTCGTTGGTGGTTTGCTTCTCCACCTGGTATGTAATTGAGAGAACGAAGCTTGGTGCCTATCTTCGTGCTGGAACTGAAAATCCAAAATTACTCCAGGCATTTGGTATCAACGTGCCCTTGATGATTTCTTTGGCCTACGCCTATGGTGTTGGGCTTGCTGGTTTTGCAGGTGTTTTAGCTGCGCCAATTTTTCAAGTGAATCCATTGATGGGATCTAACTTAATTATTGTGGTTTTTGCTGTGGTAGTGATTGGTGGCATGGGCTCTATCATGGGTTCTATTCTGACCGGCCTTGCTTTGGGTTTGATTGAAGGCTTAACTAAAGTTTTTTATCCAGAAGCATCGGGCGTCGTTATTTTTGTGATCATGGCAATTGTGTTGCTCATTCGTCCTGCTGGACTTTTCGGCCGGGAGAAATAAGTGAACTCAAAAACAAAATTGCTTTACGGCATTCTGGCCTTAATTGCGTTGCTACTGCCATTTCAAGACTTTATCTATTTGGTCTTTGCAATGAAGGTGTTGTGCTTCGCACTCTTCGCCTGCGCTTTCAATTTATTGTTGGGCTTTACAGGACTTCTTTCTTTTGGACACGCAGCATTCTTTGGAACCTCCGCTTACATCACTGCCTATCTTTGCAAAGAGGCCGGCCTAACCCCTGAGTTCGGAATTGTGCTCGGTGTTTTGGGTTCTGGCATCTTAGGCTTTGTCATTGGCTCTTTAGCAATTCGTCGCCAAGGAATCTATTTTGCGATGGTGACGTTAGCGCTTTCCCAAATGGTTTATTTCTTGGCTGTGCAACTTCCATTCACTGGTGGTGAGGATGGTATTCAAGGTGTTCCGCGTGGAATGTTGTTTGGTTTGATTGATCTAAAAGATGATGTGAGCATGTATTACTTTGTGCTGACTATTTTCTTGTTGGGATTTGCGTTGATCGTTCGTACCGTTCACTCCCCTTTTGGCCAAGTTTTAAAAGCTATTCGTGAAAATGAACCGCGCGCAGTTTCTTTGGGTTATGACGTTGATCGTTTTAAGTTGATCTCTTTTGTCATATCAGCCGCGCTCGCGGGTCTTGCTGGTTCTTTAAAAACACTCGTATTTCAATTGGCAACCTTGACTGATGTGCATTGGCACATGTCTGGCGAAGTTGTCTTAATGACCTTGCTCGGCGGTATGGGAACCATTCTCGGCCCAGTGGTCGGCGCAGGCATTGTTGTTGGTTTGCAAAACTACCTAGCTAACATTGGGTCCTGGAGCACAATTGCGACCGGATTTATTTTTGTAATCTGTGTACTGGCATTTCGTCGCGGGGTTGTTGGCGAAATCACCCATCTCTTTAAGAAGAAAAGCTGAACTAGTTTTTTTCTATTAGCTTTTAGTACGGCGCTTCGGCGCCGTACTCATTTAATGGCTTTCCCCTTAGTGTTTTAAGTGAACCGCCATCGGGGGGCATATGTTTTACATCGTTAATACCAATAATGCCCCATTTTTTAAAAATCCCAATTAAATCATATACTTACAATTTTTATGTTGGCTTTTAAACTATTTATACCTAGATTTGTTTCACGTGAAACCCACAAAATGCTATGATCATCGCCCTATCTGAGGCAAATCATGCGCTATTCAAAGAACTTCGATGTCATTGTGGTTGGTGGCGGTCACGCCGGAACCGAAGCTGCCCTTGCGGCCGCACGCATGGGCTGCGACACCCTTCTCATTACTCACAGTATTGAGAATTTAGGTGCCATGAGTTGCAATCCGTCAATTGGCGGTATTGGTAAAGGCCATTTAGTTAAAGAGATTGATGCAATGGGTGGCGCCATGGCGGCTGCTACTGACGAGGCGGGCATTCAGTTTCGGATTCTTAATTCAAGCAAGGGCCCTGCTGTTCGCGCGACCCGTGCACAAGGGGATCGTGTTTTATATAAGGCGGCGATTCGTCGTCGCCTCGAAAACCAAGAAAACCTAACGCTTTTCCAGGCCGCTGTAGATGATCTGCTGGTTGCGGGCGATGAGGTTCAGGGTGTGGTTACGCAAATGGGCCTGAAGTTTATGGCCAAGAAGGTGGTGCTAACGGCGGGAACCTTCTTAGATGGCAAGATTCACGTTGGTTTAAATAACTATGCTGGGGGTCGTGCCGGCGATCCAGCAGCCGTTTCTTTGTCAGCCAGATTAAAAGAGTTGAAGCTTCCTCAAGGAAGATTAAAGACTGGTACCCCACCCCGAATTGATGGGCGAACCATTGATTTCTCGGTAATGTTGGAGCAGCCGGGGGATTTAGACCCCGTGCCTGTTTTCTCTTATTTGGGTCGACCAGAGCAACACCCCAAGCAAGTTCCTTGTTGGATTTCTCACACCAATGAGCAAACACACGACATTATTCGTGGTGGTTTGGATCGTTCCCCAATGTATACCGGTGTTATTGAGGGGGTTGGCCCGCGCTATTGCCCCTCTATTGAGGACAAGATCCATCGGTTCGCCTCCAGAAATAGCCACCAGATCTTCTTGGAGCCAGAAGGCCTAACAACAAACGAGTTTTATCCTAACGGCATTTCTACCAGCCTTCCATTTGATGTTCAGTGGAATTTGGTGCGCAGCATCCGCGGCCTAGAGTCGGCGGTAATTGTGCGCCCCGGTTATGCCATTGAGTACGACTTCTTTGATCCACGCCACTTGCGTCATAGCTTGGAGACTAAGGCTATTGCTGGTTTGTACTTTGCAGGCCAGATTAATGGCACAACAGGCTATGAAGAGGCCGCCGCTCAGGGTATGTTGGCGGGTATTAATGCTGGTTTGGCAGCACAAGGCAAGGAGCCTTGGTTACCCAAGCGCAGTGAGTCCTATATAGGTGTCTTGGTGGATGACCTGATTACTTTGGGTGTTCAGGAGCCTTACCGCATGTTTACGAGCCGCGCTGAATACCGCCTAAGCTTGCGTGAAGATAACGCAGATATGCGCTTAACCACAATTGGCCGAGAGCTTGGCTTGGTGGACAACTACCGCTGGAATACGTTTTGCAGAAAACAAGAGGCTGTTTCACGTGAAACATCCCGCTTGCAAGATATTTGGATTGGTCCAAAACATAGTTCAGCAAAGGCTGTTTCAGAGCTTTTAGGCCAAGACTTATCGCACGAATGCAGTTTGGCCGATCTTTTGAGGCGTCCTGGCATCACTTATGAGGCGGTTACTGGTTTGGCCGAGGGCCTTTGGTCGCCCGGAACGCTGGATGAAGATTTGGGCTTAGCGCAGCAAATTAGCGATCAAGTTGAAATTTCCATTAAATATCAAGGCTATATAGATAGGCAGGCAGTCGAGATTGCTCGACAAGAGCATAACGAGACCTTCCCATTGCCGGAGGCCCTAGATTACACCCAGGTTCTTGGTCTATCTAAAGAGGTTCAGCAAAAGCTCAATTTGCACAAGCCCGGTACCTTGGGCCAAGCTGGCAGAATCTCTGGCGTCACTCCTGCAGCGCTTTCCCTATTGTTGGTGCACCTTAAAAAAGGCTTAGGTCGTACCCAAGAAGAAACCCATGAGCAATGATTTGGTTTCTTTAGGGATTGAAGATTTGGGTCTCAATCTCAGTTCTGCGAATATTGCCGATTTGGAGCTCTTTTTGCAGGAAATGGGCCGCTGGAATCAGGTGCATAATTTAACTGCAATTGAGGGTGAAAAGAACTCTGTTCGTCTGCATCTCATTGATTCTATTACAGTTTTACCAGTAATGCGCCAATTTCTGGGTTTACAAAACCCCAAAATTGCTGATCTTGGCTCGGGCGGCGGCCTTCCTGCGATCCCAATCGCCATTTTGCAGCCAGAGTGGCACGTCACTTTGATTGAGGCTATCCGCAAAAAGACGGCCTTCTTGCAACATGTGCGCGGTAAATTGGCCTTAAAGAATATTCAGGTTCTGAGCGAGCGCGTTGAGGCGGTGGCGAAATCACAGCCAGGACAGTTTGATGCGGTGATTTCTAGGGCGTTTACCAATCTTGCCCACTTTCTAGAGCTTTCCCTGCCCCTTCTAAAGCCGGATGGTTTGGTGTTCGCAATGAAAGCTAAGCGTGCAGATGAAGAGCTGCAGGATGTTTGTATGGATGACTGGCGCCTAGTCGCAGATGAGCCCTTGCAGATACCGAATTTGGCAGTGGAGCGCCGACTTTTAGTCTTAACCCCCGTGAGAAAATTACCCCTTTAAAGCACGACATTTTTAAGAAAAATTATGGCCAAAATATTTTGTATTGCCAATCAAAAAGGCGGTGTTGGAAAAACCACCACTGCTGTTAATTTGGCCGCTGGTTTAGCTGGACATCAGCAACGTGTTTTGTTGGTCGACTTAGATCCACAGGGTAACGCCACAATGGGGTCTGGAATTGAAAAAGCAGATCTTAATAGCACCGTGTATCAGGTGTTAATTGGCCTGTCATCAGTAAAAGAATCCGCGGTACCTTGCGAGAGTTCTGGCTACGATGTGTTACCAGCAAATCGGGATTTGGCTGGCGCAGAAATTGAGTTGGTAGATTTAGATTCTCGTGAGCAACGATTGAAGGATGCGCTGGCACTCGTAGCAAATGACTACGACTTTATTTTGATTGACTGCCCTCCTGCACTATCTTTGTTAACGCTCAATGGCTTATGTGCAGCTAACGGTGTGATCGTGCCAATGCAGTGTGAATATTTTGCATTGGAAGGCTTGTCCGATTTAGTTAACACCATCAAACAAGTCCATGCCAATTTAAATCCTGATTTAGTGATCATTGGTTTATTGCGCGTGATGTTTGATGCGCGCATGACATTACAGCAACAAGTCTCCGATCAATTGCTTGAACACTTTGGCGATAAAGTATTTAAGAGCATTATTCCCCGCAACGTCCGTCTGGCCGAAGCCCCATCCTATGGGCTTCCTGGGGTGGCGTTTGATAAGTCATCGCGTGGCGCCAAAGCTTATTTAGAGTTTGGTGCCGAGATGATTGAGCGCATTAAGCAAATGTAAAACCTAGGAACAAGAAAAATATCATGGTTGCAATTAAGAAAAAAGGTTTAGGTCGTGGCTTAGAGGCATTGCTCGGCGATAAGGCGCAAAAAGAAACTACAGCTGAAATTAATCGTTTGCCATTAACTGCATTACAGGCTGGCAAATATCAGCCGCGTCAAAAAATGGAAATGGGCGCGTTACAAGAATTGGCTGAGAGTATTCGCGAGCAAGGCGTGATGCAACCATTGTTAGTACGTTTGGTTGCTCCAGGAAAATACGAAATTATTGCTGGTGAACGTCGCTTCCGTGCGGCTACATTGGCTGGCTTGAAAGAAGTGCCAGTTTTAGTTTCTGGCGCCAATGATCAGGCCGCTGCCGCAATGGCCTTGGTCGAAAATATGCAGCGCGAAGATTTGAATCCGCTAGAAGAATCGCAAGGTCTCGCAAGGCTAATTGAAGAGTTTGGTTTCACGCATGAGCAAGCCGCAAAAGCAGTCGGTAAGTCACGAAGTGCCGTAACCAATTTATTGCGCTTGAATCAGCTGGCAAAACCAGTTCAAGCCATGCTTTTAGCGGGGGATATCGACATGGGCCATGCCCGCGCTTTATTGCCTTTGCCTGGGGCAAGTCAGGTTGCTTTAGCGCAAAGAATTGCAGCACAAGGCCTTTCTGTACGGGAGGCCGAAAGAATGTCTACTGCCCTTGCGCTTGCTGGTGGTCAGATTGGGGACAAAAAAGTTAAAACTCAGTCGGGCGGCGGCGTACCAAGTCGAGATCCGGATATGCGCCGCTTAACTCAAGAAATTGCTGATTTGATTGGCCTGAATGCAGAATTTAAGTTCAAAGGCAAAGGGGGCGAGCTCAGAATCCGCTTCAGCCAATTTGATGAGCTGGATTCATTATTGAAAAAGCTTGGTGTGGAGGCTTAAAAGTCTTTAAAAATGACCCTAAAACATTTGACCTATTGCAGTGCACACATTAAACTCACGGGGCTAAATTGATTCCTCAAAAAAATCGATTTTCCGAGGCAAATGACTGGGATGAGCCCGAAGAAGAGGTGTATCGGGTTTTAAGTAAAGAGGAGATGACGGCGCTGCAAGCTAGTAATGCCGTTAAACACCCCCCGCTGTCGCCTTGGAGGATTTTGACTGCGCAAGTAGTGGTTACAGCGCTTAGTATGTTGATTTGGTCAGTTTTTGGGGAGCCGATAGGGGTAAGCCTTTATACTCAGTCGGCCTTTTTAGGTGGTTTAATTAGCGTATTGCCCTCTGCCCTTTTCCTAGTTCGGCTGGAGTTGGCGAAGAAAACGCAGATATTGAATCCAGGGAATTATTTG
>JACCDT010133772.1_pt1 | contig 61134 bp, 61 predicted proteins | sample 7446291 | NCBI WGS metagenome assembly JACCDT01 (sample SAMN15323446, study PRJNA562643) | freshwater metagenome | isolation source: river surface water | place: USA:Blue River Watershed | collected 2017-08-17
CTACAGTTTGTACCTTGTATTTTTCCATCAGGTGTTCAGCGAGTCGATCTGCAGCAAATACACTCCGATGCTGTCCGCCGGTGCAACCAAAACTGATGGTGAGTCCCTCGAAACTTCTTTTGATATACTCCTCCACAGAAATATCAATGATGCCAAAAACATGCTGCAAAAAGGATGGCATATTGGTTTTGTGCAACAAAAATTCTTGAACAGGCTTGTCTCTTCCTGTAAGTGTTTTGTATTCTTCCAACCGTCCTGGATTCAATATTCCCCTGCAATCAAACACATAACCACCTCCATTTCCAAATTCATCTTGCGGAATGCCCTTTTTGAACGAAAAGCTGTTGATGTGGATGGTCAGTTTGCAATCGGGACCAGCAGTGATGGTTGCAAACTTTTGAAGAATTTCATCTGCAACAATGGCATGCAGTACTTTTTGCAATGCAGGCAGCCTGATGGGCAACTTCTTGTTTTCTAAAAACCATTTCAAGTTTTTAAGTGCAAATGGAATACTTGCAATAAAATGGGGTTTACGCTCAAACAATCCCCTGAATCCATATGCACCCAATGTTTGCAGCATCCTGATCAATACAAATCCATCATAATTGGAAAGAAAATCATCCTTTTTCAAAGCACCCTTTAGCAATTGGTTCGCATGCTCAAAATAAAAATTCACCAGTTCATCTCTCCATTCATATGGCATCTGGGCCCTGGCTTGCCACAACAACGAAGCTATGTCATACTGCAATGCACCTTGCATGCCTCCTTGGTAGTCAATGAACCAAACATTGTTGTCTTTGATCATGATGTTTCTGCTTTGACAATCACGGTGCATGAAGTATTGTTGCTCTTCCTGCACGAGGTAACTGCTGAGCATTTCAAAATCATTCAACAATAAATTTTTGTCGTATGGCAGATCGAGTGCGCGTACAAAATAATATAGAAAATAAAGCAAATCTGAGTAAATCGCCTGCTTGTCAAACGACCTGGTGGCTATGCAATTGCTGTAATCGATATTTCTACCACCCACAATTTGCAGTTGTGCGAGCGACTGGCAGGTTTGTTTGAAAAGATCCTTCACACGATCAGAAAATCCTTCCTGTTTGATTACATCAAATAAAGAGAGATCGCCCAGGTCAGATTGAATATAAAATTCCTGGTTGTCGGCAACGTATTCGATGCTAGGGACAAACAAGGCATGATCAGAAAAATGCCTGGTGAATGAAACAAAGGCATTGTTTTCAGGAACATTGGAAGGATTGTAGGTCAGAATAAATGACGTTTCCCCCTTTTTCAACCTAAAATACTGGCGGTTACTGCCTGCCTGTCTCAATGACTCAATCTCAATCCTTTTGTCAGCATCCCACTTGCTTACAGCCTCTGTAATTTTTTCGAATGCATTGTGCATGATGCAAAGTTATTCTTTATTCATAAAAGTAGCATCTGGTTGTATCTTTGGCATATGCAGAAGAAAGAAATGGACGAACTGGGCCGCCTCAGCAGACAAGCATTTCTGGAAACCCAAAAAATGCCCATTGCTTTGGTGCTGGAGAACGTGAGAAGCATGCACAATGTGGGGAGTGTTTTCAGGACCTCTGATGCATTTTTGGTTGACACCATTTTCCTCTGTGGATATACACCCAAACCTCCCCACAGAGATATCCAGAAAACCGCGCTGGGAGCAACGGAAACTGTTGCCTGGGCAGGATTTGAAAACACCCATGATTGCATCCAACAATTAAAAAATAAAGGCTACAGGGTCTTTGCAGTTGAACAGGTACACGGCAGCATTTCTTTGGATCATTTTGAAATTCAATCGCATCAACCCATTGCATTGGTCTTTGGAAACGAGGCTACAGGTGTGGAGGAAACAACCATAGGTCTCTGTGATGGCTGTATTGAGATTCCGCAATTTGGCAGCAAACATTCTTTCAATATCAGCGTTTCAGCCGGTATTGTACTCTGGGAGCTTTACAAACAAATGAGAAAATTGAAATGAAACGACTATCGCATTATTTATCCCTGATAAAATTTTCCCATACGATTTTCGCCATGCCTTTTGCATTGGTCGGATTTTTTGTTGGACTTATGTTCGAACAACAAAATGAAACCTCATTGAATGGATGGGAGAAAGTAAAAGATTATTTCATTGGACATTGGATGATTTTTTTTCACATCCTGCTCTGCATGATTTTTGCTCGCAGTGCTGCCATGGCATTCAATCGCTATCTGGACAGGACATTTGACGCAAAAAATCCAAGGACAGCCATTCGTGAAATTCCAAGAGGAATCATCAGTCCAGCTGGCGCCCTCCGGTTTACCATCATCAACTCCATTTTGTTTATGGCGAGTGCATGGATGATCAACCCGACTTGTTTTGTGTTGTCTCCAGTTGCGCTGATCGTCATTCTGGGTTACAGCTACACCAAACGCTTTACACCTCTCTGCCACTTGATATTAGGACTGGGACTTTCCCTGGCACCGGTGGGTGCATTCATCGCAGTCACAGAACAAGCAAACCTGCCCATCATATTATTATCTGCTGCTGTGATTGGATGGGTAAGCGGATTTGATATCATTTATGCTCTGCAAGATGACGCATTTGATATTTCGCAGGGACTTCACTCAGTTCCAGGTTATTTGGGAAGAAAAAACGCATTGCTGGTTTCGAGAATTTTGCATTTCAGCACTGCATTGCTTTTGATTGGGTTTGGATACGCAAGCGGTATGCATTGGATATACTACACTGGTCTCATCATCTATGCTGCCATGCTCTTTTATCAACAGAGCATTGTGAAAGAAAATGACTTGAGCAAGGTGGATATTGCCTTCATGACAGCCAATGGCATTGCCAGCATTGTTTTCGCCTCTTTCAGCATCACAGATTTAATTTATTTTGGATAAATGGGAAGAATCATCGCATTGGACTATGGAAAGAAGCGGACTGGCATTGCAGCAACTGATCCATTGAAAATCATTGCCAATGGATTGCTAACCATTGAAACTGAAAAACTTTTTGATTTTTTGAAAGACTATGCAGGCAAAGAATCGGTCGAAAAAATTATCATTGGGAATCCAACCAATCTGGATGGATCTCCCACAGATGCGACTGCTTCGGTTCAACATTGCATCAGAAGACTGAAAAATATGTTTCCCGCTATTCCCGTCATTCCGGTAGATGAGAGATACAGCTCTAAGATGGCATCCAGAGCAATGGTGGAAATGGGAATGAAAAAAAAGGACCGCAGAGACAAATCAAATATTGATGTCATTGCCGCAACCATGATGTTGCAGGATTATTTGGCAAACAACATTTTGTAGCCAGGCTTTACTCTTCCTGCGCTGATATCATCCAGCTTTTTCTTGAGCAATTTTCTTTTGATCAAAGAAATATGATCTATGAATAATTTTCCTTCGATATGGTCATACTCATGCTGTATCACACGTGCATTGAGTCCGCGGAAAGTTTCAACCTTTTGGACAAAATTTTCATCGCAGTAAGAAATCGTGATGATATTTTCCCTGGTGACTTCTTCTCTAAAACCGGGCAGACTCAAACAACCTTCGTCACAAGTCCATTCTTTTCCAGTTCTTTCGGTGATATGTGCATTGATGAAGACTTTTTTCAAGCCTTGCTCACCTTCAAATTGCACTCGCTCATCTTCATCACTGTTGTTGTACACCTGTTCCGTATCAATCACAAACAATCTGATGGCTTTGTTGATTTGAGGTGCGGCGATTCCCATGCCATGAGAGTGATACATGGTCTCCCACATATTTGCAATCAATACATCTAGGTTGGGATAATCAGATTGTATATCCTCACAAACCTGCCTCAGAACAGGATGTCCGTATGCCACAACTGGAAGAATCATGCTGCAAAGATACTAAAGAACTACCCGTTGTAAAGCAGATCGTAATACTCTGTTGCCATGCGGTTGGAATCAAACCTGAATCGGACGTCTTTCATGCCATTTTGAACAATTTGTCGCCACGTATGGGGTGCATCATAGTACAAGGGAAGAATTTCCTCTTGCAGTATTCTGTACAATTCATTCAGGTCATAATCATCCTGGTCATGCACATGCATGTTCTCGTAATCTTTCGGCGGGACAACAAATCCGTTGTTACCGTGATTTACAAACTCTACAATCCATCCGTCATTCGTGGAAAAATTCACAGCTCCATTCATGGCTGCTGTCATGCCGCTCGTGCCGGATGCTTCTCTTGGCACCCTGGGATTGTTTAACCATATGTCTGCTGCCTGCTTGAGACGCTTGCTCAGTCCCAGCTCGTACCCGGTGCAAACAGCCATGTTTTGATGGCTCTTGCTGAGGTGAACCAGGTGATTGAACTCGGTGATAGCTGGATAATCAACCGGGTAAGGCTTTCCAGCCCAAATGATTTGAACTGGATATTTGGCATTGTCAAGCATTGCATCAAATCGTTCCCTGTCACGTGTCAGCAAATCTGCACGTTTGTATCCAGCAAACCTTCTTGCCCATACGATGGTAAAAACATCCTGATCGAGCAGTTTGCCTGTTTGATCAGCCACCAAGTCAAATGCTCTTTTTTTAAGATATCTTTTGCGGTCAATAAATTTTTCATCGTTTTGCTCATCCATGGCAAAGTACAATTGCTTATCCGCCCAATATCTCCAATTCTGAGAATTGGTAATATGGATGATCGGACAAACACCATCATATTTACCCCACATTTTTCTGCTTACATGTCCATGCAATTCAGAAACTGCGTTGGACAATCTGGCAAATCTCAGTGCCGCAAGCGAATGATTGAATTGATCATCCTCCATTCCAGTTATCTCTCTCACTTTAGCAAGCGGCATGCCACAGAAATAAGACATTTTTTCACACAGATAAATATCATGCTTTTCATTTCCCGCTTCCTCTGGTGTATGTGTGGTAAATACCAACTGACGTTTCAATGCATCGAGATCACCACCATTTTTATTCAACAAGTAAAATGCTGAAGAAATAGCATGGGCCTCGTTCAAATGGTAGACATCTGGTTTGTAACCCAATTCATCTATCAATTTTGCACCGCCTACACCCAATAAAATAAATTGTGCAACTTTCGTTGCAACATTGGCATCATACAAACGGTGTGTAATGGTCTGAGAAACATAGTCGTTTTCAGGAAGGTCTGTACTCAACAAAAACAAAGGGGCCGACTTGAAAGTTTCGGGATTCAAATAGAAAGCTTTGACCCAAACCGGGGCATCGTGAATCATCACTTGAAACTTGATTCCGGTATCCTCCAGGAAATTGTAAATTTTCTCGTTCCATTGCACCTGCAAGGTTTGATCCTGATTTCTAGCCTGATCATAATATCCATATTTCCACAGTATTCCAATGCCAATTAAGTTTTGACGCAATTCGTACCCACTTCTCAGATGTGAACCAGATAAAAATCCAAGTCCGCCACTGTAAATTTTCAGCGGTTGGTGAATGGCAAATTCCATGGAGAAATAGGCAACTTTTTTGGAGAACCTGGAATCAATAGAATAGGGCAAAGAGTAGTTCCTGAAGTTGGACATGATCCGTTTTTTATAAGGCCGCAATATAGTCCCAAAAAGGGAATGCATGAAATTAATATGTATATTTTACACATTCTGTTGAAAACTTAAGTCCCTCGCGTCATCACTCCCTTTACCCATAAAAAAACTACATTTGAACAATACTCGCTCATGAGAAAATTTTGCGTCTTTTTGGCACTGCTCTGCTCGATGGGTTCATGCAACCATAAAGAAAAAGACATCAATGTGGATGATGAAATTGTTGCGGGCGATTTCATCAAAGCCTTTAAAACTGTTGAATTGCCCGTACAATTCAAACAGGACTATTTTGAAAAAAAAGAATCCGACAGCAGTTTTATCAAAGCATCCGTTGTCTCAAAATTCATACCGGACAGTGTATTCAAGAATGAATTGGGCAAAACGAAAGATGTAAAATTTTACCGGAAAGGAAGATATGCAGCCGAAGAAACAGGTGAAATTTATTTGTTCTTGACTGCACAAAAAAAAGAGAAAAGATATGCTTACGTAATTTGTTTTGATAAAGATGAAATTTTCAAAACTGGCATGTTGTTGAGTGAAAAAAGTTTCAACCCAGCTGTTTCATATGATGGTGGGTTGGACAGAAGACTTACCATTACCAAGGTCAAAAACAGCAGCATAGGCACTGGAAAGTCCTACTACAACAAAAGTGTTTTTGTATACAATACCGAAGGAGTTTTCACATTGATTCTAACTGAGAGCAATGAACCTGTCGTAGAGAAAGAGGTTTACAATCCGATTGACACGCTTCCGATGACGCAACAATTGAGTGGGAATTATGCACAGGATAAGAAAAACTTTGTTGCGATCAGAGATGGAGGGAAAAACGGAAAACTTTTGTTTTTCATCAACGTAGATAAAAATGGGAAATCCTGCACAGGTAGCTTGAGAGGAGATATTGCGCAGGTCAAGCCAAAAGTTTATCAATACAACAAGGCAGATGACCATTGTGTGCTTGAATTTACATTCAGCAGCAGTGGATTGCAGGTAAAGGAACTCGAAGCATGTGGAAATCACCGATCAGTCAGGTGCAGTTTTGACGGAAGGTTTTCCAAGCTGAGAAAGAAAAATAAAAAATAGTCAGAGTATTTGTCCCTGGATCAAATCATCCAGTGTTTCTCTTTTACGAATGAGTCTTGTTTCATCTTTGCTGACAAGCACTTCGGCAGGTCTTGCTCTTGAATTGAAACGACTGCTCATTTCAAATCCATATGCACCGGCATTTTTAAACATGAGCACATCACCGGGACTGACTTCGGGCAGTGTCCTGTCCCATGCAAATGTATCGGTCTCGCAAATGTTTCCTACAACATTGTATGTTTTCAACGGGCCATCTGTATTGCTGATATTTTCAATGATATGGTAAGCATCGTAAAACATTGGACGGATCAAGTGGTTGAAGCCACTGTCAACACCAACAAACCTTCGCGTGGGATTCTCTTTGATAATGTTGGCTTTTGTTAAAAAATAACCGGCTTCACTCACAAGAAACTTTCCAGGTTCAAACCATATTTGAAAATTTCTATGATTTGTCTGTTGAAACTGATCCAGTCTTTCAAAAAGCTTCTGTCCCAACTCTTCAATATTTGCACCTTTCTCATCGGGTTTGTAGGGCACTTTGAATCCGCCTCCCAAATCAATTACAGTCAATTCTTCAAACTGCTTGCTCAAATCAAGCAAGAGGTTGAGTCCGTTGAGGAAAACTTCTACTTCCTTGATCTCACTGCCTGTATGAAGATGCAAGCCCTTGATCGCCAATCCGGTTTGCTTTTTTATAGCAATGATCTCAGTGACCTGGTCAATTGAAATTCCAAATTTAGAATCAATGTGCCCGGTAGATATCTTGATATTGCCTCCAGCCAGGATATGTGGATTGATGCGCACCACAACCGGATATGAACCGCCGTAAGCAGCTCCAAATTGTTGAAGAATCTCGAGATTATCGATATTGATATTGACTCCCAAGCTGACTGCTTCCCTGTAATCTTCGAATGAAACGCTGTTGGGTGTAAATATTATTGTCTTTGGCTCGAATCCTGCTCTGAGTGCAAATTGCACCTCGTTCAGACTCACACAATCGATGCCTGCACCCATTTGCTGAAAAATGCGCAATATATTGATGTTGCTCAACGCCTTGCAAGCATAGAAAATCCTGACATCTGATTGGTGAAATGCATGTACCAGTTTATGATATTGAAAACGAATACGCTCTTCGTCATAAACATAAAGGGGTGTTGAGAAGGCTTCAGCTGCCTTGAGTAGAATGTCATTTGAAAGAGAAGGAGCCATGATTGAATGATGATTTGAAACTATGCCCCTTCAATATTTTCTCCTTGTCCATCGTCACTTGTTGCTTGTCCCTCCCCCGTGTTCGATTGAATTTCCCCATCCATCTCAAAATGCTCAGCATTTACGAGGGTAGGCATGACAATCTGCTCGGCCAAAACCTCACTTATCTTGGGCAACTCATCAGATGTGTTGATACCAAAATAATCCATGAAATGACGAGACGTTGCATAAATGAGCGGCTTGCCAACCATTTGTTCATTTCTTCCGGAAATAATGATCAATTCCTTTTCCAGCAATTTCTGAATAGAGTAATCACAGTTGACGCCACGAATGGCTTCAATTTCAGATTTGGTGATGGGTTGTTTGTATGCAATGATGGCAAGTGTTTCCAAAGCTGCGGTGGACAAACGTTTGAGAAATTTATCCCCGTTCAATTGAGCAATGGTGGTATGAAATTCTTTTTTGGTGAGGAACTGCCATCCGCCTCCGCTTTGTCTCAATTCAAATGGATAAAATTCTGATTGGTATTTTTCATTGATGCCTTCTATACTGGTTTCTACCTGATCCATGGTGACTTTATCATCCATGAAACCGAAAGCATTGTTGATGAGTTCAACAATTTCAACTGCAGTGAGTGGTTTTTCACTGGCGAAAATCAGCGCCTCAACATGATTGATTAAATTGGCTATTTCCATTGATATTGAAATCTTTTTTACCCTTTTTGGGGTGTTAAATGTAAGGGAATATCCCGAAATCTTACCCTTGCAATGCTGCTGCTCCGCTCACAATTTCAGTAAGCTCAGTCGTGATAGCCGCCTGCCTTGCTCTGTTGTAAGAAATCTTCAATGTTTTGAGCAATTCGTTTGCATTTTCAGATGCTTTGTCCATTGCTGTCATCCTTGCACCATGTTCAGATGCATTGCCATCCAACACTGCTTTGTATAACTGGGTGTTTAAAATCTTGGGCATCAGCTCAGCAATCAATACCACCTGAGAAGGTTCAAAAATAAAATCCGCTTTTTGAGATGACGCACCAGCAGATTTTTCCTCTTTGGGTATGGGAAGAAATGGCTCTGAAACAAAGCGCTGTGTTGCAGCATTCTTGAATTCACTGTATACTATCTCAACTGCATCATATTCTTTTTCCGCAAAAGCTTTTACTGCAGCTTGTGCGCAGGTCTGTACGCCATCAAAGGAAAGATGAAGAAACAGATCTCTGAATGTTGTTTCAACCTTGTAGCCTCTTTTTTGAAAAAATTCAGCACCTTTTTTTCCAATGGACCAAATGGTAAGGTCGCCATTGGCGTGCACATTGCTGTAACGCTGCTGAATGGTTGCAAGCGCCGTTTTTTGAATATTTGCGTTGTAAGCTCCGCAGAGTCCGCGGTCACTTGTAATGACAATCAGCAATACTTTTTTTACAGGTCTTTGTTCCGCAAGTGAAATATTCGCACTGGTATCTACATTGCTCACAATGTTGCTCAGCATTTCCTGCAGTTTTTTTGCATATGGACGCATCTGAATGATGGCATCCTGTGCACGGCGTAATTTGGCAGCGCTCACCATCTTCATTGCCTTGGTAATCTGCTGGGTTGATTGTACCGACTTGATCCTGTTTCTGACTTCCTTTAATTGGCCTGCCATGGGGCGTAAAATTTGAGCGCGAAGTTAAGCAAATACCCCGTAAATCAGTTCAGATCAAGGATAACATTTACCCATTCCGGGTCGAATGTTGCATTGTATTTTTTGTAAAAGCCAATCGCGGGCTCGTTCCATTCCAATACCTGCCAGGTTATGCGCTTGAAACCCTTTTCTCTGGCCTCTTCTATCAATTTGTCCATCAGCATTTTACCGATGCCTTTGCCGCGGTATTTGGATGTTACGATGATATCTTCCAGGTACATGACCTGACCCTTCCAGGTGCTGTAGCGGACATAATAAAGCGCAAAACCAACCACGGGACTCCCATCCAGCTTTTCATCCTCCACAACAAATGCCCACCAAACAGGGTGAGGACCGAATCCGGATGCCTCAAAATGGGCAGGGTCGACCGTTACCTCATGGGGCGCCTTTTCATAATCTGCCAATTCCTGAATGAGTTTCAGCATGGCAGAAATATCTCTTTTTTCTGCTTTCCTCAAGATCATTGCAAAGCCTGTTCAAAGTCGTTCAAAATATCATCCCCATTTTCAATACCCACACTCAAACGGATCAATCCGTCGGTGATGCCGTATTGCAGTCGGTTTTCCTTTGGAATAGTGGAATGCGACATGGAGGCTGGATGAGAGAGCAATGTATCACAGGTACCCAGTGAAACTGTTCTTGTGCACATCTGCAACTTGTTCATGAATTTCACACCTGCGTCAAATCCTCCCTTCAATTCAAAGCTCATCATCGCGCCCGGATGATGCATCTGTTTTTGTGAAACATCAAAATCCGGATGAGTTGAGAGTCCGTTGTAATTTACTTGTTGAATAGCAGGATGCGTTTCAAGGAATTGGGCAACTCGCATGGCATTGTCACAATGTCTTTCCATCCGCAGTTCCAATGTTTTCATGCCATTGATCAACAAAAACGCTTCAAATGCATTGCTGTTCCCACCCAACAAACGATGGGTTTTGGTTGCGCGCGTTTGCATGAATTCGATATCTGTGCCCACCAATACACCACCAATAGCGGTTCCATGTCCGTTTAAAAATTTTGTAGTGCTGTGTACCACAAAATCAATCCCGTGTTTGAAGGGTTGTTGCAGAAAAGGTGTTGCGAACGTGTTGTCGCAGGCAGAGATTTTCCCGTATTTTTTTGCAAGATCAGACAACGCCTTTAAATCAACACACTGCAATGTGGGATTGGCAGGTGTTTCAAGATAAATCAATTTGATAGCGGCATCTTCTTTCAAATATTTTTCAGCAAGAGCAAGATCACGCAAATCAACGATGATGGATGAAAGTTCCAGTGGCTCCAACAAAGATTTCATATAGTCCTGCGTACCGCTGTAGAGAGAGTAATGTGTAAGAATTTTATCTCCCTTTTTTAAAGTAGCCAACAAAAGTGAACTGATGGCTGCCATGCCGGAAGCATGAAGAATTGCTTTTGCTTCAAGTGGACTGCCATTTTTATGCAATCCAAAGGTTTCCATTGCAGCAATTTTTTCCTCTGCCTCATTCATCGTTGGGTTGCCCCATCTTGAATAGATATATCCCTTTTCTTGTCCGGAGAACCTCCTGCTGCCCTGTTCAGCTTCATCATATACATATGTTGAAGATGCGTAGATGGGTGTAAGATGGGCATACATGGGATCGGGATGCTGACCGGCATGAATGGCCAATGAACTGAACCCCCTGAATACTTTGTTATTTCCTGACATACTGATTAATTGATGAACCATTTAACCCATGTTGCTCCCCAGGTGAATCCACCGCCGAATGCAGCGAGCACGATGTTGTCACCTTTTTTCAATTTTGATTGGAAATCCCACAAACACAAAGGAATGGTAGCAGCTGTGGTATTCCCATAGCGCTGTATATTCAACATGACCTTCTCATCTGAGAGTCCCATGCGTCTTGCCGTTGCATCGATGATGCGCTTGTTGGCCTGATGTGGGACAAGCCATGCAATATCTTCTGATTTCAGATGATTGCGTTCCATCAATTCATAACTTACATCAGCCATGCCGGTTACAGCAAATTTGAAAACAGGTTGTCCGTCCTGGTAGATAAAATGCTCTTTTCTTGCAATGGTTTCGGCACTGGGTGGATTGAGAGAACCACCTCCCTTCATGTGCAAATATTTTCCTCCGCTGCCATCGCTTTTTAAAATGCTGTCAAGCACACCATAGCCCTCAGAGTTGGGTTCCAATAAAACAGCCCCTGCCCCATCTCCGAAAAGAATACAGGTAGTCCGATCGGTATAATCCACGATAGAGCTCATTTTGTCTGCCCCAACCACCACTACTTTCTTGTATCGTCCACTTTCGATCAGAGAGGCGCCTGTGGTGAGTGCATACAGAAATCCGGAGCAGGCAGCGAGGATGTCAAATCCCCAGGCATTTTTTATACCTAATTTATCACAGCTGATATTGGCTGTATTGGGGAAAAACATATCAGGGGTAACCGTCGCAACAATCAGACAATCGATTTCATTGGGATCAATGCCACGCTTTGCACAAAGGTCTCTTACAGCAGGTGCCACCAGGTCTGATGTTGCCTTGCCCTCACCTTTCAGAATATGCCTTTCAACAATTCCTGTGCGGGTTCTGATCCATTCATCATTGGTATCCACCATTTTTTCCAGATCTTCATTGGTAAGCAGGTCCTCTGGAACATAACCACCTACAGAAGTGATCGCAGCAGTGATTTTTTGCATATGATTCAATTGGACCACAAATGTAACTATTTTGACGGGTGTTCTTATCTTCGTTATGTACAATAAAACCTCATGATTGCCAGTTTGACAGGTAACTACATATTGAAGACCCCTTCCTATGTTCACATCGATGTGAATGGAGTTGGCTATGAGGCACAAATAAGCTTGAATACGTTTGCAAAAATCCAGGATCTCGACAAAGGTACTTTGCTCACCGTGCTTCAAATCAAAGAAGACAGTCATACCCTTTTTGGATTTGCGGACATCAATGAAAAGAATTTATTCCAACAGCTGATCAATGTAAACGGCGTTGGCGCCTCCACTGCAAGAATGATGCTGTCTGCCATGCAACCTCAAGAGTTGAGCAATGCCATCGCATCCGGCAATACAGGTGCTTTGGAAAAAATAAAAGGCATCGGCAGAAAATCAGCCGAACGCATCATCCTTGAACTGAGAGATAAAATGGTAAAAAACGGATCAGCAACTTCAACATCCGGTTTTGCACATCGTGGGATACAAGATGAAGCATTGCAGGCGCTGATTGCATTGGGCATTCCAAGAGCAAGTGCTGAATCTGCGATCAAAAAATCAACTCTCCATTCCTCTGAAGATACACTTGAATCACTCATCAAAAAATCACTTCAATTTATTTGATTAGAACTCTACCCCACCAAAGCAGAAGGAAATATTGAAAACGTTATCTCATAAGATAACATCTCTTGCGGTTCTCCTCATGTGTGCAACGTTTGTGCATGCAACTGATATTGTTTTGCCAATGGATGCAGAAACAATAAAAGACACCTTGCCTTTCAATGACTCATTGATGTATCCTTTGCAGGACAGAAGAAGTGACAAAATTTCACTTTCAAAAAAGAATCCATTCGACCTCAAGGATCCTGTCAACCTGAAAGACTCTCTGGTGTATGATTACAAAACCAAAGAATATTACATCATCGAAAAAATCGGATCCAGGTATTTCCGAAAACCCACTTCCCTGACTTTTGATGAATACATGCGCATCCAATCAAGAAAGGCAGAAAGAGATTATTTCCAAAAAAGATCCAATACCATCAGTCTCCTCAACAGGAAACTGGTTAAGCCCCGATTGAGCATGGGCGAGGAGTTGTTTAATCGTCTTTTTGGAACAGGGGTGGTCGATATTCGTCCGCAAGGAGAGGTCAACATCACAACAGGCTACCAGGGACAAAACATCAAAAATCCGACCCTGCCTGAAAGAGCAAGAAGAAATGGAGGATTGGATTTTGATATGGCCGCCAATCTCAATGTATTGGGAAACATCGGCGACAAAATGAAATTCCCGATCAGCTACAATACGCTCTCGACATTTGATTTTGAAAACAGATTAAAACTCGACTATACAGGAGGCGCAGAGGACGTCTTCAAAAAAATAGAAGTAGGCAATACATCTTTTGCTACCAAGGGTACATTGATACCGGGTGCGCAACAATTGTTTGGTATCAAAACACAAATGCAATTCGGAAAATTATGGCTGACCACTGTATTTGCCAGCCAACGTTCACAGAGACAATCGACTGCATTCAAGGGTGGATCTTCATCGATGCCTTTTGAAATAAAGGCAGATGAATACGAAGAAAACAGACATTTCCTGCTGGCACAACATTTCAGAAAAGAGTTCAACAAGGGAATGAAAAACTTACCCATCGTCAACTCTCAAGTGCAACTCTTGCGATTGGAAGTTTGGGTAACAAACAGATTTGGTGCTACAACCAATGCCAGGGATGTAGTGGGACTGATGGATCTTGGGGAAGACAAACCATATCAACAGCCCCCTGTGATCAATCCACGTCCGGGTGCCACCTATCCCTCCAACCAATCCAACGACCTGTACAGTAAAATCATCAGCAGTCCCAACAGCCGCAATCCGGCACAAGTGGTCAACTTCATGAATTCAATCGGTTTGCAACCGATCAGGGACTTTGAAAAAACCTTTGCAAGAAAACTGGATTCATCACAATATTATTTCAACAGACAACTTGGATTCATATCATTGAACGTAACCCTACAACCGGATGAAGTGCTGGGTGTTGCCTTCCAATATACCGTCAACGGAAAGGTATTCCAGGTTGGTGAGTTTGCTCAAGATGTACCGGTTGATTCCACAAGCGGTGTTTCAAAAATACTTTTCCTTAAATTATTGAAAGCGACTTCACAAAGGACTTCCTTGCCCATATGGGATTTGATGATGAAGAATGTTTACGCTGTGGGGGCGGGACAATTGGAACGACAGGATTTTCAATTCAATGTATTGTATCAGGAGCCAGGAGGAGGAGAAAAAAGATACATCACAGAGGGAGAGCAGGCGGGTGTTCCGTTGATCACCTTGTTGAACCTTGATAGATTGAACAACCAGAATGATCCCCAACCAGATGGTGTATTCGACTACGTAGAGGGATTTACTGTAAACTCTTATCAAAGTCGCGTGATGTTCCCTGTCTTGGAGCCATTTGGACATGACCTTGATTTTGCATTCACCGATCCTGCACTGCGCGAAAAATATTTGTTTTATCCACTCTACGATACAATCAAGGCCATTGCCCAAACATATGCAAACCTGAACAGGTTCATCATGAAGGGGAGTTCAAAATCATCCGGCGGATCTTCCGGAGAAATTTCTTTGAACGCATTCAATATTCCGCAAGGTTCAGTAACAGTAACTGCAGGTGGACAAAAATTAATAGAGAATGTTGATTATACCATTGATTACCTCTCAGGAACGCTACGTGTAATCAACAGCTCCATCAAACAATCCGGTGTACCTGTAAATGTGCAGTTTGAAAACAATGCAACATTTGGTGTTCAACAAAGGACCTATACCGGAATACGGTGGGATTATCTTTTCAGCGACAAGTTTTCGATAGGTGGCAATATGGTCAGACTGGGAGAGCGTCCGTTTTTCACAAAAATGGAATACGGTTCTGATCCTATCAGGAACAGCATGGCTGGACTAGACATGTCCTACAACAGTGAAGTGCCCAGATTGAGCAAGTGGCTGAGCAAATTGCCTTTCTATGAGGCATCGGGATCATCCAGCATCAGCGCTTCTGCTGAAGTTGCCCAATTGAAACCTGGACACGCACCTCAAATTGGGAAAGGAGGAAAAGGATTGGTGTATTTGGATGATTTCGAGGGAACAAAATCGAGCATTGATTTGAGATTTCCCATCATCGGATGGACACTGGCGTCAACTCCTGCGGGTGCAAAGGATCGTTTTGGTAATACCATGTTTCCTGAAGCCACTTCGTTTGACAACATTGACTATGGAAAGAACAGAGCAAAACTTGCCTGGTACAACATCGAACCGATTTTACAGGAAAAAAGAAATTTGAGCAACCCCCTTCGAAACGACATCGAACAGCTTTCAGATCCCAGGGTCAGAAGTGTTGGACAACAGGAAATTTTTCCAAGAAGAACACCTGACTTCGGCCAAAGTCAGCTTGTAACATTTGACCTGGCTTACTACCCCAAAGAAAGAGGTCCCTATAACTATGACGCAACAAATATTGAAAGCAATGGTGCACTGAGAAATCCAAAACAACGTTGGGGTGGCATCATGCGGGGCATCGATCAAACAGATTTTGAAACTGCCAACATTGAGTTCATCGATTTTTGGGTATTGGATCCTTTTATCAAAAATACCAACAAGGCAGGTGGATCGATGTACATCAACCTTGGAAACATTTCAGAGGATATCCTCAAAGATTCCAGAAGATTTTATGAAAATGGATTGCCGACACCTACCATTCCATCCAGCGTTGCCACATCCAATTGGGGAAGGGTGCCGCTGAATCCCACACAAATCACCACTGGATTCAGCAATGAACCCAATGATCGTTCCTTCCAGGATGTGGGACTCGACGGATTGAGTGATTCTGCAGAAATTGCAAAAAGAAAAGACTACTTAAATGATTTGGCATCCAGACTAGGCGTTGGATCCGATGCATACAAACAAGCCAATACAGATCCCTCCTCCGATAATTTCAAATATTACAGAGATGCAAGTTTTGATCAGGAGAATGCAGGCATTTTAAAGCGGTATAAAAATTTCAACAACCCTCAAGGCAATTCACCCGTGGCCAGAGCAGGAGATGCATTTGCATCTGCCTTTACATTGTACCCTGACGGGGAAGATCTGAACAGGGACAATACCTTGAATGAGGCTGAAGAATATTTCCAATACAGAATTGACTTCAAACCTTCAGGTGATCCGCTCATGCAGGTTGGTAAAAATTTTATTGCAGATAAGAAAGTCGTCAACGTAACACTCTCAGATGGATCGAAACAGGATCAGATTTGGTATCAGTTCAGGGTGCCCATCAATGCATATACCAGCAAGGTTGGTGAAATTCCTGATTTTAAATCCATTCGTTTCATCAGGATGTTTTTGACTGACTTTGAAGACTCTGTAGTAATGCGATTTGCTAAACTTGAATTGGTTAGAAACAATTGGAGAAGCTTTGCCTATGAATTGGACACCACAGGCACATACATTCCACTGAACAAATCAAATGAAAATACTTTTTTTAATGTCACAGCAGTGAATATCGAAGAGAACGATAAAAGAGATCCTATTCCCTATCGCACGCCACCCGGTATTGAAAGAGTACAAACGCTCAGCAATGGTGGGATCAATATTTTACAAAATGAACAGGCCCTGAGCATGACTGTTTTAAATCTGGAAGAAGGAAGAGGCAGGGCTGTTTTCAAAGGATTCAACCATGATTTGAGACAATACAAAACGCTCGCCATGTTTTATCATGCTGAGAGCCTCAAGCAATATGCGAGAATCAACGATGGAGAATTGTATGCTGTTGTTAGATTGGGAACAGATTACATCAATCATTATTATGAAATCAAATATCCCCTGAAAACAACACCATTTGGCAGTTCGGATGAAAATGCCATTTGGCCCATTGAAAATGAATTGAGTTTTGATTTGCAAACATTGATCGATCTTAAAAACGAGCGCAACCTCAAAACAAACAACCCCACTGCTATCTACAGAAAGATTGTCAACGGTAAAATATTTTCTGTATATGGCAATCCCAATCTTGCAGAAATCAGGGGCATACTGGCCGGTGTTGAAAATCCCAAAAATGCATCCGGCGGAAGGCCGATCAATGCAGAAGTATGGATCAACGAGCTAAGGCTTTCAGGAATCAATGAAAACAGTGCCTGGGCAGCAGTGGGACAAATGAATATCCAGCTGGCAGACCTTGGAACAGTCTCCGTTTCAGCGAACATGCATACCGTTGGATTCGGCCAGCTTGAACAACGCGTGAATGAACGTTACAGAAATGACCTCAAACAATATGATCTGTCAGCAAATCTTCAATTGGGCAAATTGCTTCCCAAACAAATTGGTCTGGAAATCCCCTTCTTCCTCAATCTCTCTGAGACAATGAGCTCTCCGCAGTTTGATCCATATGACCGTGATATATTATTAAGAGACAAATTATCACTCTACAGAGACAAAAGAGATTCCATCAATGGCGATGCGGTTGACTATACAGGCATCAAAACCATCAACTTCACCAATGTCCGTTTTGTACAAAGACAGGATAAAAAAATCAGGCTTTGGAGTCTTTCCAATTTTGACTTCAGTTATTCCCTCACACAAACCAGGCAACACAATCCCCTGACGGAAAACAATGAAGTTGCCAAAACACAAGGAGGCATAGGGTATAACTTCAACAGGCAACCCAAATATATTGAGCCATTGAAAAAAATCATCCCGTTCCAAAGCAAATGGGTTGACTTTATCAAAAATGTAAACTTCAATCTGATGCCCTCCCTCATTGGATTCAGATTGGATACCAGAAGGCAATTTGGCGCCATTCGTCCACGCAATGTTGGAGGCGGTAAATTCAAAATTCCAGAAACCTACGACAAATACTTTATCGTTGACAGAAATTACAATTTGCGATGGGACCTCACCAAATCACTCAACTTTGACTTCAGGGCAACCAATAATTCAAGGGTGGATGAGCCATTCGGAAGAATTGATACAAAAGCAAAACAAGATTCATTGCTCAGGAATTTTCTCAAAGGTGGAAGAAATACACTTTACAGCCACAACGCAGATCTCACCTATAATGTTCCATTGAACAGTTTCCCATTGCTCGACTGGACAAGTTTGAACCTGGCCTATCGTACAACATATAATTGGGTGGGGGCATCCAGACTTGCCGTGAACCTCGGAAATACATTGCAAAACAGCAACCAGGCAGGGGCAACAGCAGAATTGAATTTTACACAACTGTATAACAAAGTAAGATTCTTGCGAGCAATTGATGGAAGCGGCGCTGCGCCTGCGCCAAAACAACCCAAGGCGACATCTGCTAAAAAGAAAAAAGAAAAGAAGGACAAGGATGGAAATGTCATTGAAGAGAAAGAAAAGAAAGAAAAAGAAGTAAAACAGAAAAAAGATATTGCACTGTCAGGCGCAGAAAAAACAATCCTCCGCATCATTACCGCACTCAAAAGAGTGGGAGCTTCTTACAATGAAGGTGGAACCACCTTCCTGCCGGGATATACAGACAGTACAAGAGCCTTGGGTCAAAACTGGAAAAGCCTCTCACCGGGAGTTGATTTCATCGCAGGAAAACAGCCCAATCAGGCATGGCTTCAATCTGTTGCCAAAAAGGGATTGATTACCAGTGATCCGATGCTCAACAATCTGTTTCTGCAGAATTATGACCAAAAATTCAACCTTACCGCCCAAGTTGAACCCTTCAAAGATTTTCTGATTGATGTAAATGTTGACAGGACCCTCAATAAAAACTACTCCACCCTTTTTAAAGACACTGCCAATACCGGACAATTTTCTGCACTCAATCCATATTCAGGCGGAGGCTTTAGCATCAGCTATATCTCGTTTCAGACACTATTTGGAAAATTTGACCCCAATGCCATCAGCGGAACATTCAAAACATTTGAAGAGAACAGGGCTGTTTTATCCAAGCGATTGGGAGAAAGCAACCCATACAGCAAAGTGCAAGGTTCAGATGGATATTACAAGGGATATGGCAGGTATGCCCAAGATGTGCTCGTACCATCTTTCATTGCAGCATACACGAAACAGGATCCAAAAAATATTTCTCTGCTGAACACTGGAGAAACGGGTTCAGTAAAAACAAATCCTTTCAAAGGTTACATGCCTAAACCCAATTGGAGGATCACGTACAATGGATTGAGTAAAATTCCAGGTATAGAAAATATACTGAGCAACTTTACACTCAGTCATGCATACAATTCAACATTGAGCATGAACAGTTTCAATTCTGCCTTGCTTTTCCAAGATACACTCCTGTATGGATTCCCATCCTTTGTAGATACCATTACCGGAAATTTCATTCCATATTTCCTGGTTCCGAACCTCTTGATATCTGAACAATTTGCACCTTTGATTGGCATAGATTTCAGTACACCCAGCCAACTTTCAGGAAGATTTGAGTATAAAAAATCCAGACAATTGAGTTTGAGTTTGGCAGATTTTCAATTGAGTGAAGTACACTCGACCGAGATCACATTTGGCATGAGATGGAGAAAAAGAGGTGTCAACTTGCCTTTTAACCTGAACCTTGGAAACAAGGATCAAAGCGAGGGCCAACCCGGATCTCCCTCCGGCAGTGATATCACATTTGCATTGGATTTCAGCATACGGGATGACATCAATTCGAATTCAAGACTGGATCAGCAAAATGCATATGCAACAGGTGGACAAAAAGTAATCAGCATTCGCCCAACCATTGATTATGTACTGAATAACAGAATCAATCTACAACTGTATTTTGACCAAAGAAGGGTGAGTCCATACATCTCAAATTCAGCACCTTCCGTCAATACAAGGGGAGGATTACAAGTCAGGATTTCACTTGCGCAATAAATAAAATGAATTGGCTTGGGATGTGCATGTCATAACCAAACTGTTGATACAAACATGTTCAGGCAGGTTTGCACAGTAAAAGGCCGTATCTGCTACATCATCTGCTTTCAATGGCTGGTAACCATCGTATACTGTTTTTGCCATGGAAGCATCCCCTTTGAATCGGACGATTGAAAATTCCGTTTCAGCTGCACCTGGATGAATAGCAGTAACTTTTATGTTGTGACGAAGCATATCGATTCTCATTGCCTGACTGATGGCTTCGACAGATGTTTTAGTAGCACAATACACGTTTCCTTTTTCGTATACTTCCTTGCCAGCGGTTGATCCAATGTTGATAATATGACCCTTCCCCCTTTTGATCAAATAGGGAAGCATTGCTTTAGACACATACAGCAAGCCCTTCAGATTGGTGTCAATCATTGTTTCCCAATCATCCAGGTTGGCTTCATCAAAATAATCTCTGCCAAGAGCGAGTCCGGCATTGTTGACCACCACTTCAACATCATTCAGTCTTTCGTCATTTGAAAGCGCATCGAAAACTTCTTTGCGTTGCTGTACATCAAAAACTTTCACAAGTACATCTGTCCCATACTTTGCAGCGAGTTCCTTGGCCAGATCAATCAACATGTGCTCTCGCCTACCGGTGATAACAAGATTCCATCCTTCTTTGGCAAATCGATGAGCCATGGACTTTCCAAATCCGGAACTTGCACCTGTGATCAATATTTTTTTACGCATGTTGATTGATTTTTTTAGATAAGATCCAATATCTGAAAGAAATGAATAACATCAAAGGATACAAAGCAGTATTGATCATTCCCATATTTGTGAGAGAAAATGAAATCAATACCAACAGTACAATGCTCCATATTTTAAAAAACTTCCGCATCCAATCTTGCAGGTTATTGAGCTTGAAAGTAAAATAGAGATTGAGGGGAAATGCCCAAACAAGATTCAAATTTTTTGAAAAACTTTGATGGTCGGTTCCAAACCACATGAACAACAAGAACAATCCTAGCATACCAGAGAAGCTGAATAATATTTGATCGCTCAACAATCTCAGGGAAGTAAAATAAAAAGATGGAATCAACAACAATGCACAAAAAAAAGTCAACACAAACAAAGGATCAAGATAAAAAGGAAGGGATTGCGGAGCAGGCTGCATATCTGCCAAAACCGCTGACTCGGTTTGCTCGATTTTTCCCAGATCAGTAGTCGTGAGAGAAACCCCTTTGTTCAGGAAATCGGGCAAAAACATGGATTGCATTTGTGTCATAGGAATATCGGCCCCCCACCCCAACAAAAGATCAATGCCAAAAGCAGTCCAACTCATGTGTGCACGATCCAGGTATACATGCAGGTGATCCCTGAATGTCTGACCCTGTCTTGTAAAGATGGGGATTTGATAGGCCTCGTATTTGTTTTTTTGAAAAATAATATCTCTCAACCTTGTCGTACAGTTGTCGAACAGAAAATCATACTTGTAATACCTGTTCTCTTCTCTAACATTCTGAAATAAATCAGCTTGTATTTTCTTTTTTTCTTGTTGACTAAAATCGAGCACTTGTTCTTTTACTCCTCTTTTGAAATACTGATATTCAAACAGAAAATCACTGTAGTTTACCTGGCTGACGAAGTACAGCAATTTACCCCGAATGAATTTTGTGTAAAAATCCGGATCATTGAAGTCAAATGTTCCATAGTTGTATACAATATCAGTTCCGGCAGATGAATCTACTATGCGCAATGCATTGTGTCCAAACACTGAGTAAAGCTCCGCTCCGGGAGAACAAGTCAGCAAACTGATTTGCAGTCCACTGCTATCCTGCTGGGCCTTTGCCGCATGCGGTGGCAAGAAAGAGAAAAGGAAAACACATGCAATGAGCAGTCTTTTCATCTTCAATATTTATCTGCTGTAATTGGGTGCTTCTTTTGTAATGGCAACATCGTGTGCGTGGCTTTCTTTGATGCCGGCATTGGTGATGCGGATGAACTGTGCCTCTTGGAGCATTTTGATATTTTTGGCTCCGCAATAACCCATTCCTGCTCTCAACCCACCAACATACTGCGTTACCACTTCATTCAAATTGCCTTTGAACGGCACCCTACCCTCGATTCCTTCAGGTACCAACTTCTTGATGCCGTCTTCCACATCTTGAAAATACCTGTCGCTGCTGCCCAACTGCATAGCCCCAATGGAGCCCATTCCGCGGTATTGTTTGAATTTTCTTCCTTCGTAGATGATTGTTTCACCGGGACTCTCTTCCACTCCTGCAAAAATACTTCCCATCATGACAGTAGATGCCCCTGCTGCTATCGCTTTCACCATGTCTCCTGTATACCTGATTCCTCCGTCGGCGATAACAGGTACATTTAATTTTTTCAATGCGGAGGATGCTTCCATGATAGCGGTGATTTGTGGAACACCTGCACCTGCAACGATTCTTGTGGTACATATGGAGCCAGGTCCTATTCCCACTTTAACTCCGCTTGCACCTGCTTCTGCGAGCGCTTTCGCACCTGAGGCTGTTGCCACATTGCCGGCAATGATTCTGATATGCTTGAAATTTTTTCTGATTGTCTTCAATGAATCGATTACACCCTTGGTATGTCCATGTGCACTGTCCAGGCAAACAACATCCACACCGATTTGCTGCAGTGCGGCGGTTCTGTCTAGCATATCCTTTGTGATACCCAATGCAGCGCCAACCCTCAAACGCCCGAATTCATCTTTTGCAGCATTGGGGAAACTCTGTAATTGAAGAATATCACGATATGTAATCAAGCCAATCAGTTGTCCGTTCTTTTTGACAACAGGCAGTTTTTCTATTTTATAGTTCTGTAAAATTTTTTCGGCCTTGTGAAGATCTGTGCCCTCCGGTGCCGTTACCAGGTTTTCACTGGTCATGACCTCTTTTATTTTCTTTTTTCTGTTGGTTTCAAATCTCAGATCACGGTTTGTCAGAATACCAACAAGCTTGTTGTTTCTGTCTACAATGGGGATACCTCCAATTCTGTTTTCACGCATCAACTTCAAGGCATCTTCGATGATGGCGTCTTCATGAAGTGTAACGGGATCAATGATCATTCCACTTTCACTTCTCTTCACTTTTCTGACCTGCTCCACTTGCTGGTCGATGGACATGTTTTTATGCAGGATTCCGATTCCTCCCTCTCTGGCCAGTGCAATGGCAAGGTTGGCCTCAGTAACCGTATCCATGGCGGCAGAAAGCATTGGGATATTGAGGACGATGTCCTTTGTTAAATGAGATCTGGTGTCCACTTCTCTCGGCAATACTTCAGAATATGCCGGAACCAGTAAAACGTCATCGAAGGTCAGGCCTTCACCGAAAAACTTGGGGGATGGAGTTCTTGTTGCCATATGCGAAGGTATGAAAAAATACAAAAAAGAGCATCAGCTGGATGTGGCAGCATATATTTTCCCGGGGAGGATCCTTACCAGTCCTTTCATTTCGAGTGATAACAAGATGAGCGGGACCTGGCTCGGTTTCATGTTAGACAGCAGGTGAATTTGATCGATTGACAAGGTTTTTCCGTCATTGAACAGTCCAAGTAGGAACCTTTCCTCCTGCGTCAACTCTTGAAACAATGAGGATTGAATAGTGGACTTTCGACGGGAATCAACCTGCCAATTCATAAAAGATAAAAAATCATTTCCATCATTGATGAGCATAGCTCTTTGTGATTTGATCAGCTCATTGCATCCCCTGCTCTGGGTATCAATTGATCTCCCTGGATAAGCAAAAACATCTTTATTGTAAGCATTGGCCATATTGGCAGTGATCAAACTGCCTCCTTTTTCACCACTCTCCACTACAACGACTGCATCAGCTATTCCGGAAACAATTCTATTTCTCAAAGGAAAATTTTGTTTGTCAGGTTTTGTCTTGCTCAAGAACTCAGTAATCAGTCCACCGTTTTGCAGCATTTCCACTGCAAGCGATCGGTTCGCATGTGGATATATCTGATCCAATCCGTGTCCCAATACCCCCAGGGTTGGAAGTGCAGCCCTCAAAGATTCTTTGTGAACAATGGTATCAATGCCATAAGCGAGTCCGCTTACTACCAATACTTTCTGCCCGCTCAACGATTTGATCAATTCAACCACCCTTTCTTTTCCATATGAAGTAGGCGACCGCGTGCCGATGATGCTGACAATCCTGCAATCGCTCAACGTTGCAGATCCCTTGAAAAATAATATGTGCGGGGCGTCCTGAAATTCTTTGAGTTTTTTTGGATAGCCGTCCATGGTTTTTACAAGCACGTTGATATTGTTTTTTTCAACAAACTTCAACTCACGTTCAACAAGATCAAATGCATTGAATGATCTGATGGCATTGGCTCTTATTGATCCTATTCCGCTGATCGACTCCAGCTCTTTCCGTTTTGCTTGAAATATTTGTTTTGGATCCTTGAAATGCTCCATCAATATGGATATGTGCACATCACCAATATGGGGAATAAGTATCAGCGATAAATGATAATGCAATTGCTCTTCATTCATATGTAGCAAGCGAATGTAGCAGCATAGATGAATTTGTAATGGAGAAAATAAACAGCACGCATCAGAATAAAAACCTATTCTACTGACAATATCACCATTTCAGTTCTGCGATTTTTTGCCCTCCCCTCTTCGGTTTGATTGTCTGCAATGGGTTCTGCATCACCGTAGCCCTTGTAAAGCAGTCTTGATGCATCAATTCCTTTTCTGGTCAGATATTCAACTACAGATTGGGCTCGCCGTTCCGATAGTTTCAAATTATCTGCCCCGCTTCCAATATTGTCTGTATGTCCATTGATTTGAATACGAAGAGCAGGATTTTTTAACAGAAATTGAGTGAGTACATTCAACTCCATTTCAGCATCTTTTTTCAATTCCCACTTTGCGGTTTCAAATTGAATATTGTTGAGAATTATTTTTTCCCGGGGTTTTACAGGGAACGCCTGTACCTCATCAGGAAGTTTAAACTGATATATATCCATTTGACCAAAGCCTCCATATCGGTCACTGGAGAAATATGCAACCTTCCCGCTTGCATTCACTACCAGACCAGATTCATTGTCAATCGTATTAACGGGATATCCCAAGTTGACAGGAGCAGAAAATTGATCCTCCACCAATCTGGATACAAAAATATCCGATCCGCCAATGGACTTCCAACCGTTGGATGTAAAGTAAAAGGTTGCATTGTCGAAATGCAGAAATGGGAACATTTCATCACCCGAAGTATTGATCGATGGACCAAGATTTTTAGGTTCACTCCAACGCTGATTACCCAGATATCGACTCACATATAAATCCATGCCACCGAATCCACCTGGACGGTTTGAAGAAAAATAAAGCGATTGCATGTCAGCTGAAAAACAGGGAGCTGACTCCCAATATGGAGAGTTGACTGGATCTTCAAAATTCCGTCTTTCTGACCATTGATTACCCATATAGTGTGCATAATACAAATCACAACTTCCCAATCCGTCCGGATAGTTGCATCCTGTAAAAACCATGGTTTTCCCATCGGATGAAATTTTTTGGCCGCCCTCATTGTAAGCAGTATTGATTTTACCCTGCAGTGGCAATGCCGATTGCCATTGGTTGTTTTGCCAAGCGGAACTGAAAAAATCTTCGTTGTTTCCATTGTTGATTCGCCTGGTCAGGATCATCAATGTATCAGCAGAAGAAATAGCAGGAAAATATTCAGATGCTTTTGTATTAATGGACGCTCCCAGGTTTTGAATAAGGAGACCTGCTTTTGAATTTTTCTCAGAGACCCTGGATGCATAATCAAGCAGTTGTTTGTAGGATGATGCCGCTGCAGTATCCAGATAACCTCTGGATGCTGCGGCATCGACCAAGGTCGATGCTTTTGTGAAATTCCCCATTCCCATGTTTGATTTTATCAGTGGGACTGAAAGAAGTTTTTCCTGTGAAGCATCCAGCAAGATGATTTTTTCTATCAATACAATGGTGGAATCATAATCTTTCAACTGATACTTAAGATCTGCAAAGGCAAGCCAGGCTGACTTATTGAATGCATTGAAATAAATAGCTCTTCCAAAATAAAAACTGGCTGCATCCAGATTTCCCTGATCCACGCTTTCCATTCCTTTTTTTAGGAATTCAGTTGATTTCTTTTGGTTTTGTTTGGAAATTTTTTGCTGAGCATTTACAAAGGCTGCAATCAGCAATGATATACATAACAATATAGATCGGACGCTGATCAAGGTATGTCTAAATATTTATGTGTTTGAAGCGACAAAGCCCATTGAGGATTCAATTTGATATACTCAATGATCAAGGGATTCATTTCGGCTGACTTGCTCCATTCAGGCTGCATGTACAGCAAACAATCTTTGCTTACCTGAGCAGCAAATTTCTCTGCCCACTCAAAATCAGACTTGTTGTAAATAACGACTTTTAATTCATGTGCTTGTTCAATGGTATCCTGTAATGGGGCTTTGAATTTTTTCGGAGAGAACGTTATCCAGTCCCAGGTACCTGTTACCCTGTGCGCACCTGAAGTTTCAATATGTGTACGAATATTTTTCTTTTTCAATTCACTCGTCAACATATCCAGATCATGCATAAAAGGCTCACCTCCTGTTATCACTGCTATGTTTGCGCAGGATGCAACTGCACGCTCAACAAGGTGTTTTACTTCTATTGAAGGATGCTTGTCCATCTCCCAACTTTCTTTGACATCACACCATACACATCCAACGTCACAGCCTCCTAAACGTATGAAATAGGCTGCATGTCCTACAAATCTGCCTTCTCCTTGCAGCGTAAGAAATTGTTCCATTACAGGAAGTTGCGAAATGCTGGTAGTGCTCATACTGGATCCTTTGCTGCACAGGCTTTGAATGTATTCATCATCAGGGCTGCAATGGTCATAGGTCCAACACCCCCCGGTACGGGTGTAATATAACTGCACCTGGAAGAGACATCTGCAAAATCAACATCCCCTTTGATGGAGAAGCCTGATTTTTTACTGGGATCATTCACCCTGGTGATACCCACATCAACCACCACTGCACCTTCCTTTACCATTTCAGCTTTGAGAAATTCAGGTTTCCCCAATGCTGCGATGATGATATCCGCCTGCAGGCATATTTCCTTTAATTGTTGTGTATGTGAATGACATACCGTAACCGTCGCATTGCCGGGATATTCATTTTTGCTGAGCATGATGCTGATGGGACGTCCGACTATATTGCTCCGTCCAATGACAACTACATGCTTTCCCTTGGTATCAATTTTATAATGCTCGAGCAATAACAAAATACCATAGGGAGTTGCCGGGTAAAATGTTGGCAATCCCTGCACCATTTTTCCAACACTCTCCGGATGAAATCCATCTACATCTTTGCTTGGATAAATGGTTTCTATCACTTTTTGTTCTGATATATGTTTTGGTAGCGGCAATTGCACCAAAATTCCATCCACATCAAAATCCTCGTTGAGCTCAGTTAATTTATTCAAGAGCTGTACTTCCGAAACATCTTCCGGGAGACGAATAAGCGTCGATGTGAATCCAACCTCTGTGCAGGACTTGACCTTGGAAGCGACGTAGGTTTCGCTGGCACCGTTGTTTCCGATGAGAACAGCGGCAAGATGGGGCATCTTTTTGCCTGCCGCTTTGCGCGCTTTGGTCTGTTGTTTCAACCTGTCTTTTACAGCCTGGGATACAAGCTTGCCATCCATTATTTCCATCCCTCAAAGGTACACTTGAGAAAAATGACACCCAAATATGTTGTTTTAATCAGCTGCAGGAATAAACCAATTCTCACCTTTATTGCATGAGGATGTTGATCATGTGGGCATGTATGCCATTCTGCTGCATTGCACAAAATGACTGGGCGCAGCTCATGCAACCCAACAATATTGTACAGCACAAAACGGCTCAATCCAACCCGTTTATACATCATGATGCTTTCGGAGTTTTGGCATTTGCAGAGCATGGTTCCATCGGTATATCTGTAGAAAACAAATATTTGATTGCATCGCTGTCAAAACTAAACATCAGCGCACAATACAAAACGGAAAATGGAGGAGTTGGTTTGCACCTGAATGCCCTGGCAAACGAAATATTCAATGGATTTTCCTTGGGTGCAGGTTATGGAGTAAAATTATCTAAATCACTGGGCATGGGTATTGGATGTGGAGTCAGGCGTGATCAATTCAGGGGATTTACTCCGTTGTTCATTCTCTCACCACAGCTTGGGCTTTTGTATCTCTTTGCAAAAAAGGGAAGCATTTCAATCAATCTGAAAAAACTGATAAAACCGTTGCCAACTCCAACGTACAATGAATTTGGAACTTTCTCAACAGCCTTCAATTTTCAAATCGCAGCAGGTATACAAATGGGAATTGAACTTGAAAATGATTTCAGAAACAAATCGAATCTCAATCTGTATGCAGAATGGAGTCCCACGCAACAGCTCGAAACTTATTTGTATTACCGAACAGGCAGCGCAGAGATACAATCGGGCTTGCTATACATTCCAAAGCGATGGAAGATGGGCATGGGTATTTCCAACCACCCAATGCTGGGAAGCTCCTGTTTTATGATGTTGTACCATGTATTGTAATAGACCACTGCAATGGATTCTGCTGATCACGATATTTACATCTGCGCCTCAGGAAACATGCGCACAGGAGCAGTTATCAAGACAACTGGAAGAGCAGGATCCATTCAATGATCCATCAGAGCAAAATTTGTCAAAACTTATCGGTGTCGAGCACACCAAGAAAAAAAATATCAATTCGGTTACATTCGAAGAATTACAGGCATTGCACATGCTGAGTTTTAACCAAATCAATGCTTTTTTTGAATACAAAAAAAGGTTTGGAGATTTTTTGAGCATGTATGAACTACAGGCAATTCCAGGTTGGGAAATCCCATTGATAAAAGAACTGATGAAGTGGTTTGTATTGCTGGAACAACCAAATGAAGCCAAACTATCAAACGGCCAACATCAAATAGTAATTCGGCTAGGCAGATCAGGGAGCAGCAGCATGCTTGAACAATCTTTTTTAAAAGGGATGAAACAAACTTTAGTCTACAGAAACAATAATCAAACCAATGCGTCATTTGGTTTATCCGCCGAGAAGGATGCAGGTGAGAAAAATATTTTTGACTTCACCAGCGGCTATCTGCAGAAATCATCTGTTGGTATATTCAAAAAAATTATCGTGGGCGATTACCTGGTCACCATGGGTCAGGGAATGATTCATTGGCAAGGATATGCATTTGGAAAAGGCCTGAATATTCTCAGCATCATGCGCCAGTCAACATCCCTCAGACCTCATACCGGAACAGAGGAAAACAGGTTTTTCAGAGGCGTGGGATTTGAAATCGGAAAAAGAAATACAAGTTTCTATGGCTTTGTCAGCAAAAAAGGGTTGGATGCAAACGTGATGCATGACAGCCTCACAGAAAAAAAATGGGTCAGTTCACTTTTGTTGACTGGTTTGCACAGAAATGAGAGAGAGTGGATGGATAAAAAATCGCTGCAATCCTTTCATACCGGTTTTACAGTCAAGCGCCTTTTAAAATCGGGACATATCGCATTGAATGGAATCTATACCCAGCTGGATATCCCCATTCAAAAAAGATCCTTGCCCTACAATACATACAGTATCAAAGGCGATCAATTTTTCAACTTGAGCGGTGATTTTATTTTGTCCACAAAATGGGGGACATTTTTTGGAGAATTGGCAGCTGATAAAGATTATTCAGCAGGTACTGTCATTGGTTATTTAAAAAACCTGCACCGCTCACTCGATGTCGGAATACAATGGAGAGGGATATCTAAATCATACAATGCATTTTCACCCAATATCATAGCACATCAATCTTCAGCCAACAATGAGAGCGGAATATATGTTGGCATGAATTACAAATTGAACAACAGAAACAGACTGGAAGCATATATGGATCAATTTGTGCATCCATTTCCAGTATTCAGTGCAAATGGTCCGCAACGCGGACTGATCCATGCGCTGACGTATGCAGTTGCACCAACAAAAAAATGGGAAATCTATATTCGGTTGATTGAAAAAAGAAAAACCGAAAACCTTCCATCCATTCAGTCTAAATCACATTTGCTTTCCGTTCAACAATCATTTCAATTAAGGATACATGCTGGATTTCAAATCAATGAAGCATTGGAACTCAGAATTAGAAATGAGCTGCTGACTAGAAAAAAAGAGGCTGGAGACAAACTTCATGGCTGGCTATCTTATGCAGAGATCATCCTGCATCCAGTATTACAACCCTACAGTATCAGCATTCGCACAACATATTTCAATACAGACGGTTTCGATGCATCTATTTACAGCATGGAACGTGATCTTCCACATTACTATGCCATGCAATCTTTTTTCAACCGGGGAAACTCGAGTTACCTGCTTTTTCAAACGAACATTTCCAAGAAGGTTCACTTTGCTGGAAAATGGGTCATTGAGAAAAAATATTTTCCTTCAAGAGGTCCAACGCCACAATACAATGCACTTGTTCAATCTGAATGGAGGGTTCAAGCAACAATAAAATTCTAGTGTATATTTGTTTTTCAAACACATCAGCATGAGCGAGCAACAAGCACCCAATCAATTGAATATTGAAATTTCAGAGGAAATGGCAGAGGGCCAATATGCAAATCTGGCCATCATCACACATAGCCATGCAGAGTTCGTGGTTGATTTTGTCAATGTTATGCCCGGCACCCCCAAAAGCCGTGTCAAATCAAGAATCATATTAACACCCCAACATGCCAAACGCCTGTTGCATGCATTGCAGGACAATGTAGACAAATTCGAATTGGCACATGGCACCATCAAAGACTTTGAGGAGGTTCAGATACCCTTTCAATACGGGGGACCAGCTGCGCAGGCTTGATCAGCTGAAAGATTCTACTTCGACTGTTTTGTTGATTTTCGCAATGAGTCCCTGTAAAACTTTACCAGGACCAACTTCTGTAAACTTGGTTGCACCGTCTTTGATCATTGCCTCTACGGATTGTGTCCATCTAACAGGACCTGTAAGCTGATCTATGAGATGTTGTTTGATTTGATCAGGATCAATTACGGCTTTTGCGATTACATTTTGATAAACAGGGCAAACGGGACGATGGAAGGTTGTCTTTTGGATGGCCGCCGAGAGCTCTTCTTTTGCAGACTCCATCAAAGGTGAATGAAAAGCTCCACCAACAGGGAGTTTCAATGCTCGCTTGGCTCCAGCAGCTTTCATTTTTTCACAGGCAATATCTATTCCTTGGTTCGATCCGCTGATCACCAGTTGACCTGGACAGTTATAATTGGCTGGTACCACCAGTTCGCCGCTCTCTTCTAAAATTTCCTTGCAAATTTCTTCTGCTTTTGCATCATCCAATGCCAGCACTGCTGCCATGGAAGATGGATTTGCCTCACACGCCTTTTGCATAGCCGAAGCCCTGACATTTACCAATTGAAGCGCATCCTCAAATGTCAGTGTTCCATTGACAACCAAAGAAGAAAACTCACCCAATGAATGTCCAGCTACCATGTGTGGAGTCGTGTTGTCCAACATCTTGTATGCAATAACTGAATGCAGAAAAATCGCAGGTTGGGTAACATTGGTTTGCCTGAGATCTTCCTCTGTGCCATTGAACATAACATCAGAAATCTTGAATCCTAAAATTTCATTGGCTTGCTCAAAGAAGCGTCTGGCAAATGCGTTTGATTCAAAGTGGTCTTTTCCCATTCCCGGATATTGGGAGCCTTGGCCTGGGAATACATAAGCGTGTATCATTGGTTGAATTGGGGACGCAATTTACGAAAAAGAAGACAGAGGGTCAAATTAATCGGTACGTATTGATAATCAATGCAGCCTGGAACCGATCAGTCGAATGAATTCACTCCTGGTCTCATTTTTCTGAAACTGACCGCAGAAAGCAGAGGTAGTTGTAACTGAATTTTGTTTTTGTACACCGCGCATCATCATACAGAGGTGAGATGCTTCGATTACAACAGCAACACCCAATGGATTCAACGTTTCTTGGATGACATTGAGAATTTGTGTTGTCAATCGCTCTTGTACTTGCAGTCTTCTGCTGTATGCATCAACAACTCTTGCAATTTTGCTCAAGCCAGTGATGACTCCATTGGGAATATATGCAACGTGAGCCTTTCCGTAAAAGGGCAACATATGATGCTCGCACAAGCTATACAGTTCAATGTCCTTTACAAGGATCATTTCATTTACGTCTTCATGAAACTTGGCAGAATCAAGAATGGCTTTGGCATCAATTTGATAGCCCTGGGTAAGATATTGCATCGACTTTGCGACTCTTTCCGGAGTCTTCAGCAATCCCTCACGGTTGGGGTCCTCTCCAAGAAGCTCAATGGATTCTCTGTAATTTTCAATAAGACCCGAGGTGATCTTATCCTCGAACTGCTCAACCTTGATGTATGCCATGACCTTTTGATTGGTTATTTATGAAGTAGGGTACTCAACGAAATTACGTGGAGTTTCATATAAACGTATCTGAAGGTCCAATTGTTCACTCAAAAGAGGTCTTAAAATATTAAATATGACGATGGCGATGTTTTCAGCTGTGGGATTCAAATGCTTGAATGCGGGTACATCCAAGTTCAGGTTGCGGTGATCAAATTTGGATATAACATGTTCATTTACAAGGTCAGAGAGTAGCTTTGTATCCATCACATAGCCTGTAACAGGATCAACTTCTCCAGTTACTTTTAGAATCAATTCATAATTGTGTCCATGGTAATTGGGCAAGTTGCATTTTCCGAACAAACGGTTATTTACATCTTGAGACAATGATGGATTGTGCAGACGGTGTGCAGCATTGAAGTGTTCCTTTCTATATACAGCTACCTTATTCGCCATAGTATTCAACAAATATTCTGGGTGTTTCTACCAATTTAACGCAGTGCAAAGATACGCCAGGGGGAATGTGAGGACTCAACTCCTTCCATATGCCATCAACCAGATTTTCAATCGAACAGATCTTATCCTTCATAAATGGTACATCCAGGTTCAGGTTTCTGTGATCCAGTACATCCACCACATGGAGCTTTATGATGGAACTCAGCAACTTCGCATCAACAATAAATCCAGTATCGGGATTGGGCTCTCCTTTTACAGTAACATACAGTTCAAAATTGTGGCCATGCCAATTCTCATTGGCACATTTGCCAAATACATCTTCATTCTTTTCACGGCTCCAAGCGGGGTTGTATAGCTTGTGGGCAGCGTTGAAGTGTTCTTTTCTGGTAAGATAAAAAATTGCCATAAATAACGGGATGCAAAGTTAATCTGAAATGCTGAACTTTGCTACATGAAAATCATGGTTGTTGCTGCTACAGAATGGGAGTTAAGCTGCATGAGGGATGTGAATGTCATTGAACCAAATACACTCACAACGGCAGTGCATGGCATCGGACAAGTAGCTGCTACTTTCCAACTTACACAACTCATCGAAAAACAGCAACCTGACATTGTTGTACAACTGGGAATTGCAGGTGGATTTTCAAAAGAGCTTCATCTCAGTGCAGCAGTAGCTGTCGAAACAGAGTATTTGGCTGATATGGGTGTGGAGGAAAAGGAGACCTTTCATTCCATCTTTGACATGCAACTTGCAGATGAGAATGCATTCCCTTTCCATCAAAAAAAATTATCCAATCCACACAAACATCTGCTTGAAAAATCAGGGTTAAAAAAAGTTACAGGCATCTCAGTGAATCAAATCACCACATCAGAAAAACAAATCAATTATTACAAAGCAGCATACCATCCATCTATTGAATCCATGGAGGGTGCTGCATTTCATTACTGTTGTCTGATGAAAAATATTCCGTTTCTTCAGATCAGGGCAATCTCCAATCTGATCGGAGAAAGGGATAAAAGCAAATGGAAAATGGATGAATCGCTCCAGACTCTGCACAATACGATGATTGAGATTTTAAAAAATATTACAACGAAATGAAACTGAGTCTGGGTTTATCTCCTTGTCCAAATGACACATTTATTTTTGATGCAATGTTGCATGGAAAAATAGATACAGAGGGGTTGCAATTTGAATACAGACTGGAGGATGTAGAGACATTGAATAAAATGGCATTGACCGGTGAGCTGGATATTACCAAGGTAAGCTATGGTGCGTTGGCCAGGCTGCTGGTGCATTACAAAGTACTGGATGCAGGTGGCGCTTTGGGATTGGGTGTGGGTCCATTGCTGATATCCCTTCATCACACCAACATTTCTGAACTTGACCCGGCATCATCAACCATTGCCTTGCCCGGAGCATATACAACAGCCCATTTGTTGTTCCATTTATCATATCCAGCATTCCAAAAGAAAGTATTCATGCCTTTTCATCACATAGAGGATGCTGTGCTGCGCGGCGAAGCAGATGCAGGTGTCATCATCCACGAAAACAGATTTACCTATGCTGAGAGAGGATTAAAAAAACTGATGGACTTGGGAGATGCATGGGAGCTTAAAACCGGTTTCCCCATTCCCCTCGGAGGAATTCTTGCCAAGCGGCATTTTGATGGAGCGTTGTTAAAAAAAATAAACAGGGTCATCAAAAGCAGCATCGAATATGCGTTCTCCCACCGCACAACACTGTCCCCCTTTGTTCTGGAACATGCACAATCGATGAGTGAAACGGTTATGCATCAGCACATTGATCTGTATGTAAATGATTATTCCTTGGGACTGGGATCCAAGGGTAGAGCAGCAGTATGGAAACTGCTTGAACTGGCTGCAGCGTTGCATCCGGTTCCACAGAACAGTAATTTTGAGGTTTTTGCAGACTGATTAGAACAAGCCGTACAACTCGGCATCAATTTTGGCAATGATTTTACCGAGATCTTCATCGTTTTCAGCAAACTTATTTTCATCAACATTCACTACCAGCAAGGGTCCCTCTTTGTATCCTTCAATCCATTTGTTGTAAAACTCGTTGAGTCTTTTCAGGTAATCGAGGCGAATGTTTTCTTCGTATTCCCTTCCCCGTTTTTGAATTTGTCCAACCAGGGTTGGTACAGATGCCTGTAAATAAACCAGCAAGTCAGGGGGTTTTACCATCTGACGAAGATTTTGAAAGAAGTCAAAATAATTTTCAAAATCTCTTTTGCTCATGAGTCCCATTTCATGAAGATTGGGTGCAAAAATGTATGCGTCTTCATAAATGGTTCTATCCTGGATGACCGTTTCGGTTCCTTTGCTGATTTCAATCAGCTGATTCAAGCGGCTGTTCAAAAAATAGATTTGAAGATTGAAACTCCACCTCGGCATGTCTTCGTAAAAGTCATACAGATATGGATTTTGATCAACATCTTCAAATTGAGGTATCCAGCGGTAATGTTTGCTCAACAGTTCTGTGAGCGTTGTTTTTCCTGCTCCTATATTTCCCGCTATAGCAACGTGTTTTGGTTTCTTCGCTTTGGCCATGGTAACTTATTCTAACCCTTTTTTGAACAGCGTTCAAAGTACATATTCATTTTCAAATACCAAGATTTGGATGTAATTTTTTTTATTGATGTGGATATTATTCGATCAATATTGAAGTCCCATTGCTTCCCTGACCAGTTTCATGGTTTCTGCAGCGCTTTTCCTTGCTTTTTCTGCTCCTTTTTCCATGATCTCCTGAAGATATGTTTCGTTGGTGCGGATGCTTTCTGCTTTTTCACGAATGGGAGCAATGAACTGCACCATGTCTTCCGCCAATTGCTTTTTCATGTCTCCATAGCGAATGCTGCAATCATTGTATGCATGCTCATAATGTTGGATCACATCCATTGAACTCACCAAGCGCATCAATTGAAAAATGTTTTCAATGTAATCTGGTTTTTCGCTGTTGGGACTTGAAGGACCGCCGTCTGTTTTGGCCTTCATGACTTTTTTCCTGATCAATTCATCTGCGTCTGCCAGATACAAGGTAGCCAATTGATTTTCGCTCTTGCTCATCTTACCTGTTCCGTCCAAACTTGGAACTTTCACCAGGTCTTCCCCAAAATTATACGCCATGGGTTCTGGAAAAACTTGTCCGTATCGATGATTGAATCGGTTCACAAAATTCCTTGCCATCTCCAGGTGTTGCTCCTGATCCTTGCCAACAGGCACCCAGGTTGCACGGTGTAAAATGATGTCAGCTGTCTGGAGAACCGGGTAAGTCAACAATCCCGCGTTGACATTATCCGGCTGCATTCTTGCTTTCTCTTTAAAAGTAGTTGTCTTTTCCAACTCCCCGAGATAGGCAAGCATATTGAGATAGAGATACAATTCAGATGTTTCCCTGACATGGCTTTGACAATACAAGGCAGCTTTATCAGGATCAATTCCACAGGCAATATTTTCAGCAAGCACCCTATGTACATTGTTTTTGAGTTCTTTTGTATCAGGATGGGTGGTGAGGGCATGCAGATCAGCCACCATGAAAAAACAGGTATACTGATCCTGTAGCTTCACATAGTTTCTCATTGCACCGAAATAATTGCCTAAATGTAAAAAGCCCGTGGGCCTGATTCCGCTCATTACAATTGCTTGCTCCTTGCTCATGGAGCAAATATATGAATTGTGCTCAACGGTAAAATATCCCCCAACTCCAGCCACCGTTACCGCTCATCAAATATTGAAATGGATTGGATACAGATTGACTAAATTTGTACCGAGAACTTTTCACATGAAACTTGACACTTCCACCACCAAAAAACTTGCTGAACTGGCTAAACTCGAGTTCAACAACGAAGAGTTGGATGAAATTCAGCGTGATCTGGAACAAATGATTGGTTTTGTTGAGAAACTCAATGAAATAGATACTGCACATGTGGAACCCCTTACCCATGTGTCAGAAGGAGGCATGCCCTTAAGGGAAGATGAAGTAAAGGGGTCCATCGACATTGCAACTGCACTGAAAAATGCGCCTGCTTCAACAGATCGTTTTTTCACCGTTCCTAAAGTGATAAAAAAATAAACATGGTCAATTCGGTCATCAAGCTGGAAGATATCCGCAAAAGCTATTTCATGGGGAAACAAGAGCTCCAGGTATTGAAAGGTGTTACACTGGATATTTTGAAGAACGAATATGTGGCTTTGATGGGACCATCAGGCTCAGGCAAAAGCACATTGATGAATATCCTGGGATGCCTGGATTCACCGAGTGATGGAAAATACATTCTGAATGGTCATGATGTGAGCACCATGCTCGACAACGAGCTGGCAGAAATCAGAAACAAAGAGATTGGATTTGTGTTCCAACAGTTCAACCTTTTGCCCCGATTGAGCGCCCTGGAAAATGTTGCTCTTCCTCTGGTATACGCGGGCATTCCCAAAAAAATCAGAAATGAAATGGCTGAGGAAGTATTGAGAAAAGTTGACCTGGCCGACAGAAGTCATCACAAACCCAATGAATTGTCAGGCGGACAATGCCAGCGGGTTGCCATTGCCCGTGCACTTGTAAACAACCCTTCGATCATCCTTGCAGATGAACCAACAGGAAACCTCGACACCAAGACATCCTATGAAATCATGAATATTTTCTCCAAAATTCATGAGGATGGCAATACTGTTGTTTTGGTTACACACGAAGAAGACATCTCCAATTATGCTAAAAGAGTCATTCGTTTAAGAGATGGACTGATTGAAAGCGATAAAAGAAAACAAACCGCAGAACTTGTGTAAAAAAAGTTGGGGCCTACCCGAACAATTGACCCCATATCACATTATGTTTGAAAGCAAACGTGATCATGGCAGCAAGAGTATATACAAAAACAGGCGATAAAGGAACAACATCTTTGATAGGCGGCACCAAGGTGCTGAAATCACACGAGCGCATCGAGGCATACGGAACAATTGATGAGCTGAACGCCTACATCGGATTATGCCGCGACCTGATTGACATCCAAGAAATCAAGCAAACACTTAAAGAAGTACAAGACAGGCTTTTCACCATTGGATCTTCCCTCGCATGCGACCCTCAGAAGGAATCCAGAATGAAAATCCCTGATCTGAAGGAATCAGATGTATTCTTTTTGGAAAAAGAAATAGATACACTTGATGAAGAACTTCCTCCACTTCAATATTTCATTTTACCCGGCGGCCATCCAACCGTTTCCAATATCCATGTTGCAAGGTGCGTGTGCAGAAGATCGGAACGACTGATTGTAAAATTGCTGCTTCAGGATGAAGAACATGAAAACCTTATCGTCAAATACATCAATCGCCTGAGTGATTATCTTTTCGTGTTGAGCAGGTATGTTGCGCTGAAACTGAATGCCGAAGAACAGCAATGGCATCCCCGTGTTTGATCAGGCAGTCCACCTTCCATCTTTCAGATGAAGCACACGGTTGCTGCGTGCAGCGAGTTCTTCGTTGTGTGTTACAATGACAAAAGTTTGTTGCAATTCGTCCCGCAATTGTTGAAACAACTGATGTAGCGATTTTGCATTGGCTGAATCGAGGTTACCCGTTGGTTCATCTGCAAAAACAATTCCGGGTTTATTGATCAATGATCTTGCTACGGCAACCCGTTGCTGCTCCCCGCCCGAAAGTTCATGCGGCTTGGAATGCAGTTTACCTGATAATCCCAACCTATCGAGCAAAGCAGTTGCATCATGCAAAACCTGTTTTTTGGCATTCCCGGCAATCCAACCAGGTATGGAAACATTTTCAACTGCTGTGAACTCAGGCAATAAATGATGAAATTGAAATACAAATCCAATGTGTTGGTTTCTGAAATGAGCGAGCTGTTTGCTGTTGAGGCGATGCAGCGCCTCTCCTTCAAAATACAATTCACCCCCGTCGGCTTTCTCCAATGTTCCCAGAATGTGCAAAAGCGTAGTTTTTCCTGCACCTGAAGATCCTGTAATGCTCACAATTTCCCCTTTGGCAATCTCAATATCCACTCCCCTCAAAACGGGAAGGGAGCCGAACGACTTCTGAATATCTTTAGCGCTGAGCATAGGAGGTTAAATCGCCGTGAAGTTAAGTTCATTGGACTGATTTCTGTTTAAATTTTAAGCGTTGGAGATATCAAATTAACCGTTACATTTGCCGAAATTTAAAGAAGCGCATATGTTCTGGACATTAGAATTGGCCTCCTATTTGGAAGATGCCCCTTGGCCTGCAACAAAGGATGAGTTGATCGATTATTCCATCCGAAGCGGCGCACCGATCGAAGTCATTGAAAATCTTCAGGAACTTGAAGACGAGGGAGATATATATGAGGGGATTGATGATATCTGGCCAGACTATCCAAGCCAGGAAGACTTTTTCTTCAACGAAGACGAATATTAATCAGAGAGACCACGATGTGGTCTTTTTTATTTTTTGAATGTCAGCTTGAAATACAACATCAACAGAGAGAGCGACATGATGACGGCATTTGCAAGGATCATGGGGAAATCATTTCTGACAATGCCGTAAACCAACCAAATGCTGACATTGGCAATGAGAATCAAAATCATCCACATCGACAGATCCCCAACTGATCTTGATTTCCAAGCCTTGTATACCTGTGGAACAAAAGTCAGTGATCCTGATACAACGCCAACGAGTCCCAAGTAATCAATCCATTCCATCTCAAATCTATTTTTCCATTTGTTCAATCACTGCATTGGTAACACCGGTGAAAGAGAATCCTCCATCATGAAAAAGATTTTGCATGGTGACCATCTTTGTCATATCCGAGAACATGGTTACACAATAATTGGCACAGTCTTCACCGGAAGCATTTCCAAGTGGACTCATTTTCTCTGCATATGAAATGAATCCGTCAAAACCTTTTACACCGCTGCCGGCAGTGGTTCTGGTGGGCGACTGAGAAATCGTATTGATGCGGACCTTCTTTTTGATGCCGTAATGATAACCGAAACTTCTCGTGATGCTTTCCAAGAGTGCCTTGGCATCAGCCATTTCATTGTAATCTGGAAATACACGCTGTGCGGCAATGTATGTCAGCGCAACCACACTTCCCCACTCATTCAGCGCATCCATCTCATATGCCGTTCTCAAAACACGGTGAAGCGACATGGCAGAAATATCAAGTGTCTTCTGATTAAATCCATAATCAATTTCGGTATAATGCTTTCCCTTTCTAACGTTCAAACTCATCCCTATTGAATGGAGCACAAAATCTATCCCGCCTCCAAAGTGTTTCATGGATTCTGTGAAAAGATTTTTCAAATCATCCATGTTCACAACATCGGCACCAATAACTGGAGCATTGACAGCCTCTGCCAATTTGTTGATTTCTCCCATTCTCAAAGCAACAGGAGCATTGGTAAGCACCAGCTGGGCTCCTTGGGCATGACATGCCAAAGCAGTCTTCCATGCAATGGACTTTTCATCCAGCGCTCCAAAAATGATTCCTTTTTTACCTTTCAAAAGTTGATTGGACATGGTGTGGGATTTTGGTCAAAGATAAGAAGTTTGGATGATCAGCTTTTGATCATCTCTCTTGCATTGGCAATGGCATGCTGACTTGGATTTTCACCAGATAGCATTTGTGCGATGGCTTGAACACGCTCTTCTGCGCTCAGCACCTTGATACCGGTAGTGATCAAATTCTTTATTGCTGACTTGTAAACAAATAAATGCTGATCGGCCTTTGCAGCAATTTGCGGCTGATGGGTGATGCTGATCAATTGATGGTTCTCCGATAATTCGTCGAGCAATATGCCCACCTGCTTGGCAGCCTCTCCACTGATGCCACTGTCGATTTCATCAAAAATCAGCGTTGGCATATCAAGTGATTTGGCAACAAGCGACTTCAGTGTCAGCATCAAACGACTCAATTCACCCCCACTGGCAACTTTGTGCAGGGGTTCAAATTTTCCGCTTTTATTGGCATCGAATAAAAATTCAATTTGATCAATGCCGTGCTGCGATAAATCGGTCTCGCTGATACCTACTTTAAACATTGCATTGGGCATCCCAACACGGGAAAGCAACGCGGTGGTTGCTTTTTCCAAGAGGGGAATTTGTTTGATTCTTTTTTGCTGCAACTGCCTGGCTATATCCAAGGACTCTTTCCTCAATGCAGCATGCTCTTTTTGAAGCTGTTCCAAATTGGACTGATTCTCCTGAAAATCTGCAAGCGACTGTTGCAATGATTGATGAACATGGATCAATTCATCGGGTGATTGCAATCCGTGCTTTTTGACCAAACGTTGAGCGGTCGACATCCTCCCATTCAATTCTTCCAGCCGCTTGTCATCTGTTGTGACCTTATCGGACAAGGCGGACAATTCATTGGCAATGTCTTTCAACTCAATGTGTGTGGATGCAAGCCTGCTTACAAGCTCTTCCAACGAAGCATGGTATTTTGTGAGTGACTGCAATTTTGAAATCAGCGATTTGATTTCTGCAATCACGGGTTTTTCTCCCTCTTCAAGTAGATAACTCGCAGCTCCAACCGACTGTTTGATTTGCTCTGCATGTGTCAGTAAACTCAATTCATCGGCAATGGACTTTTCCTCATGTTCCTTCCAATTCAATTCATCCAATTCATTGAGCAAAAACTCTTTGAAGGATCTTTCCTGTTCTGCTTTTCGTATGTTTTCCTGGATTGAAAAAATAGCAGATTCAATTTGTTTGTATTGCTGGTATTTTTCCTGATACCTGGTAAGTTCATCCAGACATCCAGCACGGGCATCCAAAATCAAGCGCTGGAAATGCTTATTGCTCAGTTCAAGTGTATCAAACTGCTGATGAAGATCCACCAAGAGGGAAGTCAATTGCTGTACCTGTGCCAGCGCAGTTGGTGTATCATTGATGAAGGCCCTTGATTTTCCCGTTGATAGTATTTCTCTTCTAACAACAATTGTTTCATCCCAATCCATGTCGTGTGCAACAAAGAAGTCAAGCAGTTCTTTTTGTTGCTTGACCTTGAACTCAGCTTCGACGACGGACTTGGTTTGTTTATCCTTCATCATGGAGGCATCTGCTCTTTCACCCAATGCAAGTCCCAATGCGCCCATGAGTATACTCTTACCAGCTCCTGTCTCACCAGTAATAATGACCAATCCGCGCTCAAATTGGATTTCCAGCTCTTGGATGATCGCAAAATTTTTTATGTAAAGTCGACTTAGCACAGGTATCAAAATTAGGAGTATTCGATGAAGAGCCGGAAAAGAAATTGAAAGAAAAAAACAGGAAAAAAATGTATTTGACAGATTGCCCTGCAGTAAAAGGATTTTAGTTTTACGTTATCTTGCCGGCATATTGTTGTAAAATGTCGCCCATTCTACTTTTTTCTTTTGTGATCGGATATTTTCTGATCCTTCTCGGGGTTGCCGCGTACACATCCAGAAATGCAACCAATGAAACTTTTTTTATCGGAAACCGGAATTCAAATTGGGTCTTGGTGGCATTTGGAATGATCGGAACATCTCTTTCCGGGGTAACATTTGTGTCAGTACCCGGCACAGTTGGCAATATGGTAAATGGCGGATACGGTGCTTTTGGATATTTCCAGGTCATTCTCGGATACATCATTGGATACCTGGTGATTGCCTTTGTATTGGTGCCACTCTACTACAAACTCAATCTGACCTCCATCTACCATTACCTTGAAATCAGGTTGAGCAAAGAAAGTTACAAGACAGGTGCACTCTTTTTTATCATCTCCAGACTTTTTGGAGCGACAGCAAGACTTTTCCTGGTCATCAATGTACTGCAGATATTTATACTCGATCAAATGGGAGTCCCTTTTGTGCTGACAACTGCCATCATTTTGATGATGATCTTATTGTATACATGGAAGGGAGGAGTGAAAACGATCGTATACACCGATACACTGCAAACCACCTGTATGCTCCTTGGACTGATCATCTGCCTTGTATACATTCTCTCGCAAATGAACATCAGCATAGGCGATGCATTTCAAAGAATGAGTGATCACCAATACCTACAAATTTTTGATACAAACATCCTGCACAAATCCTATTTCCTGAAGAATATCATCGGTGGCGCTGTGATTGCCATCACCATGACCGGCATGGATCAAGAAATGATGCAAAAAAACATCAGCGTCAGAAGAATGCAAGACTCACAGAAAAACATACTTACATTCACGGGCACACTGGTGATTGTCAATTTGCTTTTTTTGGTTCTCGGAGGACTCCTCTACCTCTTCATGATCGATAAAGGTGCTGCCTATGCATCCAACGGTTTCCTTTTTGAAAACAAGAACATCTCTGGGGATGATTTGTTTCCAACCGTTGCCCTTTTCCATTTGCCACCAGCCCTTGGTATCATCTTTATCATTGCCCTGATATCTGCTCTTTTCCCAAGTGCAGATGGTGCACTCACTGCATTAACCTCCTCGTTTTGCATCGACATCCTGGGCATTCACAGAAGAAAAGATCTCACCGAGCAGGAACAAAAAAAGACAAGAATGTCTGTACACCTCAGTTTTGCAATCATATTTCTGTTGTGCATACTCCTTTTTAAGTGGATCAATAACAAATCCATCATCGGTGTGATCCTTGACTTGGCTGGATACACCTATGGGCCATTGCTCGGACTTTTTGCGTTTGGCATCCTGACAAAAAGAGTCATCAACAAAGGATATGGAGTCACCGTCATATGTTTGGCAGCTCCTGCATGCTCTTACATCTTGGGGAAAAATGCTGCAACAATTTTCAATGGCTATCAGATTGGAATTGAAATGCTGTTGATCAATGGCATTATGACATTCGTCGGACTCTGGGCATACTCGAAGAAGGCATCATAGGCTGTGTTTTTTAACAAAAGCCTCCATCTCCTAAGCAGCAAAGCTTGTACATTTGCCACACATGGAAATCATCAGCTCAGCGGCAGAAAAATATGTGCAGTTGCACAGCTCAGTGACCAACCAGTTGCTGCAGAAAATACATGCCCATACCCATGAGCATCATGCTGAACCGCATATGTTGAGCGGACCTGTACAGGGAAAATTTCTCTCCATGGTCAGCCGCATGATCAAACCCAAAAGAATACTTGAAATTGGAACACTTACAGGTTACAGTTCGCTCTGCCTGGCAGAAGGATTGGATCCATTGGGAGTACTTCATACCATCGAATTGAGGCCAGAGGACGCAATCATCGCACAGCAATTTTTTGATGAGAGTCCGTTTAAACAAAAAATTAAATTGCATGTTGGCAATGCGCATGAAATCATACCCCAATTGAATGAAAACTGGGATTTGGTTTTTGTTGATGCAGAAAAAACCGGGTACATCGATTACTACAAAACATTGATAGAGATCATTCAGCCAGGTGCATTCATGCTGTTTGACAATGTATTGTTTCATGGTGAGGTACTAAAAGAGGACGTCAAGGGAAAGAGCGCATTGGCAATCAAGCATTTCAATGAGTATCTTCTGAAAGAAGAGAGAATCGACAAAGTGATGCTATCTGTCAGGGACGGCATCATGATTATTCAAAAACTATTTTAAGCATGATGAGAAAATCACCAATCAAATATATTGTTCATGTAGTTTTATGTTTGATCGCTTCAATACCCGTGAGAGCACAAAACCTTCCCAACGAGGATATTGTTCATTACATCACCCAATACGCAGACATTGCCATCAATGAAATGGTCAGAACGGGCGTGCCGGCATCCATCAAAATAGCACAAGGAATTTTAGAAACACAGGCCGGGAAAAGCAAATTGGTATTGGAGTCCAATAATCACTTCGGCATCAAATGCAAATCCAACTGGGATGGACCAAAAGTATATCACGATGATGACGCACAGGGTGAATGTTTCAGGAAATACAAGGATGCAGTGAGTTCATACAAAGATCATTCTGATTTTTTAAAATTGCAGCCTCGATATGCTGCTTTGTTTGAATTGGACCTGGACGATTACAAGGGATGGGCATGGGGACTCAAAAAAGCAGGCTATGCCACCAATCCCATTTACGCAGAGACGCTGATCAAATTCATTGAAGAGTACCAGTTGAATCAGCTAAACGACTATGCAGAGGATGAAGAACAGGATAAATACGATATTTCCGATTACATAGAGGAAATCACCAAGAATGGTTTAACACCCTCCACTGGTAATAATACTGCTGCCTCCTCATTTGCAAGCAGAAAAATTTCTTACCCCGAAGATGTGTTCAAGATCAACAGCGTGAAGGTGATATACGCACCAGCAGGTAGTTCATTGCTTGCAATAGCAAAAAAATACAACATTACACTTTCCAAACTGCTTTCATACAATGAACTTCCGAAGTCAGTTTCGGTTTTGAAAAAAAGCGAATTGGTATTTCTGCAGCCCAAAAAAGGAATTGGAAACAAATCCATCCACCGTGTAAAAAGAAACGAGTCGCTCAGAGATATCAGCCAGCACGAGGGCATCAAACTTTCCAGCCTGCTGCAATACAATCATTTGAAGGCCAACAGCAAACCAAGCGTTGGACAAAAATTGAATTTAAAACCCAAAAAAGGGACAAGCTACAAGCAACCTGTCAAGTCGACCAAAAAGAAAAAATCAAATTCAAAAAAGAAGTCACGCAAAAAATGAAAAAAAAGATCCACGATAAAACATTTATTCCCTATCTCAGGTCAGCAGATATTCAACAGGCAGTCTCAAAGATAGCAGCAGAAATCAATGAGGACTACAAAGGAAAATCACCCTTGTGCATTGCCATCCTGAATGGATCTTTCATGTTTGCAGCTGATCTTTTCAAGCAACTTGACATTGATGCATCTATCAGTTTTATCAAACTTGCCTCATACAAAGGGATGAACTCGACGGGTAATGTTGTAACTGCTATCGGACTTGAAACTACCCTGAGCGGGAGAGACATCATCCTGATCGAGGACATTGTAGACACCGGCAAAACCATGCATGCATTTTTGCCTCAACTCATGGATCATCAGCCTGCCTCAATGAAAATCTGTTCTTTGCTGCACAAAAAAGAAGCAACTGTATATCCCATCAACATTGATTACCTGGGATTTGAAATTCCCAATCTGTTTGTGGTTGGATACGGGCTGGATTATGATGGATTGGGCCGCAACCTGGGAGAGATCATGCAACTTGAATGCTGATACAATTTAGCCAAACATTTCCTTCACTTTGGTGAAGAAACTTTTTTCACTTTTTTCAGGTTGTGGTTGAAAGTTTTTGGAATCTTTAAGCTTCTCCATCATCTCTTTTTCCTCATTGCTAAGTTCTTGAGGAGTCCACACGTTTACATGAATCAACTGATCCCCTCTCTCGTATGAATTGATGGAAGGAAATCCCTTTCCTTTGAGTCTGAAAATTTTTCCACTCTGTGTACCAGGGGGAATTTTGATTTTTGCTCTGCCATCAATGGTAGGCACTTCGACATTGGATCCGAAGATGGCATCTGGAATGCTGACATGCATGTCATAAATCACATTGAGGTTGTCGCGCTGCAATTCTGGATGTGATTCTTCTTCAATCAGCACAATCAAATCACCAGAAGAACCACCACGCTCACCGATGTTTCCTTTTCCACTCAAACTCAATTGCATGCCATCTTGCACCCCTGCAGGAATATCAATGTTGATGGTCTCCTCCGTATAAACCCTTCCCTCGCCTTTGCAGGAAGTACATTTATTGGTGATGGTAGATCCTTCGCCGCTGCAGGTTGGACAGGTCCCAACGGTTTGCATTTGACCCAGGAAAGTACTGGTCACTTTGCGAACTTGTCCCGTGCCATTACAGGTTGAACAATTTTGGACCGAATTCTTATCTTTTGCTCCTGAACCGCTGCAGGTTGTGCAGCTGGTATATTTTTTTACTTTGACGGTTTTGTTTGCACCCTTTGCAATCTCATCGTAATTCATTTTTAATTTGATGCGCAGGTTGCTTCCTCTGGTGCCGCGTGCTTTTCCGCCACGCTGACGGGCACCCCCTCCACCAAAGAAACTTCCAAAGATATCGTCACCGAAAATATCTCCAAAATTGCTGAAGATATCATCCATGTTCATTCCCTGACCGCCACCAAATCCACCTCGATTGTTGAGTCCCGCGTGCCCAAAACGATCATACTGAGCCTTCTTTTCCTGATCACTCAACACTTCATACGCTTCTGCAGCCTCCTTGAATTTTTCCTCTGCAGCCTTGTCACCCGGATTCCTATCTGGGTGAAACTGCATGGCCACCTTTCGGTATGCTTTTTTGATTTCATCAGCGCTTGCAGATTTCGCAACACCTAAAACTTCGTAATAATCTCTTTTAGCCATTATTTTTTATTTGGGATGCGATTTACTTTCCAACCACCACTTTTGAGAATCGTATAATTTTATCATTCAGGGTATATCCTTTCTCAACCTCATCAACAATTTTACCTTTCATTGTTTCATCCGGAACGGGTATTTCAGTGATGGCCTCATGAAAATCTGGGTTGAATGCCTCGCCGATTGATTTCATTTCTTTCAATCCCCTGGACTGAAGAATATTTCTGAACTTACTGAATACGAGTCCGATTCCTTCCCTGATTTGTTTTAAATCCTCACTCTGGTTCATTTGTTTTTCTGCACGCTCACAATCATCCAATACTTCCAACATGGATTGAATGACCTCCCTTCCTGCAGTCTGAATCAATTCAACCCTTTCTTTGGCATTTCTGCGCTTGTAATTATCGAACTCTGCATAGAGCCTGATGAACTTTTCCTTTTGCTCTTCAACCTCTTTCTTCAATGTATCCAGTTCGTTCAATTCCTCAACCGGAGCCTCTTGGCTTGCCTGTTGATTTTCGTTTTCGGGATGTTGCACTGTTTCCTTCTCATCCATAGTTAAAAATTTACATGTTCAATGCTTCAAATGGCTTGCCAGCACTCAATGATGAGCCAAAATGGCGGTTTTTTGCCCGTGAAACGCGAATTTCAGTCATTTCCACGAAAGTTTACCTTTGGGGGATGAAGAAAGTGGTACTAAAGAGAAAGATCAGCAACCGCGTTGTAAACGGACACCCATGGATATTTGCCAATGAGATCAACCTCATGGATGATGAAATTGAAGCAGGAGAAATTGCAGCAGTTTTTACCCATGATGAAAAATTTATCGGAAAGGGGTATGTCAATCCCCTTTCAAGAATTCCTGTGAGATTACTGACGCGCGACAAGCATGTTCAGATCAATGCCGATTTTTTTCATGACGCTATTCAAGAAGCATGGAACTACAGAAAAAAAATCGGTTATACAGAAAACTGCAGACTGATATTTGGAGAGGCAGACGGATTGCCACAACTCATCATTGACAAGTTCAATGATTATTTCGTCATACAAACTTTGGCACTTGGCATCGACAGATGGAAAAAAGAAATAGCCGAGGCTTTGGAAAAAATTTTCAAGCCAAAAGGAATTTACGAGAGAAATGATGTACCCATTCGTGAATTGGAGGGACTGGACCAAAGAAAAGGATTTCTATCGGCTCCTTTTGATACCCGAATACCTATTGTTGAAAATGGGTTAAAATTCATTGTAGACATTGAAAAAGGGCAAAAGACAGGATATTTTCTCGACCAGCAAGACAACAGAAGAGCCATCAGGCATATTGTGAAAGACGCGGATGTATTGGGCGCATTTTGTTATACCGGCACTTTTGAAATACATGCCGCGCACTATGGTGCAAAACATGTGCTGGGACTGGATATATCTGCAGCGGCTGTTGAACATGCAAAAGAAAATGCAGCACTCAACAATCTTAAAAATATTTCCTTTCAATGTGTAAATGCTTTTGATGCATTGAAAGAGTGGTCGAAGGAAGGAAAAAAATGGGATGTTGTGATGCTCGACCCACCTTCATTCACCAAGACAAGAGACAATATTCAGAAGGCCATCAGCGGTTACAAAGAAATCAATTTAAGGGGGATGAAACTGGTGAAACCAGGGGGATTTCTGGTAACATCCTCATGCACCAATTTGGTTCAACCTGACTTGTTTTATGAAATCATAGAAATGGCTGCCAAAGACGCAAGAAGAACTTTGAGACAGGTTGTATTCCAGGCTCAATCGCCCGACCATCCAATTATCAGGGGATTGGAAAACACCAATTACTTGAAATTTCTGATTGTACAGGTCTGCTGATTATTTCTCTACCTGAAATTTTCCGGAGTCAATGATCTGCCCGTTTTTATCCTTGAACTGGAATATGTAAAGCCCTCTGCGGAAATCGGCGAGGTCCAGGTAAACATTTGAACCTGGATTTACCAACTCCAGTTGTTTTTTCCCGATGAAATTATAAATCACCAGCCATGCGGGCACAGGCGTTTGTTGTTTGAATTGAATTTGAATAAAAGACCTGGCTGGGTTTGGATAAATGACCGTTCTTTTGACATGCTCGCTCATGGTCACACGTTTCACCTGGCTGAATGAGGCCAGCGAAACAAAGATGAACAATATCAAAAAAAATGATCTCATGACTTATATGCTATTCCGAAGTTAGTGCATTTACAAAAAAAAGAGCCATGCATTTGCATGACTCTTACAAATTATCAGTTTTTGAAATATTTAATTCAATCCCGACAATGCCGCTTTGATGGCATCAAAATTGGGAAGATCTCCTGCACTTTCTAATACTTCAGCATACTGGACCGTTCCATTTTTGTCAACCACAAATGCCGCTCTGCGTGATACTCCTTTCATACCAAAAACAAATTCGTCGTAAAAAGCACCATAAGCCTGGCTCACTGTTTTGTTAAAATCAGACAGGAGCTGGAAGTTGTACTGCTGCTCCTCTTTGAATTTTCCCAAAGTAAAAATGGAATCAACCGATATGCCTACCACCTCAGCATTGAGTGAAGTGTAAACATTGAGATTATCTCTCACACTGCAAAGCTCTGTTGTGCAAACGCCAGTGAAAGCTTGAGGGAAGAATAGAATAACAAGATTTTTTCCTTGGAAATCCTGCAAACTGACTTCTTTTTTATCGGTATTGAACAATTTGAAATCGGGTGCTGACTGACCTTTTTGAACTGACATATTGAATAATTTTTTAAGTGAATTGAATGCAAAGATAACCCCATCATTCGATCTCCCAACCTTTGTATAATCCGCCATGCTTTTTTGAAGCTGAAAATAAAACGGGTATGGATTGCTCCAACCACTTGCGGTCAATCGACTCAATAGCAGAAAATACCATTGAAATCCCCTTTCCACCTGCTTTTCGGATATATTGGTTGACGGTGTATTTTGAGCATCCTGGGGATTGTAAAAACTTTCTGCATGACGCATCATCTGGAAATTCAAAGTAATATGAAACGTTTTTTTTGATACCTGCAGCGTTGTTTTGTAAAAAAAGATTGAGTTGCCTTCTGCTGTCAATCAATATTTTATCTAAATCTGCAGGGTACAATACATTCAAGTAGTTCTGCCAGGATTCGTCGCGTTTGCATTGTGCCAACCATTGGTATGATGTAAAAGAGACGAGTGCAGTGTTGATCGTTTGTTGATACCGGATGGTATCCCCAGCATAGAAATAGAATTCCCTGATACCTCTTTGTGTAAACCGTCCTACATATATGGCTCCCTGTCCTCTCGAAAGCAGGTCAACCAATTGCTCTTCGATTTCATTCAAGGTCAACACTTCATCCTCGGATGGCATGCCGAATTCATTGGACGCTTGCAGCTTCAATCTTACAATCATGACATAAGGCATATCCTTCAGCGGTACAAATGGTTTGATTCCCAGATCGACATTGATAGAAACTGGCTTGTCCTTGATGGCAGTCACATAATTTTCCCAGTCATGTTGTAATTTTTGTGAAAATGCAGCATGGATGGTGAAAAGAGAAAAAACAAACAAATAAACCCGCAACCTTCGCATAAATGATAAAGTAAAGTAATTTCAATTTTTATAAATCTTGCAGAAATGATTTCAATTGCAGACATAATTAACTTTTTGGAAACAAAGGCACCGCTGGCATTGCAGGAATCATACGACAACGCGGGACTCGTTTGCGGTAACAGGATGTTGGCATGTTCTGGTGCCATTGCTGCACTTGATTTGACTGAACAGGTTTTAGAGGAAGCCATTGATAAAAAATTCAATTTGGTGATTGTGCACCACCCACCCATCTTTAAACCACTCAAAAGTCTGGAGCCCAGAGATGCCATAACAAGATTGCTGTTAAAAGCCATCAAACACGACATTGCAGTGTATGCCATACACACAAACCTCGACAACGTGGTTTGGGGCGTGAACGGTGAAATAGCACGCAGAGTGGGACTTCAAAAAGCATGTGTATTGGCGCCCATGCAACATACGCATCAAAAATTAGCAGTTTTTGTCCCCGTTGATCATGCTGAAAAACTCTCAAATGCACTTTTTGAGGCAGGTGCCGGCTCCATTGGCCATTACAGTGAATGCAGTTTTACTTCCGAAGGGAATGGAAGCTTCAAACCAATGAAAGGATCACAGCCATTCATCGGAGCGGAGGGCATGAGGGAAAAGGTGGTTGAAGCAAAAATCGAAGTCATATTCCCCGTCCATCTCCAGCCAAAAATATTGGCTGTTATGCATGAAAATCATCCATATGAAGTGGTGGCATACGACATCCTCCCTTTGGAAAACAAGTTTTCTTCCTTTGGTGGAGGCATTGTAGGTGAACTGAAGGAGCCCATGCAGGTGGATGAATTTCTCTCTTTATTGAAGCTGCGCTTTCAAACCGGAACCATCAGACACAATACCGTCCCGGGAAAATCCATCCAAAAGGTTGCCTTCTGCGGTGGATCTGGCAAACAATTGATTAACAATGCTTTAGCCTCAAAAGTCGATGCGTTTGTTACAAGCGATTTGACCTACCATGACTTTTTTTTACCGGAGGGAAAAATGCTACTGGCAGATATCGGACACTTTGAAAGTGAACAATTTACGTCGGACCTCCTGGTGGAGATCTTAAACGAAAAATTCCCTACCTTTGCCGTCCTTAAAACAGCCCACAAAACCAATCCGGTCAACTATTTTTTATAATTCATTATGGCAACCGTAAAAGAATACTCAGTAGAAGAAAAGCTCATTTCCCTCGCAAATCTTCAAAAAGTTGAAAGCAAATTGGATGATATTGCAATTTTGAAGGGCGAACTTCCCATTGAAGTGCGTGACCTCGAAGATGAAATTCAGGGCTTGCATGCAAGAGAAACACGGATCGAGGAGGAAATCAATGGAATCAACGATTTCATCGAACAAAAGAAAGCAGCCATTTCACAGTCACAGGATTTGATCAAGAAATACGAAAAACAGAGCGACAACGTAAAAAATAACAGAGAGTACGAAGCCATCACCAAGGAATTGGAGATGCAAACACTTGAGGTGAAACTCGCTGAAAGACATATCAAGGATGCCAACGAGGAAATCGCCGACAAGGCCCGTGCATTGGATGTGGTGAAGAAAAACATTGCCAACAAGGAGGCGAACCTGAAAGTAAAAAAAGGTGAACTGGATAAAATCATCGCCGAAACTGAAAAAGAAGAGCAGGAATTCAGAGCCCACTCTGAAAAAGCACGTGCTGCGGTTGACCCACGCTTGCTGACCTCATTCGATAGAATCAGGAAAAATTTCAGAAACGGCAAAGCAGTTGTTCCAGTATTGAGAGATGCATGTGGCGGTTGCTACAATGCAATCCCTCCTCAACGCCAGAGCGAAATCCGCCAGCACAAAAAAATCATTGTTTGTGAAAACTGTGGAAGAATCCTGGTTGATGAAGAACACATGCAGTAAGGCTTAAAATATTTGAATGCAAAGCGACTCCTAAAGGGTCGCTTTCTTTTTAATGGTTAATCCTCGAATCTCTTCCAACTTTTGCAACACTTCCATTTCATCTGACGCTGGAACTCCAATGTCAAATACAGAAAAAAGCTGTTGCTCCTGACGCAACACGGTGCATGTATATTTTTTGATCACCATCATCACATCGTTCATCACGGTATAATCAAATTGAAGTTCGTAATTGACCTCAATCTTCTTTCGTTGTACTGGGGTTAATTGCAATGCCATTGACGCACTGCTTTTATAGGCATTGATGAGTCCGGGTACTCCTAACAGAGTCCCTCCAAAATACCTCACCACAATCACAAGGGTATTGGTAAGTTGCCTGGCATCAATTTGTCCCAAAATCGGTCTCCCGGCAGATCCTGAAGGCTCTCCAGCATCAGATACCCTGTACGTATTTCCATCGTGCCCTATTCGGTATGCAAAACAATAGTGGGATGCCTTGGGATGCATCTTCTTTACATCATTCAAACATTGTTTAAATGCCTCTGCAGATGCTACTGGAAAGGCATAAGCAATGAACTTGCTGCCCCTGTCACTGAACTCTGCAGAGACCGCTTTTTCTATTGAATGATAATAAAAAGGATCAGACATCGGCAAACTATTTTTTCGCAAACTGACCAAAGTTAAATGATTTACTTTTGGATGATGTTGATCAAAGAGGCATACCAACAACTTGTACATGATTTACTGTCCATGTACGATGCCAGAGAGTCTTCACAAATTGCGGATATGGCATTGGAGTCGATCACGGGACGCTCAAGAACAGATCGGTTGATTCACCATGATGCCATCTTGAACAACGACCAGGAAATACAATTCAATCAGCATCTGGAGGAATTAAAACATGGCAGACCCATTCAATACGTTATTGGAAATTGTTGGTTTCAGGAAATGCAGTTCAAAGTAGATGAACGGGTATTGATTCCAAGACCAGAGACCGAGGAACTTGTTGAACTGATCATCAAAGAAATCAATCATGTTAAAGATGTAAATCAAAGCGCATTTTCCATCATCGATATCGGTACAGGGTCGGGATGCATAGCGATCTCTCTGAAAAAAGCGATGCCGGGCTGTGAAGTATGGGCAATTGACAAAAGCAGGTCCGCTTTAACATTGGCAAAAGAAAATGCATCCCTGCTCAATACATCCATTCATTTCAAGGAAGCAGATATTTTATCAGAGGCCAAAAATGACTCCCTGCCCGCATTCAACATCATTGTCAGCAACCCGCCATATATTCTCCCGACGGAAAAAACCCATATGAGAAAAAATGTGATTGACTTTGAACCGAAAGAAGCACTGTTCGTGACCAATGCTGATCCGCTTGAATTTTACAGGGCCATCATTGATTTCTCTTCCCACCATCTTCTCAGAGGAGGATTACTTTTTTTTGAAACACATGAGGACCATGCATCAGAAGTAAAATTGCTGCTGGAATCCAATGAATTTGAACATGTTCAGATCAAGAAAGACTTACAGGGAAAAGACAGAATGGTATGGGGGAAAAGGATGGGTGCTTCCCTCTGATTATTCTTTTTCAACAGATAGAACGGTTTTCGCTCCCAGTCCCTTGGCCACTTTCATCAAATTGACCACAGCTTCTATCTCAACAGTTTTATCAGCATTGATCACCACAGTGGGAATATCCGTTTTCTCTTTTGCAAGTATTGGCTGCAAAGCATTTGACAGTGAATCAAATGGAACAGGAGTGGTCCCTATGTAATATTGTTTGTTTGCATCGATGGATACAACCACGTTTTGTTTTGCTTTGGTATCTGCCTGCGACTTGGGTTGTGACAACTTGATTACATTGGGATTGGCAAGCGTGGACACAATTAAAAAAAACATCAGCAATATAAATAGAATATCATTCAATGCTTCTGTAAATACTTCCGCTTCGCCGGTATATTTTTTTCTGATCTGCATCGGCTTAAGCGTTGTTGTTGGGATCTTGAAGGATATCCAAAAAATCTGCTGCAGCCACTTCCATCTTATTGGCTGTTTTATCTATCTGTGTATGTAAAAAACTGAATCCCAAAAATGATAAAAGTCCAATGACCAATCCGGTAATCGATGTTACAAGTTTTACGTACAAACCACCTGCAATGGTATTCAACACAAATTCACCCGTCGTATTGATATCAAAAAACAACTGCATGAGTCCAGCAAGCGTTCCCACAAAACCAAAAATAGGTGCAGCTCTGGAAATAACACTCAGCACGCTGAGGTTTCGCTCCAAATTGTACATTTCAAGTCGCGCTACACTCTCCATGCTTCTCTCAATGGCATCGATAGGCTTTCCAATTCTCTGCAAGCCTTTGTCAATGATGCGGGCAACTGGATTGTCGGTATTCTTGGTAGTGGTTCTTGCTGCTGCCATGTTGCCTGAAGCAATATGGTCACGAATGATTTTCATGAAATTATCGTCCAGCTTGCCCGCTTTATTAATGGCAATGTATCTTTCAAAAAAGAAAAACAAAGCAACCACGAACAACAAACCCAATGGAATCATCAAGGCGCCGCCTGACTGCAGCATGCTCCACACATTCATTTGCTTTGTGACCTGAAGAAAATATACCGACATACAATTGATTTGATAATGAGGAAAGTTCTATAATCTTTTATTAACGGCGTCATAAAGTTATTCACCTGGCGGATGACTCCCATATTTGAACAAGCTCCACCAGCACCTTCACAGACTTTTCCATGTCTTGCACACTTACGTATTCTTCCACCGAATGCAATGCCATCTCACCTGTGAAAATGTTTGGACAAGGCAATCCCATGAAAGAAAGTCTTGAGCCATCCGTGCCGCCCCTTACAGGAACAGTGATGGGTTGAATCCCCGTTTTCAGCATGGCCTGCTCTGCATATTGTACAATCCTAGGATGTTGGTCCAACACTTCTTTCATGTTGCGGTATTGTTCAAATCGCTTTAAAGTATACCTCGCGCCTTTGTTCGCATGGATCACATCTTGAGCGGCATGCTCAATGATGGATGCATATGTATGCAATGCATCGGATTCAAAATCACGCAAAATAAATTTGATGGTTGCATGTTCTGCATTGCCTTTGATATCAGTTGGATGCAAAAATCCTTCTCGGTCTGCTGTTGATTCAGGCGCCATTTTATTCTTTGGGAGCTTACCAATGATTTCTGCCGCAAGTTTGATTGCATTGATGAGCTTGCCCTTTGCAGAACCTGGATGAGCAATCACACCATGAATCTCCAATTCCAAACCATCGGCAGAAAAAGTCTCGGATTCGAGCGATCCCAATTCACCTCCATCAAGTGTGTAAGCGACATCGGCGCCCAATTTTTTTAGATCCAGGTGTTCCACTCCTCTGCCGACTTCTTCATCGGGCGTAAACAACAATTTTATTTCACCATGTGGTATGGAAGGATGTTGTTGCAGGTAGTGGGCCAGTTCCATGATAATGGCAACACCAGCTTTGTTGTCTGCACCCAGCAATGTATTCCCGCTTGCTGTGATGATATCATCTCCTATTTTACTTTTTAAATAGGGATGATTGGCAACTGAAATCACTTGTGCAGGATTGTTGGGCAATACAATATCTCTTCCATCATAAGAAGAATGAAACAGAGGCTGCACATCCTTTCCGCTGCAATCCGGCGCAGTATCCACATGCGAACAAAAACAAACGACAGGTATTGGATAGGGTGAATTGGATGGAATTGTACAAATAACATAGCCCCACTCATCCATCGCAACATGAGCCCAGCCCATCGCTTTCAGTTCCTCTACGAGTAAGCTTGAAAGCACTTTTTGCTTTGCTGTAGAAGGATAGGTGTGGCTTTCGGGATCACTCTGTGTATCAACTTTCACATAACGCATGAATCTTTCCGCAATAGCTGAAACTTCTGACATATTCTATTGAAATCTAAATCCTTTTAAAAATGATGAAACATCCATTCGCTTCTTTCCTTCCATTTGCAATTCTTTGATGTACACCCAACCATCCTGTGCTGAAAACCTAAGATAGGACTTACCATCGGTCTCGAATTGCCCTGGTTGACTTTGGTGTTGCTCCAGTAGATAATCTGCTTCAAAAATTTTCAATGATTTACCATTGAGTTTGGTAAATGCAGTTGGATATGGAGAGAGTCCCCTGATCAAATCGAAAACTTTTTTTGCACCCATGCCCCAGTCAATTTCACAGGTACGGGTATTGATTTTAGGAGCTGCCTTCAATTGTTCTTCCGAGATGAGATCATGTTGCGCGATGGGCTGAATACTGCCATTGCAATACCCTTGCAATGTTATATACACAAGCTCTGCACCTGCAACCATCATCCTGTCGTGCAATGATCCTGCGTTTTCTTTTTCACCAATGGCAATGGGTTGTTTCATCAACAGATCGCCTGTATCGATTGCATGTTGGAGCTTAAAAGTAGTGATCCCGGTTTCCTTTTCTCCATTGATGATCGCCCAATTAATAGGTGCGGCTCCACGATACTGCGGAAGCAGTGATGCATGCAGGTTGATTGTACCCAAAGGAGGCATGTTCCAAACCGATTCAGGAAGCATTCTAAATGCAACCACAACTTGAACATCTGCGCGCAGTGATTTCAATTCCTCGGCAAAGGAAGGATCTTTCAATTTTACGGGCTGCATGACATGCAGTCCATTTTCAACAGCATATTTTTTTACAGCACTTTGAGACATTAGCATGCCTCTTCCGGCAGGTTTATCTGGAGCAGTAACCACCCCCACAACCTGACAACCTTCTTTCACCAACTTATCCAATACAGCAACCGCAAAAACAGGTGTTCCAAGAAATATGATGCGGCAGTTTTTGATATCAGGCATGTGCAAAATTACTGATATAGCAAATACTTCTTTCGAATGCTTTTAAATGAAGCAAGTGCAGGTTCCCATGACTTTCTGATGGCCTCTGCACTCATTCCTTGCTGTATTTGCTTCATCAGCAAATCAGAACCGGCAAGTTTGTTGAAAAATGCAGCCCTGGTCTCACCGGACTTGGGAAGGATGAAGAATTTTTCTTTATCAGGAAATAAATGATATGCTTCAATCAAATACTCAAGATGCAATTGACCATTGATTTTCTTTCTGGCCTCTCCTGCACTGCCGGATAGATTCCACCCATAACAAAGTTGATCTTTGAGTTTTGGATTGGTTGCACCAGGAATACTTTTGGGTGTAAACTGAAAGAGGTGACTTGGAAGCGATGGATGTCCAAATATCTGAAACGGCGCTGAGGTACCCCTGCCCTCACTGAGCACAGTCCCCTCAAAAAAACAGATGGAAGGGTACCAATAAACAGCAGTCAAATCCGGTAAATTGGGTGATGGCTTGATAGGAAGCGGATATTCTTTATTTCTGCTGTATTGCAAACAAGGTATGACAATCAGCGGATCAGTGCCTGAAGATTTCATGTCAAGGTATCCCTTCATTGCTTGTTTGTCAATCCACTGCTCCCCTACCAGCATCTTGGCATATTCGCCGATGGTCATTCCATATACAACCGGCACTGGTTGCATGCCCACAAATGATTTGAATGCAGTATCCAAAACAGGTCCATCAATGTAGTGACCATTGGGATTGGGTCTATCCAAAACAATCACTGCTTTTTTATGAGAAAATCCCGCTTCCATGAAATGCTGCAACGAAGAAATAAAAGTGTAAAACCTTACCCCGACATCCTGTATGTCAAATACCAGCAGATCTACATCGCTGAGATCTTCCGCCGAAGGTTTTTGTTTTGCACCGTAAAGCGAGATCACCGGAATACCCGTTTTTGCATCCATGTAGTTGCCAACTTTCTCCCCTGCATCCGCAACTCCCCTGAAGCCATGTTCCGGACCAAATATCTTTTTGACAGCTATTTTATTTTCAAGCAAAATATCAACCAAATGCTTCTCTCCAACCATTGAAGTTTGGTTGGCAAAAACAGCAACCTGTTTTCCCTTCAGCAAATGGATATACGCATTGGTATTGGCTGCGCCGGGCTGAATATCGGTTTGCGCTGTGGCAAAGATTGAACCAAGCAAACAAATAAAAAGAAGGGTATAGAAAATAAATTTCTTCATTTAACTAAATTATTGTCCTAAAAGTAAAAGATTAAAGTTAGTTTCGGTCCTTATTTACATTAAAAATTCAGGAATTATGCAAGCGAAAAAAGGTGACGTAGTAAGGGTACATTATACAGGCAAATTAACCGATGGTTCACAGTTCGATAGTTCAGTGGGACGCGCACCGTTGGAATTTACATTGGGTGCAGGTCAGATGATTGCAGGCTTTGATGCTGGTGTGTTGGGAATGGCAGTCGGAGAAAAGAAAACACTCAACATTGATCCTGCAAATGGATACGGACATAAAAATCCTGAGGCCATCATTGATTTTCCAAAATCAAATATTCCTGAGGGAATGAGCATCGAAATTGGCATGAAGCTGAATCTTCAGAATGAATATGGTCAGCCTGTTCCCGTAGAAGTCATTGAAATCAAAGAGGAGGCCATTGTGATGGATGCGAATCATTTTTTGGCCGGTAAAGACCTGGTGTTCGACGTAGAACTTGTTGAGATTGTTTCTTAGCCTTGCTTGACAATGCTAAAACACCACCTCAATAATTTTCCCTTGAAATCAAAAGGCTCTGTTGCGGTGGTGATTTCCTGTACGCGCCCTCCAATACCCTCTCGGTCCAATTGAAATTTCCTGGCATTCGTACTAAAAATCAGCTCGCCTCCGTTTCTTAATTTATCCAGACAAAGATTGATCAAGTCAACGTGCATTTGCTGCACATCAAAAATCTCCTTCATGGATTTGCTGTTGCTGAAAGTGGGTGGGTCCAAAATGATGATGTCAAAATAATTGTCTTGCAGTCTTGGGAGCAATTGAAGCACATCGCCACGCTGGTACATATATTTCTCATCCTTGAATCCATTCAATTCCATGTTGCGCCTCGCCCAATCAATGTAGGTGTTGGAAAGGTCAATAGATACCACCTCACTTGCATTGCCTGCTGCAGCATAAACTGAAAAAGATCCTGTGTAGCAAAAGAGGTTGAGCACTTTTTTATCGTTTGACTTTTCCCGTACCATAGATCGGGTAATGCGATGGTCCAGGAAGAGTCCCGTGTCCAAATAATCGGTTAAGTTTACCAAAAACTCTAGTCCACCTTCGTGCACAACAATATAATCCTTGATGGATGCCGTTTTTGCATATTGGTCCTGCCTATTCTCCTTCACTTTTCGCTCCTTTACATGGATTTGATCATCGGTTTTATTGAACACTTTTTTTATCACAAGCAGACTGCCATCAAGCCATGCAATGTATTCATCCAAGGTCAGTCTGTGCTGACTCCTGTATTCAGTCACCAATAATTCGTTTTCATACACATCGATGATCAGGGGGAATTCTGGCAGGTCTCTGTCATACAACCTGTAACAGCTTACCTGTTGTCTGTAAGCCTCTTTGGATCTGATTTTTATCAGCTTTTTCAGGCGATTTTCAAACATCAAGAGCTTATCGTCCAACATGAGAGCAAGTTAAGAAATGAAAAGCTTATGGTAACTTTGAAAAAACATTCATCATGAGATTCATATTGTATTTCTTCTTGTTAATTTTTATTTCCTGCAGCTCAAATGGACAACAGTCCCTCAAACCAGCTGCATTCAATGAATCCATCCAAAAAGCGGATGCACAAATTTTGGATGTGAGAACCGCTGATGAATATAAAAGTGGACATATAAAATATGCGCTGCAGGCCAATTGGATGAACAAAAATGAATTCAAAGAAAGAACGGCCTCTCTGGACAAATCCAAGCCAGTGTTCATCTACTGTTTGAGTGGGGGCAGAAGCGGTGCAGCTGCGGATGAATTGAGAATGCAGGGATATGAAGTGATCAACCTGGAAGGGGGCATCAACGCATGGAAAGCAAATGGCATTGCTCTGGAGGGCGTGGATCCCAATGCAAAACAAACCTCCATGGAGGCTTATACAGGTCAAGTTAACAGCCATTCGCTTACGTTGGTGGATTTTGGTGCGGAATGGTGCCCGCCCTGCAGAAAAATGGAACCTGTTGTACAATCTTTTATAAAAGACAATCAGAGCAAGTTGGCATTGATCAAGATGGATGGTGGAATTGAAACGGCACTCATGCAATCCTTACATGTAGAGGCCCTGCCTACTTTTATTCTTTACAAGGATGGTAAAGAGA